>Ga0307280_10000097_pt1 | contig 15539 bp, 11 predicted proteins | sample ER_DNA_119_FD_194479 | JGI IMG/M metagenome (GOLD analysis project Ga0307280, IMG submission 194479) | Bulk soil microbial communities from the East River watershed near Crested Butte, Colorado, United States - ER_DNA_119 | ecosystem: Environmental > Terrestrial > Soil > Floodplain | place...
CTGCTTGTCTTGGTTGCGGGCGGGAAGGTCAGCGGGCCGGCGGCCAGAATAACGTAACACCGTTCTCTAAATAAGGCGACACTGTTCGCTTAGACTGCCGGATGCGGGTACGCTCGGGCTGTGGCGACGACCTATGAGTTCCAGCGCGCCCGCCGACCCGAGCACAAGGAGGAGCGCCGGGAGGCGATCCTCGCGGCAGCTCGCGAGCTGGCGGGTGAGCGGCCCGTCCGGGAGATCTCCCTGGGCGATATCGCCCGCCGGGTCGGGCTCGCCAAGTCCAACCTGCTGCGTTACTTCGAATCGCGCGAGGACATCTTCCTGCGCATGCTCCTGCGGGAGTGGGAGAGCTGGCGTGTCAGTCTGACCAAGCGGCTCAGATCGGGCGGGGCAACGGCGGATAACGTGGCTACGACCATCGCCCGGACAATCGCCGAACGCCCCTTGTTCTGCGACCTGATCAGCGAGATGTCCGCTGTCCTCGAGCGCAACGTCTCGGTCGCCACCGTGCAGGCGTTCAAGTCCCAGAGCCTGGACAAGGTCGACGACCTCGGAGCCGTAGTCGCCGAACGGATGCCCGACCTCGACGGCCCGGACGGACGCGAGACGATCGCAGCCGCGCTCGTCATCACGGCCGGGCTGTGGCCAATCGCGAACCCGGCACCACGCGTGATGGCGATGTTCGCCGAGGACCCCGCACTCACCCGGACGCACCTCGACTTCGAAGACCGGCTCCAGCAACTGCTCAGCGCCCTGATCACGGGCTTCCTCAACACAGCGACACCCAAGCCGCGCAAACCGCCAGCCACCGCCACGCCCGATCCGCCCAAGGTGTTACGCGCCACTCAAGATGAGCATCGCGACGACATTCACGGTAAGCATGTAGAACCGGACATTCCGGGCGCGTGATCGGCGGTTCGTGCTCATGGTGGCCGCATGGTGCTCACGGTGTCGCGGTGCTCGGCGCGGGTGACGCCGCAGTGGTCGCGGTGAGTGTCGCGGCCGGGCTGCAGACATGGCAGTGCCCGGGCGGGTGCCAGGTGCTCAGCCGGCGCGGGCGGGGGTGAGGTGGCGGGCCAGGCCGAAGCGGTCCAGCAGCGGCCACAGGTCCGCCGGGGCCGAAGCCGTGTGCGGTGATGGCGGCGTGCGCGGCCGCGGCGACCGCGTTGAGCGCGTCATGCAGCGGCCAGCTCGGCCCGGCGCCGCGACATCACCGCCGAGCTGGACCGACACCGTGCCCGGAAAGCCGAACGCAAAATGACAGAGACGGCAGCCACCAGGTCATAAGGCGCCCAGTCATCGCGCCGCAAAGCGCGCAGAACATCCATTCGGGTATGTCAGGAACGATCACCTCGGTCGACTGCCAGAGCGCGCAGAACGGCGGCCCCGCACGTGCTCGTCGGAGACGTACGCCGATCACGCAACGTGATCTGGCCTCCTCCGAGCCAATGCCCCAACGGTTCGCCGGATCGGACCTGACTCGCTCCGTCTGACGTCAGATCTCCCTCACGCTGTAGTGCACGCATCCGATAACCGTCGCACCAAGCAAGGATCTGCTTCAGGAACCAGACACAGGCCGCTGGACGCTCGCCATGACAGCACCGGCGACCGCGGCACCAGGAATGCGTCTCAACCCGCTGGCGTACCAGCCCGCTTCGGGACGGGCGGGGTCAGGCCAGGGTGGCCCAGAACTCGCGCAGAACGGCCGCTGCCCGGGCAGGGTCCTGGAGCATCCACCAGTGGCCGAGCCCGTCGAGGGCGGCCGTCCTGGCGTCGGCCCGGACGGCGGCCCTGGCCGCCGAGACCGCGGGCATGAAGGGTTCCTCGCTGGGGATGATCACCAATCCGGGGGCTGGGATGGCCGCGAAATCCGGGCCCCACTGCCTTCCGACGTCAACGGCCGAACGATACAGGTCCAGGATGCAATCAGCCATGGTGCGGTTGATGTGCGACGCCAGGTCCAGGGCCGGCTCCTCGGGCACCCCGAACATCTGGAAGACACCGGCCCTTTCTTCGGTCGGTGCCGCCAGCTGCTGATCCCAGAAGTCTTCCCCCGCCTGCGGGGTCTGCCAGATCTTGGCGAAGTCATGCCACTCGAACTCGACGTCGCCGATGCCCGCGGCGTCAGTGACCCAGGACCGGACCAGATCGGGGCGGGTCGAGACCACCCGGACCACGAATCCGCCGCCCCAGTCGTGCCCGACCAGATCGACCGGCCCGCCCAGGTGCTCGAGCTGTGCCGCGAGCCAGTCGGCGTACTCCTCCATCGTCGCTCCGAAACCGGCCGGGCGGGCGCTGTCGAACCCGGGCAGCGACAGTGCCACGGTGTCGGGGCGGTCCAGCGCGGACAGCAGGCCGCGCCAGACGGCGGGGGTCTCGGGCACTCCATGGACGAAGACGGCGGTCATGGCTCCCATACTGCCACCGCGGAAGAGTTGTCTCACGAGGCAACGGGTGCGACATTGATGCTCGCATGCCCCTGCACAGAATGATCCGTTCTGGCGCACCTCCAGTGGATCCCGATGAAGGGACTAATCACTACAGAACGGCTAGGGCGCGTCGAGTGCATCGAAGGCTTGAAACGGGACGTTATGATGCGGCGGATCCGTTAATGCGGATGACCGGTCAGATACGTTACCGGCCCGAGGCTGGCGGGCGAGACCGGTGGCGGGCTGGGGCTGGGGCCGGAATCGAGCACCTGGAAGATCCTGGCGTCCACGACGACGGACAGGTAACTGCCGGCCGGTGCTGCTGCTCCTGGAGGCCGGGAGGCTGCCGTTGCCACGAAGTTCCCCCGCATCGTGACCAGGTATACGGGGACGTCGCCGGCAGCAGGGATGATGTCGCCGGGTGTCGCTGAGGTGAACGCCTTCGCGTGTGTCGTCAGCACCCTGTGATCTGCAACGGGGCGGCGTCGCCGTCGGCTTGGGCGGCGCGGCTGGCTATGGCGGTCAGTCGCGGTATCGCCGGCGCCGGGACCGGCGAGCCCGCCCCGGCCGGCCGCTAAGGCTTGCGGCCCATCCCGGCGTAGCAGGGGATCGGGTACCCGGAACCGGGCCCGTGCCAGTCCGGCAGCGGGACGACTCCCGGCTCCGCCATCTCGGGCCCGCCGGAAACCGCTCAAAGCCGGGCCGGGTCCGCAGGGTCAGCTGCGCCGGGCCCATCAGCCACTGCCACTGCCCGGACGTGGGCGCCGGGATGGTCGGCCGACCGTGACTGTGACTCGCGTGGCAGTCCCGTACGGCGCTGCTCGGGCTGGGGCGGCTGGGCTGTACGTGGTTGCGGCCTGCGGTTATGGTACGGACGTGAGGCGGTCCGCGGCGGCGCCCGGTGGCGTGCATGGGTTCCCGGCCGCGCTGACGAGCTTCATCGGCCGAGCGAAGCCGGTGCGCGAGGTAGCGGGGCTGGTGGAGGAGCACCGGCTGGTGACGGTGGCCGGGCCGGGTGGTGCGGGGAAGACCCGGCTGGCCTGTGAGGTGGCCCGGGCTGTGGCGGGCCGGTTCGCTGACGGGGCGTGGCTGGCTGAGCTGGCGCCGGAGCAGGACCCGGTGCTGGTCGTGGCGGTCGTAGCGGCGGTGCTGGGGGTGCGGGAGCAGCCAGGGGTGCCGCTGGCCGAGACACTGGCGCGGGCGCTGACCCGCCGGCAGCTGCTGCTGGTGCTGGATAACTGCGAGCATGTGATCGGCGCGGCGGCGGAGCTGTGCGCGGGGCTGCTGGCGGCGTGTGATGATGTACGGGTGCTGGCGACCAGCCGGGAGCCGCTGCGGATCGCCGGCGAGGCCCGGTACCGGCTGGGGCCGCTCGGCCTGCCAGACGGTGAGGACCTGGCCGGGGCAGGCGGCTCGGAGGCGGTGGCGCTGTTCGTGGACCGGGCCGGTCAGGTGGATCCGGGTTTCGTGCTGGACGAGGCGACCGGGCCGGCGGCGGCGCGGCTGGTAGTGCGGCTGGACGGGATGCCGCTGGCGATCGAGCTGGCCGCGGCGCGGGTCGAGGCGCTGGGCGCGGTGCAGCTGGCGGAGAGGCTCGATGACCGGTTCGGACTGCTGGCCGGCGGGGACCGGCTGGCGCCGTCCCGGCAGCGGTCGCTGGCGGCCGCGGTGGAGTGGAGTTACCGGCTGCTGGATGAGCGGGAGCAGGGGGTGTTCCGGGCGGTGTCGGTGTTCCCGGGGCCGTTCACGCTGGAGGCCGCCGAGGCGGTCGCCGGGCCGGGCGCCAGCGCCGTGGTGCTGCATCTGGTGGACTGCTCGCTGCTGGTGCCGCCGCGGGCCGGGCCCGATGGCCGGTCCCGGTACGGCATGCTGGAGACGTTGCGCGTTTATGGGGCCGGGCTGCTGGCCGGGGCGGACGAGGATGCCCGGGTGGCTGCGGCCCTGGCCGGGTGGGCGGTGGCGCTGGCCGAGGAGGCGTCGGCGGGGCTGCAGACCATCGAGGGGGAGGTGCCCGCGGCCCGGTGGCTGGACGCCGAGGACGCCACAATGCGGCAGGTGCTGGCCTGGGCGGCGGAGCACGAGCCGGCGACCGCGCTGCAGCTGGCGCTCGCGCTGGCCTGGTGGTGGTTCCTGCGAGGGAGACTGGCGGGCAATTGCCAGCTGCTGCGTGAGACTGCGAGCCGGGCGGTGCCGGGCAGCGACAGGTGGTGCTCGGCGATGTTCTGGCTGGGCTATACCGCACAGTGGTCGGGGGATCTGGCTGGCTCGCTGAGGCTGTTCACCGAGCTCCGGGACACAGTCGCCGGCCAGGGCCCATGCCGGGCGCTGGCCGATGCCCTGGGCGGCCGGTCGGGAGCGTTGAGCCAGATGGGCCGGTTCGCCGAGGCGGCCGAGGAAGCCCGCCGCTCCCTGGCCGTGGCCCAGCAGGTCGGCTACCCGCTGGGAGAGGTGCTCGTTCTCGGGGGCCTGAGCGCCATCGCCGTCCAGGTCGGCGATCTGGACAGCGCCCTGCGGGCGTGCCGGGAGGCGGCGCAGATCACCGACGGCGTGCCCGGCGCGGCAGCCCGGTTTGTCCGCTACAACCTGCCCCATGTGCTGATCGAGGCCGGGGATGTGGCCGCCGCCGACCGTGTCTGCGCGGAGACCCTGGCCCGTGCCCGCGACGCGGGCGACCAGTGGCACCAGGTTGGCCTGCTGCCGATGATGGTGACCTTGGACCTGGAGGCGGGCCGGATCCGGGAGGCCGCCGCGCACCTGCGGGAATCGCTGCAGCTCGCGATGCGCACCGGCGTCACCGATTCGGTGTGCGACAACCTGGACTGCTGCGGGCACCTGTGCGCCGCGACCGGGCGCTTCGCCGAGGCGCTCACCGGGTGGGCCGCGCTGGCTGCGCTCAGGCGGCGCGAGAAGGTCCCGGACCTGCCGCTGGCCGCGCGCCGCCGGGACAAGCCGCTGCGCCGGGTCCGGCGTGCGCTCGGCCCGGCCCGGGCCCGTGCCGCCGAGGAGCGCGGCGCGGCGATGAGCCTGGCCGCCGCGGCCGAGTACGCCCTGATGCTCGCCGACCCCGGCCAGCCGCAGCCGGCAACGCCTGGCCAGGCACAGCTCAGCGCCCGGGAACGGGAGCTGGTCGCCTTGGTGGCTCAGGGCCGCAGCGACGCGCAGATCGCCGCCGAGCTGTACATCAGCATCCGCACGGTCCGCTCCCACCTGGACCGGATCGGGGATAAGACCGGCTGCCGCCGCCGGGTCGACCTGACCCGCCTGGCCCTCAGCGCCGAACTGGTCTAACCCGGCCGGAAGCCGCCCGCGCCGGACGAAAAGGGGTAACGCTACCCCTGCCGTGCCCTCGCCCGGGCAGGCGAAGCTGCCGGTGAGGCCGCGAATGGCGGCCAGTCCCGAACAGGCAGGAGACCATCATGTTCACACCTCGTCCCCACCCGGGGACTCACCTGCACACCGCAGCGCGGCAGGCGGCGGCGCGGCTGCGCCGGCTCGCCACGGCCCTGGCCGCGGTGAGCTGCGCCCTGCTGGCATCAGCGGTCATGATCCCGGCCGCTTCGGCCAGTATCCCGATCCCGCCTGGCGGCCCCGCGGTTCCGGCGCCGGCCGTCCGCGTGGTCACCGCGGGCGGCATGGCAGGCTGGCAGATCGCCTTGATCGCAGCCGGGGCCGCCCTGGCCGCCGCCATCGCAGCCGTCGTGCTGGACCGGGCGCGGGCCGCCCGCAAGACGGCCTCGGGCACCGCCGTGACGCGTCCCGTCTGGCCGTGAGCACGGCAGCCGCGCCTGGGTCCCCGGCCAGGGTCCCCGGCGCGGCGCCGCCGGGCAGCCCGCGGCGGCAACCGGCACAACCACCCTTCATCCGCCTTTCCGGTGCCAGGCCAGGACAACCCGGTCAGGCCGTCCGCAACCGCATCGCCAGCCCAGACGCGCAGTAATGATTCCGGCGCGGATCACCGCCGGATCACGATCAGGAGAAGGCCATGGCCACGAACCCGGACCTCACCGAGGGCGCCAGCCCAGGGCGCGGTGGCCCGGTGGTCGCCGACCTGATGACCCGCGCCAGGAACGGCGACAAGCAGGCCTGGGACGCGCTGGTGGAGCGGTACGCCCCGCTGATCTGGTCGATCTGCCGCCGGCACGGGCTGGGCGACGCCGACGCCGACGACGTCGGCCAGAACGTCTGGCTCAAGCTCGCGGGCCAGCTGGAAAAGATCCGGCTCCCGGCCGCGCTGCCCGGCTGGCTGGCCACCACAACCCGCCGGGAATGCGGCCGCATCCTGCGCGCGGCGCCGGGATCACGCGATACCGGCCAGGCGCCCGCCGCCGAGACCATCCCGGACGATGACGCCCGGACAGCCGAGGACGAACTGCTCGCGGCCGAGCGCCACGCGGCCCTGCGCGAGGCGTTCGCGGACCTGCCGCCCTGCTGCCAGCAGCTGATCGCCCTGCTCACCGAGAACCCTCCCCCCTCGTATGCCCAGATCAGCGCCAGGCTCGGCCTCCCGGCCGGCAGCATCGGCCCCAGCCGCGGCCGCTGCCTGGACAAGCTCCGCCGCCACCCGGCCATCACCGCGCTGACCAACCCCGACGCTGGGACCCCGGCGTGAGATACACAGCCAGGTAGCAGCGCGATGGTGACGACCAGCAAACCTCCGTCTCTCGGCGGCAATAGACCAGGCAGGTGCGCCCCGCCGGAGTACCTGACAGCCAGCAGGACCGCGGCCGCAGGCACTCGTCGATCCGGGCAAGCCCGCCGCAGATCGGCCGACGGCTGCCGTCATCCACGCGCGACACGGACCGCGTCCGCGCTGATGCCGCGGAAAGAGCCGACCGAAGTCGCTCCACTGCCCAGGAGGCCTGGTCCCTGAATGAGCAGACCTGCGGCCGATGGCCGGGGTAGCACTACCCACACGCGGTGCCGGTCTGCCGAAGACGGGCCGCTCGCCTGGACCTGCTAGACCAGGCCCTGGCTAAGGGCCAGCCGGGTCAGGTCGGCGCGGCGGCGGCAGCCGGTCTTATCCCGGATCCGGTCCAGGTGCGAGCGGACGGTGCGGATGCTGATGTACAGCTGCACGGCGATCTGGGCGTCGGTGCGGCCCCGGGCGACCAACCTGACCAGCTCCCGTTCCCGGGCGCTGAGCGTCCCCGGTCCTGGCGCCGTCGGCTGCGGCAGGCCGGGGTCGGTCAGCATCAGGGCGTACTCGGCTGCGGTATCCAGGCTCATCGCCGCGCCGCGGTCTTCGGCCGCCCGGGTCCGGCCGGGTCCGATCGCCTGCCGGGCCTGGCGCAGCGGCGCCTCACGGCGGCGAGCATCATCGGCCCAGTCCCGTAGCTCGTCGTGGCGCAGGTGCGCGGCGCGCGCGGCCCACACCGTGACGGCCTCGGCGGGCCGTCCCGTCGCCGCGCACAGCAGCCCGCAGCAGTCCAGGGCGTGGCAGAACTCTCTCCACTTGCCGAGGCGCGTGTCGAGCCGGAGCGCTTCGCGCAGGTGCGCCGCGGCGTCCTGGAGGCGGCCTGCCTCCAGGTCCAACATCACCATCGTTGACAGCAGGCCCGTCTGGTTCCACAGGTCGCCCGCGTCGCGGGCCAGGGCCAGGGCCGCCGCGCAGAGAGTCCGGGCGGCGGCCAGCTCCCCGACCTCGAATAGCGCACCGGCCAGGACGTAGCTGCACCACCGGGCTATCAGGCCAGGGATTCCGGCGGCGATCTGCCCGGCCTGCCGGGCCAGCCGCGCAGCGCGGTCCAGATCGCCGGCATACAGGGCGGCAACGGCCAGGTCCCCCAAGACTTCTACCTCCCCCAGCGGGTATCCGATCTCGCGGGCCATCGCGAGGGCCTGGCGGGCAACCTCGGCCGCCTCGGCGTGCCGGCCCATCTGAAACAGTGCTCCGGCCTGGCCAGCCAGGCCGTCGACCAGCGCCGGGCACGGTCCCCGCTGCGCGGCCGCGTCCCGCAGCTCGGTGAAATGACCCAGCGCGGCGCCCCCGTCACCGGACTCGCCCGCGGTGTAGCCCAGAAAATACTTGGCGGCGCACCACCCGTCGCTGCCGGGTGCGGCGCGCCCGGCGACCTCGCGCAGCAACTCGTACTGGCCTGCCTGCCGGCCCCGCAGGGTCCACCACCAGCCCAGCGCGGGCACCAGCCGCAGCGCGAGGTCCGCATCATGCTCAACGCCCCAGGCCAGCACCTGGGCCACGGTGGCCTCCTCGGCATCCAGCCACCGGGCCGCGGCCGCCTCGCCCTCGACCGTCCGCAGCCCCGCCGCCGCCTGCCCGGCCACCTGCACCGCCCACCGGGCCAGCGCGGCCGCGGCGGCGTCCTGCTCACCGGCCCCGGCCAGCAGCCCGGTTCCGAAGCCGCGCAGCGTCTGCAGCATCGAGTACCGCCAGCGGCCATCGGCCCCTTCCCGCGGCGGGACCAGCAGCGAGCAGTCCACCAGATGCGCCACCACCAGCCCGGCGCCCGGCCCGGCCACCCGCCTCGGCCGCCTCCAGCGTGAACGGCCCCGGGAACACCGACACCCCCCGGAACACCCGCCGCTCATCCTCGCCCAGCAGCCGGTAACTCCACTCCACCGCGGCCGCCAGCGACCGGTGCCGCCCCGGCGCCAGCCGGTCCCCGCCGGCCAGCAACCCGAACCGGTCATCGAGCCGGTTGGCCAGCTGCGCCACTCCTAGCGCCTCCACCCGCGCCGCGGCCAGCTCGATCGCCAGCGGCATCCCGTCTAGCCGCGCCACCAGCCGCGCCACCACCGGCCCGGTCTGCCCGTCGACCACGAAACCTGCATCCACCTCGCGGGCCCGGTCCGCGAACAGCACCACCGCCTCCGACCCGGCCGCTCCGGCCGGGTCACCGTGATCAGGCAGCCCCAGCGGGCCTAGCCGGTACCGGGCCTCCCCGGCCGTCCGCAGCGGCTCCCGGCTGGTCGCCAGGACCCGCACATCATCACACGCCGCGAGCAGCCCGGCGCACAGCTCCGCGGCCGCGGCGATCAGGTGCTCGCAGTTATCCAGCACCAGCAGCAGCTGCTGCCGGGCCAGCGCCCGGGCCACCACCTCGGCCACCGGGACGCCCGGCTGCTCCCGCGCCCCCAGCGCCGCCGCCACGACCCCCGCGAGCTGCGCCGGATCACCCACCGGGGCCAGCTCGGCCAGCCACGCCCCGTCGGCGAACCGGCCCGCCACTGCCCGGGCCACCTGGCTGGCCAGCCGGGTTTTGCCCACCCCACCCGGCCCAGTCACCGTCACCAGCCGGTGCCGTTCCAGCAGGCCCGCGACCTCGCGGACCGGCCCGGCCCGGCCGATGAAGCTGGTCAGCGCGGCCGGGAAGCCATGCACGGCACCGGCCGCGGCGGCCGCCGCGGACACCCCCACGCCCGTACCATAACCGCAGGCCGCAGTCGCCGTACAGGCCGACCGCACAGGCCAGAGCCATGCCAAGGACGCAGCACGGCCAACGTGATCACCGCCAGTTGGCCATCCCACTCCTGCGCCGAGACAGCGGCCATGCCTTACCTGCCGACGCCCCCATCCAGAGCCGAACCCGACAGCAGCAAATACGCCCATAACAACCCGTTATGCATGGTCACGACCCGCAGAATGCTGAACTCGAAAGCCGTCCAGATCGGCGGTTATCTGAAGTCGTCAGCAGATAATGCCTGGTAGATAGGCATTTCTGCGGCGTAGACATGTCGCCGCGGGAGCGTCCCGCGCTAACCGCCGGCCTCAGGTACGAGCACCAGCTCCGTAGCTCCGCGTAGCGGCTCCTGGGTGCTAGAACGGCGCTGCTGCCGCGCCGCTTCCGGTGCTCGGGCCGCGGGCGGCCCTGCGCTCCGGGACGGCTTGCCGACGGCGACCTGGCGTCCTGTGATTGCAGCCACAGGCACCCGGTGGAGATAGCGCCGGAGCCAGCCGCTCTGCCGCCAGTTCCCTCGTCACTTTCCGTGGTCACGCTCCGGGTATCTGCCAGTGAGGCAAGTCCCCGGTGCCGACCGGTTCTGCGGCGTAGACAGGCTTCAGATAACGTGTCAACGCCGCAGCAAAAACCCCTCGGCGGTTACGGCGAAGACACCCAAAAATTGGCTTGAGATAACGGCGGGACTGCGCGCCCCACTCACGCTCACGGCCGATCACGTAGCGTGAGTCCGATGCACCGATCCCCCGGATCCGATACGGCGGACGGTCCACTTGCGCATCCCGGCAGCCGAACCGGGCTCCTCGCAGTTGCTGACGGAAACCGCTACGCGGACCTCACGTCCGGGGCGTGCCGGGCGTCTGCAGGGTGCGGAAGGGAGCAGACGATGACCGCGATGCGCACCACCGGCCACGACACAACCGTAAAGATTCAATCCCTTATTTTCCGGCGCGCCTGCCGCACCTGAAATCGCCTGATGCCGCGACCGCTGCCGCCCGGACGCCCAGTTAGTCACCGGCCATCATCAGCACGCACGGCTTCCCGGCGTCTATTTCTCGCAATATCTCATTCAAGGGGAAAGCTATGGCCGCTGTTCATTACTACCTCGGACGCCCTGCCTGCGTCTGGATCTCGGCCCATTCACGCCGCAGCCCCGCGCGGCAAGCACGCAAAGGCAGCGGACCCGTCCACAACGGCATCCCCGACCAGCCCGCAAGCGGATTCACCCCTTCTGTGCCTGCTGCGGCGCACGGCTCAGCCGATACCTACCCGCGCCGCGCCGGCCACCGGACGTCCTCCGTGACGGCGACATCCGGCCTTCCCCCCGCCCCCGCCGGCGGCCTGCTGGCCCGCCACCGCATCGCAATCGCCCGCTTCGGCACCGACGTGGCTGCCGCCGGCGGTATCGGCCCGGCCCTGGCTGCCGGACTGGACCCGGCCGACTACCCGGTCGTGCCCGGAGGCGTACCCCAGGCCTGGGAACGTGCCCAGGTCTGCCTGGGGCTATGCGAGCGGTACCAGGAGCTGTACCAGGCGCAGGTGGCCGAATTGCACCTCCTGATGGCATCGGTACCGGGATGCAGTCTGCCCTTATCGCACCGTCGTCCGCTGACCGACCCTTGACCGACACCCACACGGGCTACATAGCACTCATCCGGGCACGGCGCGGCGCAGCAACGCGTACGACCCGCCTGTCGTGCATATCGGCGGCTACTTGCGCGCTCGCTGAGAACAGGCATCGATCACGCAGTGTGATTAGCCGTGTCGACTTGTACACGACTGCCGAATCTGGTTCGCGTGTTCATTTGGTGATTCAGTACCAGCGAGGTTGCCAGATTGCCTGTTATGCGCGGCATTGACCTGGGCAGAGGCACTGGTCAAGAGACTCGCCCGTCAACGGCGGTTCGAGCCGCCGTTGAGCTGATGGTCGGGACTGCGGCCCTGATAGCTGCGCACCGAGGACTTAGTCGCCTGCGGTAGCCGGTGCTGGCTGACGGATTGGGTGCTTACGCGGGCTTGCTGGCCGGGATGGCTGGTTGCAGACTTGCGTGGTGGGCCAGCTCAGGGGCGATCGGTGAGCCAGGGGCCGCGGGATGAGCCAGTCATCCGGACTCCTGACCGGCGTCTGCGGGTGTTCGTGAGTTCCACGCTGGGCGAGCTAGCCGACGAGCGGCGGGCCGTCTCGCGCGCGATCGAGGCGCTGCGCCTGACCCCGGTGATGTTTGAGCTCGGGGCCCGGCCGTACCCGCCGCGGGAGGTGTACCAGCAGTACCTGGCGCAAAGCGACGTGTTCATCGGGCTGTACTGGCAGCGGTACGGGCAGCCCGCCCCGGGCATGCAGGTCTCCGGCCTGGAGGAGGAGTTCGACCTGTCCGGTGCGCTGCCCCGGCTGCTGTACGTCAAGGCGCCGGCGGCCGGCCGCGACCCTCGCCTGGGCGATCTGCTGGCCCGCATCCAGGATGACGCCTCGGCGTCTTACCGGCATTTCCGCACCCCCGCCGAGCTGGGCCGGCTGGTGCGTGATGACCTGGCGGTGCTGCTGAGTGAGCGGTTCGCCGCCGCTGCCGGCCAGGCCGCGGCCGCGGTGCCGTCGCCGGCCGGCGCCCGCGGCCCCCGCCCGCTGCCGGCGAGCACGACGTCGCTGCTGGGGCGGGAGCGGGCCGTCGACGAGGTGGCCGGGCTGCTCGAGCGTCCTGAGGTGCGGCTGGTGACGCTGACTGGGCCGGGCGGGGTCGGCAAGACCCGGCTGGCGGTGGCGGTGGGCGAGCGGCTGCGAGACTGGTTCGGCGCGGGCACCGCCTTCGTGCCGCTGGATTCGGTCACCGACTCGGGGCAGGTCCTGGCCGCCATCGGCCGGGCCGCGGGCGCCGACCTCGCCGGCGCCGGCGCGCCGCTGGAGGCGCTGGCCGAGACGTTCGGCGACGGCGCGTGGCTGCTGGTCCTGGACAACCTGGAGCAGGTGGTCCAGGTTGCCCCGGACCTGGGTGAGTTGCTGGCCCGCTGCCCGGGGGTGGCGATCTTGGCCACCAGCCGCACGGTGCTGGGGCTGCGCGCCGAGCGGGAGTACCCGGTGCCTCCGCTGGCGTTGCCGGCAGATCCGGGCACCGCCTCGGTCGCGGAGGTGGCGGCCTCGCCGGCGGTGGCGCTGTTCGTGGACCGGGCCCGCGCGGTGCGGCCAGGATTTGCCCTCACCGAGGGCAACGCGGCGGCGGTGGCGGAGATCTGCCGTCGGCTGGAGGGGGTTCCGCTGGCGATCGAGCTGGCCGCCGCCCGCACCCGGCTGCTGGACCCGCCCGCGCTGCTGGACCGGCTGGCGGCCTCGCTGGATGCGCTCGGCACCGGCGCGGTGGATCTCCCTGAGCGGCAGCGGACCCTGCGCGCCACCGTGGAGTGGAGCGTCGGCCTCTTGGAAGACGCCGAGCGTTCGCTGCTGGAGGTCACGGCGGTGTTCACCGACGGCTGGACCATCCCGGCCGCCGCCCAGGTGGCGGGCCTGGATGAGGACCGGGCGCTGGAGTTGTGTGAGGCGCTGGCCCGGCACAGCCTGGTCGCTATCGACAGCACCGAGCTCGGGCCCCGGTCGCGGATGCTGGCGACCGTCCGCGCGTTCGTGGCCGAGCGGCTGGCGGCCCGGCCCGACGCCGCCGAGGTCGGGCGCAGGCACGCTGGCTTCTACCGGGCGCTGGCCGAGCAGGCCGACCGGCCGCTGCGCGGCCCCGGGCGGAGCGAATGGACGGAGCGGCTGCAGGCCGAGGCGGGCAACCTGGCCGCCGCGGTGCGCTGGTACCTGGCGTATGACCGCGGGCCGCTGCCGCACCTGTTCCGGGTCCTGTATCTGTTCTGGTCGCAGCGGGACCTCGGGCGCGAGGCCTGGTCCTGGGTGGAGCAGCTGCTGCCCGGCTTTGGCACGCTGGACCCGCAGGCCCGGGCCGAGCTGGCCTGGGCGGCGGCGGTGCTCGCCGGCGACATCGGGGACGACGCGGCGGCGCTGGCGGCCCGCCAGCGCCTGGCGCCGCTGCTGCCCGGGATCCAGGATCCCTTCCTGCACGCGGTGGCCCGGCTGGCGATGGCGTGGACCTTGCCGGTCGCCGGCGACTACGGCGGGGCGCTGCGGGAGGCCGCGGCCTCGCTGGAGGAGCTCCGCGGCCAGGACGAGCCTGTCTTCACCGCCATGGCCGCGTTGACCGTCGGCTCCCTGGAGACCACGCTGGGCCGCTACGATGACGCCCTGCGTCACCTGCGTGAGGTGCGTGACCTGGCGGAGCGAGTCCGCGGTGACTGGCTCGCCGCGGGCTCCCGGGTACAGCTGGGCATCCTAGATGTCGTGCGCGGCAGCCTCGATGAGGCCCGGCCGCTGCTGGAGGAGGCGCTGGACCGGAGCCTGGCGGCCCGCAGCACCTCGTTCGTGACCCTGTGCCTGGCCGGGTACGCCCAGCTGGCGTTCGCAGACGGCGACCCGGACCGGGCGGCGCTGCTGGAAGGCGCGGCCGAGGGCCTGCGCCGGCGGGTCGGCCTGCGGGCATGGCCGCATCTGCGGCGGGTCGAGGCCGATCTGGTGGCCCAGGTCCGCCAGAGGCTGGGCGCAGCCCGGTTCGATCAGGCGTTCTCCGCCGGCTCCGGGCTCACCCAGCAGCAGGCGGTAGCCATCGTCCGGGACCAGCGTGGTACCGGCACTCAGACGCCGTGAGCCACCACGGCACACAGCGCGGAAGCTGCAGCCTGGAGGCCAGCGCAGAGGCGGACCTGGCGCCGGCTCTGCGGCCAGCCCGGCACTGACGGCCGAGGTGGCCGACCCCTGAACAATGCCGGACAGGTGGACGGGCGACAACCGGCAGCGTCCTGATACACGCGCATGTAATACCGGATCTGCACGCCACAGCTGACTGCCGTCGAACGTGCCAGAGCGACGTAAGGCGGATCCGGAGCGTGAAAGTGTTGAAGGCTCGTGATGGAGCGTGACGACGTTTCACGCCGACGTTGCGCAGCTGACGGTTCGTCGCTGCTGCCTGGCTCTGCGGTTCATGCGCACTAGGGACGCTGGCTCAGGCAGGCGGCGCGAAGAACTCGAGCGCTATGCCGTCTGGATCACGGAAGGAGATTCCAGAGCCGTAGCGGGCGTCCTTGATCCCGCCGTGCGCGATGCCCAGCTCATCCAGGCGCGCGGCCCAGGTCTGCAGCTCATCGCGGTCACGGCAGGCGAAGGCAACATGATCCAGGCCGGTACGATGCTCGTCGAACCTGTCACCTGCGGCCTGGGGGTGCGTATGCAAGCCGAGCAGCTGCCCGCCGCCGATCGCGAATACGGTGTGGTGAAATCCTCCGGCCTGCTCGTCCTCGTCGAGAACGGGCCCGCTGGCCAGCAGCCCGCTGTACCAGCGAGTGCTTCGCTCCAGATCAGTCACCGTCACAGCGACGTGGGCGATCGGCGGGAACTCAGGCACAGCGGCCTCCTGATTGACGGCGCAACGTGCGCGTGATTACCAAGGTCGCACGCCGGCGAGCGACCCGGTCAGGTGTTGACCCTATCAACTCACCGGGTTATCTGCTCCGGTTGCTCCGGCCGCAGCCTCAGCTCGCAGGCCACCAGCAGACACAAGCAGAAGCGGGGGCCTGAGCAACCCTGCCGATTCCGTACTGCCGCGAGACGGGTCGGAATGAGCGGGTTATGGCACGCAGATTTCCCGGTTCGGCGCGGGTT
>Ga0307280_10000098_pt1 | contig 15473 bp, 14 predicted proteins | sample ER_DNA_119_FD_194479 | JGI IMG/M metagenome (GOLD analysis project Ga0307280, IMG submission 194479) | Bulk soil microbial communities from the East River watershed near Crested Butte, Colorado, United States - ER_DNA_119 | ecosystem: Environmental > Terrestrial > Soil > Floodplain | place...
TGCCGGACCCGCGGGTGCTGCGCGCCGCGAAGTGACGGTCGCCTACCGCGAGCGCCCGCCCGCGGAAGAGCCTGAGGGCCTGCTCGTCCTCTTCCACGGCCGCGGCGTCGACGAGAACGACCTCTTTCCGCTGCTGGACGAGCTCGACCCGGAGCGCAGGCTGCTGGGCCTCACCCCGCGCGGGCCGCTCTCGCTACCGCCCGGCGGTTCGCACTGGTACGCCTTTCTCGAGGTGGGCTCCCCGGAGCCGGAGACGTTCCTCACCACCTACGCAGCCGTCTCCGAGTGGCTCGACTCGGTCGCCGCGGAGACCGGGATCGGGCCGGAGCGGACCGTGCTCGGCGGCTTCTCGCAGGGCGCCGTGATGACCTACGCCCTCGGGCTCGGGCGGGGCCGCCCGCGTCCGGCGGCGCTGATCGCCCTGAGCGGGTTCATGCCGACCGTGCCCGGGTTCGAGCTCGACCTGGCGCAGCCCTTGCCACCGGTCGCGATCGGGCACGGAACCTACGACCCGGTGATCTCGGTCGAATGGGGCAGGCGCGCGCAGGCGGCACTCGAGGAGGCCGGCGCGGCGGTGCTCTACCGCGAGTACCCGCTCCCACACGCGGTCGACCCGGGCTTCCTGGGCGAGCTGCGGGGGTGGCTCGCGTCGGTCTACGACGGCGTGACCGGCGGGTGATAGCCGGGCCGCCGGCGCGCGCGGAGGTCGGCCAGCCACGCCAGGGCGCGCAGGCCCATCCAGATCGGCGTCAGAAGCACGTAGAAGAGCAGCAGCGCGAAGCCGAGGATCAGCCACCAGAGCGCCCACCGCCACAGCGGCACTCGCGTCTTGCGTTGGGTCACGAGACGGGCGCTTCGGCCTTCGTGCCGTTCTCGGCCCGGCGGCGGTCGACCATGCGGATCACCCGGGCGGCGGTCTCCTCGATCGACAGGTCGGAGATCTCGATCACGGGGCAACCGAGCCGGCGGTGGATCGCCCCGGCCTGCTCGAGCTCCGCGTAGATCTCGAGCAGCTCGGCGTAGCCGCGCTGGTTGCCGCCGAGGCGGGCCACGCGCTGGCGGCGGATCTCCTGGAGGCGGGTCGCGTCGATCGTCAGGCCCACGATCTTGGTCGGGTCGACCTCGAAGAGGGCAGACGGCGGCTCGATCCCCTTCACGACGGGCACGTTGGCCGTCTTGTAGCCGAGGTAGCCGAGGTACATGGAGAGCGGCGTCTTCGAGGTGCGCGAGACGCCGACGAGGACGATGTCCGCGTCGTGGAGGCCGGCCCCCACGCCGTCGTCGTACTTCACCGCGAACTCGATCGCCGCCATCCGCTTGAAGTAGCTCGAGTCGAGCGGGGCGCGGGCGCCGGGGGTCATCTGGGCGGCGACGCCGGCGACCTTCGCCACGGCCTCGATCGGGTGGCCGAGCAGGTCGCAGTAGTGCAGCCGGTAGCGGCGGCAGAGCGCACGGGCCGCCTCGCGGAGCTCCGGGTGGACGAGCGTGTAGACGATCACGGCGGGCCGGCCCTTGGCGCGGTTGAGGGCGAGTTGCAGGTCGTCGACGGTCTCGACACGCGGGTGGCGGATCTCCTCGAACTCCTGGCCGGGAAACTGGGCCTCGAGCGCGTGAACGAGGCGCACCGCCGTCTCGCCGGTGGAGTCGGAGATGACGTGCAGCTCGACAGGTTGCTTGGTCACGTGCCAGAGCGTAACCGCGGGGGCCTGACCGGGACGCTGTGCGCTAGGGGCTGCCGGCGGCGGCGCTGGGGACGAAGAGTCACGCTTCCGGCACGGTCCCGTGAGAGACGCGGCACAGATTCCGGGGTACGCTCAGCCCGGGCGGCGGGTGGATTCTTCTTCCCCACCCGGGTGGGGACGCGCGGGTGTGCATCTGAGGGGCGCCGGCCGGGCGGGGGCTCAGCGCGGGATCTGCGACAGGTCGCCGAGCCGCCCGAGCGTGTCGCGGACGTCGAGCAGCAGCCGCAGCCGGTTCGCCCGCACCGCCGGATCCTCGTCCATCACCAGCACGTCCTCGAAGAACCGCTCCATCGCCGGTCCCAGCGCCGACGCCGTCTCGAGCGCGGCGCGAACGTCGCCGTCGGCCGAAACCGAGTCGCCGACCTGGGCCAGCGTCTCCGCAAGCGCCTGCTCCGCCTCCTCGCGCAAGAGCGACCGGTCGAGCTCCTCGGCCGCGCTCTCCGCCTCCCGGCCCGCAAGCCGGTTGGCCCGGTCGTAGGCCGTGTAGACGGCGTCGAACTCGGGCGTCTCCCGCTCCGCGTACAGGGTCTCCGCCAGCCTGGCCACGGCGCCGAGATCCGGAGCCGCCGAGGCGCGGGCGGCGCGCACGTACTCGACCGGCACGTCGATCAATCCCTCGAGACGCTCCTCGACGAACTCCCGCACCTCGTCCGGCATCAGCTCGCGCGGGACCGTCAGCCCGCCCTCGACCGCCAGCCGGCACAGCCCGATCGCGGCACGTCGCAACCCGTATGGGTCGCGCGACCCCGTCGGCTTGTGGCCGAGCGAGAAGGAGACGGCCAGCGTGTCGAGCTTGTCCGCCGCGGCGAGAACCTTGCCCGCCTCCGTCTGCGGCAGCGGCCCGGCCGCCGCGTCGGGCAGGTACTGCTCGTCGATCGCGGCACACACCGCCTCGGGATAGCCCGCCAGCCGGGCGTACTCCGCGCCGATGTGCCCCTCGAGGTCCGGGAACTCGCGCACGAGCTCCGCGGCCTGGTCGGCTTTCGCCAGCCGCGCCGCCTCGACGCTCGCCTCCCCGCCGCCGAGCTTCTCGACGAGCGCGCGCAACCGGTCCGCCTTGTCGGTGAACGAGCCGGCCCCGGCGAAGAAGGTGATCGAGCCGAGCCGCTCCGCCAGCCGGTCGATTCCGAGCTGGACGTCACGCTCGAAGGTGAAGGTCGCGTCGTCGAGCCGGCCCTCGAGCACGACCTCGTTCCCGGCGCGCACCGTCTCGGGATCGCCCCCGTTCGCGACGAAGGCGAAGCGGTTGCCGCCGAGCGGGAAGTAGCGCTGGTGCGACTGCATCGCCGTCACGACCACGCGCTCCGGCAATGCGAGAAAGCGCTCGTCGAAGCTCCCCTCGAGCACCGTCACGCTCTCGACCAGGAAAACGACCTCTTCGAGCACTCCGCCCGGATCGCTCCAGTCGCCGATCGCATCGAGACCGGCCACGATCTGGCGGCGGCGCTCTTCCGCGTCCGGCTCGACGCCCGCCTCGCGCAGGCGCTCCGCGTACTGGCCGGCATGCGGAATCTCGAGCGACCCGCTGCTGAAGCGGTGCCCGAACGACGTCTCCCCCACGACCGTGTCGCCTTCGAGCTTCGCGAGCGTCCAGCGGACCGGCCGGGCGAAGCGGATGCCGCTCTCGTCCCAGCGCATCGACTTCGAGAAGGAGAACCCGCGGACGATCGCGTCGAGGCGATCGGGCAAGACTTCACGCAACGGCCGGCCTGCGCGCTCCACGCCGAGGAATCCCTCGCGCGAAACGAGTTCCTCCACCTTCACCCCGTGCTTCTTCGCGAAGCCGGCCGCGGCCCGCTCGGCGAGGTTCTCCGGCGGGCCCTTGATCCACTCGTCGGGCGTCCGCTCGTCGACATCAACAAGCGCCGCCAGCCGCCTCGGGCCGACGAACACCGCGCTCGGCGGGGCCCCCAGCTCGCGCTCGACAAGCCCCGGCAGCTGCTCCGCCGCCTCCAGGCACGCGCCGGCCGGAAGCTCCTCGCAGCCGATCTCAAGCAGCAGCGTCGCCATCGCCCTCCGACTCGAGCTCCAGGTACAGCTGCGCGACCTGCCGCGCCAGCGTCCGCACCCGGCCGATGTACGCCGCCCGCTCGGTCACCGAGATCGCCCCTCGCGCCTCGAGCAGGTTGAACGCGTGCGAACATTTCAGCACCTGGTCGTATGCGGGCAGCGGCAGGCGCCGCTCGACGAGGCTGCGGCACTCCTCCTCGTGCTGGCCGAAGCGCGCCTCGAGGACGTCGACCGGCGCCAGCTCGAAGTTGTACGCGGACCACTCCCGCTCGCTCTCGCGGTAGACGTCCCCCCAGGTCACCCCCGGCGCCCACTCGAGCTCGAAGGCGCTGCGCTTGCCCTGCAAGAACATGGCGAGCCGCTCGAGGCCGTACGTCATCTCCGCCGGCACGAGCTCGACGTCGACGCCGCCGAGCTGCTGGAAGTACGTCCACTGCGTGATCTCCATGCCGTCGCACCAGACCTCCCAGCCGAGACCCCAGGCGCCGAGCGTCGGCTGCTCCCAGTCGTCCTCGACCAGCCGCACGTCGTGCCGGCGCAGGTCGATCCCGAGCGCCTCGAGCGATTCGAAGTAGCGGTCGAGCACGTCCTCGGGCGCCGGCTTGAGGATGACCTGGTACTGGAAGTAGTGCTGGAAGCGGTACGGGTTCTCGCCGTAGCGTCCGTCCTGCGGCCTGATCACCGGCTCGACGTACGCCGTCTTCCAGGGCTTCGGGCCGAGGCAGCGCAGGAAGGTGGCCGGATTCATCGTCCCCGCGGCCAGCTCCGTGTGGTACGGCTGCATCAGGACGCAGCCCTGGTCGGCCCAGTAGCCCTCGAGGGCGCGGATCATCTCCTGGTAGTTCACGCGGGCGAAAGACTATGCCCCGCGCCGGTTAGGGCCGGGGGCGGGCCGAGGCCCGCCCCCTGATAGTCGTGTATCGCTAGTGGCGCGACGCCGTGAACTGCACGGCCGGGTTGTACCCGGTCCAGCACGGGCTCGTCGGCGAGTCGAGCCGGAACGTCGAGACGCCCGCGGTTCCGCCGTCGCAGTACGCGCCTGACCAGGAAGAGCTCAGGTACGTGGTGCCCGGGTTCGGCTTCGACCCGACGGTCACCGTCGGCGCCAGCAGGACGTTGAGCGAGTCATACGGGCAGCCCCCGGAGCTCGTGTAGCAGGGAGCGCCTTCGCCGATTGGCGAGGGGCCATAGTGCGTCGTGTTGTACGAGATCCCGTAGACGACCGTGTTCGGCAGAGTCACGCCCATCCCCGAGAAGTCGAACTTCACGTTCACCGCAAGGCCGTTCCAGCACCCGACGCCGGGCTGGTACCACTCTCCCGCGTTGGGGCCGGTGCACTTCTTGCTCTTGGACGGCCGGTAGCGAACGTTGAACGTCTGCGTCTTGCTCGCGATCAGCGCGCCGACCCCGTACCCCGACGAAGGCGGCTGGTAGATGGTGAACGTGATCGGCTGCGCGAACGTCGCCGCGTGGCCCGTGTGGCAGTCGTTGCTGTACCAGTGGCCGGTCTGGCAACCCCAGCTGCTCAGCTGAACCCTGACGGCCTTCAGCTTCCGGTTCACGCCGGCGAAGGTGACCTCGTCGCCGAACTGGCTGGCGGACTGCGCCTCGAACGCCTCGCTCGGCAGATTGCCGGGCTTCGGCTTGACGAAGGAGTTGTAGATCGTGTTGCTGCCGCTGCCGAAGGCGACCTGTGACACGGTCAGCAGCACGCCTACCACCAGCACCGCAGAAAGCAAAACTCGTTTCATCTCTCCCTTTCTCCTCGGATCCCCGGTAGCTCTCCCAGACGCCTGGGAGGCATCCGATCGTATTCCATTGTTGCCCGGGAGACAACCCGCCGGCCGGCTAGGCGGAGAGGGCGAGCGTGCGCAGGCGGAAGCCGCCGTGGAACTCGTACGACGCCGTGATCACGCCGAGTGCCTCCCGTGCCGCGCGCTCCGTCAGCCCTGCGTCGCCGGCCTCGGCCAGCGGCCGCTGGAGCAAGCCCTCGATGCCGAGCAGCCCGTCGCGGGAGAGCGGCAGCGCGCCGCCGGCCGCGCACGCGGTGCAGACCGCGCCGCCCGCCTTCGGCGAGTAGCCCGCGAGGCCGGAGTCCGCTCCGCACTCGGCGCAACTCGTCAGGTGCGGCAGATAGCCCGACAGCCAGAGAAGCTTCAGCTGGAACGAGAGCACGAGCGGGTCGACGATCCGCTCGTCGGGCCCGCGCGGATCGAGCTCGTCCAGGACGTCGAGGAAGCGCGCCAGCGCCCGGAACGCGCGCTCGTTCGCCTCCTGCTCGGGGAAGAGGCGCAGCATCGCCTCGGCTCCGACGAGCCCGACACCGAGCCGGTACGGCTCCTCGCGCGCCTCGTGGTGCGAGCGGATCAGCTCGACGCCGGTGACGGTCTGCAGCTCGCCGGCCCCCTCGTGGAGCAGGAGCTCGACGTGGCTCAGCGGCTCGAGGCGCGCACCGAAGCGCGACTTCGTCTTGCGCACACCTTTTGCGACCGCGCCGACGCGCCCTCGCTCGAGCGTGTAGAGGTGAAGCACCCGGTCCGCCTCGCCGAGGCGAAACGAACGCAGCACGACCGCGTCGGTCTTGTAGGAGCGCCCGGGCACCGCCGTCCAGTCTAGAGCCGGCTCAGGTCGTGGAAGCCGTGGTTTCCTCGAGAGGGCGAAGGGCGGAGCGTGTGCTCCGCCCTTCGCATCGACCCCCATTCCCCCAGGCTCGTGTCTCCGGAGCTTCACGGCTTCAAACAAGTACGCGCCCTCGGACAATCCGTACGACGAGCTGGCTCAGGGCTGGCAGGACGGGCAGTACCAGGTGCCGCGGCCGGCGACCCGGGTCTTTTCGATCGGAGTTCCGCAGCGGTCGCACGGCTCATCGCCCCGGCCGTAGACCTTGAACTCGTCCTGCATCCGGCCGGACGCGCCGTCCGGCTGCCGGTAGTCGCTGAGCGTCGCACCCTGCCGGGCGATGCCGGCCCTGAGCGCCGCGCGGACGCCGCGATGCAAGGCCGCGATCTCGCCATCGGTGAGCTCGCCGGCCGGCCTGCGCGGATGGATCGACGCGCGCCAGAGCGCCTCGTCCGCGTAGATGTTCCCGACCCCGGCGAGGCGGCGCTGGTCGAGCAGGACGGCCTTTACCGGCGCGCGGCGCCCGGCGAGCGTCTCGCCGAGCCGCTTCGGCGTGAAGGCACGCGCCAGCGGCTCGTGACCGACGCGGTCGTCGAGGTACGGGCCGAGCTCGCCCGGCTCGACCAGGAGCCAGGTGCCGAAGCGCCGGACGTCGCGGTAGATGACGTCCGATCCGTCGTCTAACTTGACAACGGCACGGCGATGAGCATCCTCGGCCGGGAGCGAGTCGCCGTTCGCATGGAGCAGTTGGCCCGTCATCCGGAGGTGAACCAGGAGAACACGACCGCTTTCGAACCGAAAAACCAGATACTTGCCGCGGCGGTCGACCGCTGCGATCCGCTCTCCCTCGAGCTCGGCTGCCACTCCGGCGGGGTCGAAGGGCCGGGTGAGGCGGGAGTCGTGGATTTCGACGCGCTCGAGACGGCGCCCTACGAGCTCCGGCTCCAGCCGTCTCCTGACCGTCTCGACCTCGGGGAGCTCAGGCACGCAACAAGCCTAGTCCCGGCCGTGCTCGTGGAGGCGTCCGCCGCTCCGGGCGCTCAGGCGAGCACGTCCAGGACGACCGGCCGCTCCGGCGGGGCCTCGTCGGCGAACTCGTAGGCAGCCAGCAGCTCCTGAGCAGCTTGCGTCGCCGCCTCGTCGGTCTGGGCATGGATCGCCGCCAGCGGCTCGTCGAGGGCGACGCGGTCGCCGCGCTTGCGGAGGCAGACGATCCCGACGGCGTGGTCGATGAGGTCGTCCTTCGTCCGGCGTCCCGCACCCAGGTGGAGGGCCGCCTCGCCGACGCGAACGGCCTCGAGCACCGACACGAAGCCGTCGCGGGGCGCCTCCAGCTCGCGGACGACCGCCGCCGATGGAAGCACCCCTTCGTCGGGGTCGCCGCCCTGCGCGCGAATCCACCGCTCGTACGCGGCGAGCGCGCTGCCGTCGGCTAGCGCCTGCTCGGCCCGAGAGCGCGCCTCCGCCTCGTCGATCCCGAGATCCGACACGGCGAGGAGCCGCGTGACGGCGGCCAGGACGAGCTCGACGAAGTCGGAAGGACCCTCGTCGCGCAAGGTGGCGACCGCCTCGCGGATCTCGAGCGCGTTCCCGACCGCGCGCCCGAGCGGCTGGTCCATGTCCGTGAGCAGGCACACGACCTCGCGCCCGGAGCGCCGGCCGAGATCGAGCATGGCCTCCGCGAGCGTCCGGGCGTCGTCGAGCGTCTTCATGAAGGCGCCGTCGCCGACCTTCACGTCCAGCACGATCGCGTCGGCTCCGCCCGCGATCTTCTTGGACATGATGCTCGCCGCGATCAGCGGATAGCTGTCGACCGTCGCGGTCACGTCGCGAAGGGCGTACAGGCGCTTGTCGGCTGGAACGAAGTCGGCGCTCGCGCCGATGATCGCCATCCCGGCCTCGCGCACCTGCGCGATGAACTCCTCGGTGGGCAGCTCGACCCGGAAGCCCGGGATCGACTCCAGCTTGTCGAGCGTCCCGCCCGTGTGGCCGAGGCCGCGTCCGCTCAGCTTCGCGAACGGGACACCGCAGGCGGCGACGATCGGCCCGACGGCGATCGAGGTCTTGTCCCCGACGCCGCCGGTGGAGTGCTTGTCGACCACCTTCCGCCCGAGCGCCGAGCCGAGGTCGAGCGTCGTCCCCGTCTTGATCAGGGCTTCGCAGAACGCGTGCGTCTCGGCTCCCGTCATGCCGCGGAAGAAGACCGCCATGCAGAACGCCGACAGCTGGTAGTCCGGGACCTCGTCCCGCGCGTAGCCGAGCATCAGCTCGTCGAGCTCCTGCGCGCTCAGCTCGCCGCCGTCGCGCTTGCGCTGGATCAGCTCGGCCGGGTGGATCACTTCGGCTGGAAGAGCTCGATCGGGTTCCCCCACGGGTCCTCGACAAGGCGCCAGCTCCCGGCCGGCCCGTCCACGCGCTCTCCGCGCTGCGTCAGCCCGGCTGCGGCCTCCTCCAGCTCGGGAACCTCGAGCACGATCCGGTTCCAGCCGCCAGGGGCGGCGCCGTCCTGCCCGCCGGCGGAGCTTCCCGGCGCGCTCAGCCAGAGCTCGAGGTCACCGCGGTGGACGAGGGTGACGGGACCGAACGACCGCCCCTCGCGAAAACCGAGGCGCTCGACGTAGAAGCTGACGGCCTGGTCGACGTCATCGACCAGGTAGCGGGCGATCGCCACGACTACCGCTCGAGGATCGGCCCGCCGGGAGTGCCGCGCCGCGGCGCCTTGCCCCCGAGCCACCGGTTGACCGTCGCGCCGACGTCCGAGAACACCCCGCCTTCGTGGATCCGGCCGGCGGCGTTGCGCCCCTGCACGTAGGCGATCAGCAAGGCGTACTCCCGCGAGTGGTCGGTCGAGGACGTCGTCGGATCGCACCCGTGGTCGGAGGTGAGGATCAGCAGGTCCTGCTCGCGCATCGCGTCGAGGAGGTCGGGCAGGCGCCGGTCGAAATCCTGCAAGCAGCGGTGGAAGTTCACGGGGTCGTTCCGGTGGCCCCAGAGCATGTCCGTCTCGACAAGGTTCACGAAGACCAGCCCGTCGTCGACCTCGCGGAGCAGCTTCTCGGTCTGCACGATCCCGTCGATGTTCGACTGCGTCGGGTGCGATTCGTCGATGTCGCAGCCGGCGAAGATGTCGCCGATCTTGCCCACGCCGTAGACCTTCAGACCAGCCTCCCGGACGAGCGTCAGGTAGTTCGGCCGCTTCGGCTCGAGCGAGAAGTCGTGCCGGTTGGCAGTCCGCTCGTAGTTCCCTGGCTCGCCGATGAACGGCCGCGCGATGACGCGCCCGACGGCGTGCTTTCCCGTGAGGATGTCGCGCGCGATCCTGCAGCCCTCGTAGAGCTCCTCGAGCGGAATCGTCTCCTCGTGCGCGGCGACCTGGAAAACGGAGTCGGCGGACGTGTAGACGATCCACTTGCCCGTGCGCTGATGCTCCTCGCCGAGCTCCTGGATGATCTCCGTCCCCGAGGCCGCCTTGTTGCCGAGCACGCCCCGGCCCGTCCGGTGCATGAACGGGTCGATGACGTCGTGCGGGAAGCCCTGCGGATAGGTCGGGAAGGGCGTCTCGGTGACGATGCCCATCATCTCCCAGTGGCCCGCCGTCGTGTCCTTGCCCTTCGAGAGCTCGAGCAGCCGCCCGGTGACGGCGGGCGCTCCCGGCTGGGGAGGGCAACCTTGGAGCGACTCGATGTTGCCGAGGCCGAACGCCTCGAGATTCGGCAGGTCGAGCCCGCCGACCGCCTTCGCGACGTTGCCGAGCGTGTCCGAGCCCTCGTCGCCGTACGCGGCCGCGTCGGGCGCCTCTCCGGCCCCGACGGCGTCCAGCACGATCACGCAGGCCCGCGGCATGCGGCTATTCTAGGTCGGTCGTGGATACCTTCCTCGGACTGCTCGGTCTTGTCGTCTTCGCCGCGTGCGTCATCGCGCTGGCGGCCGCCACGACCTGGATCGTCGTCAGGCTGAGCCCCGGCGGACAGCCGCAGCAGCAACAGAAGCAGCAGTAGGCGTTCAGACAGGAGAGAGCGGCAAGACGTCCTCGAGCGGATGGAAATCGAGGCCGTGCGCCTCGGCGACCGCCTCGTACGTGATCTTCCCGTCGAGGACGTTCACCCCTCGAGCCAGCGCGGGGTCACGCGCCACCGCCTCCGCCAGGCCGTGGTCGGCGATCTCTTCCAGGTAGGGGAGCGTCACGTTGGTCAGCGCCTTCGTCGAGGTGATCGGAACGGCGCCGGGCATGTTCGCGACGCAGTAGTGCGTGACGCCGTCGACCACGTACACCGGCTCGCTGTGCGTCGTCGGGTGCGAGGTCTCGGCGCAGCCGCCCTGGTCGATCGCCACGTCGCAGAGCACGGCGCCGTCCTTCATCGCCGTGACCATCTGGCGCGTGACCAGCCTCGGCGCGACGGCGCCAGGGATCAGCACCGCGCCGATCACGACGTCGGCCTCGACGATCGACTCCTCGATCTGCAGCGTCGAGGACATGACGAGGCTGACGCGGCCCGAGAGGATCTCGTCCAGGTGGCGCATGCGGTCGATCGAACGCTCGAGGATGGTCACGTTCGCGCCAAGCCCCAGCGCGATCACCGCGGCGTTGTAGCCGACGATGCCGCCGCCGATCACGAGCACGCGGCCGGGGGCGACGCCGGGGACCCCGCCCAGGAGCAGCCCGCGCCCGCCGAGGGGTTTCTCGAGGAAGTACGCGCCGGCCTGCGCCGCGAGCCGACCGGCGATCTCGCTCATCGGCGCGAGCAGCGGCAGCGCGTGGTTGTCCCTCTCGACGGTCTCGTAGGCGACGCATGCGGCGCCGCTCTCGACCAGCGCCCGGGTCAGCTCTTCGCTCGCGGCGAGGTGGAGGTAGGTGAAGAGCACGAGCCCCTCGCGCAGGAGCGGGTACTCGGACGGGAGCGGCTCCTTGACCTTCAGCAGGAGGTCGGCCTCCTCCCAGATCGAGGCCGCGTCGCCGAGCCTGGCGCCCACGCTCTCGTACGCGTCGTCGGGGAACGAGCTCCCCTCGCCGGCGCCGGCCTCGACGAGCACGTCGTGCCCGCGCTGGACGAGCTCGCGCGCGCCGGCGGGCGTGAGCGCGATCCGGTACTCGTCGGACTTGATCTCCTTGACGACGCCGACCTTCATGGGCGGGAAACCCTAGCTTGCGGCCGGTTTGCGGACCGCGAGAGCGTCCCAGGCGAAGTCACATATCCGTCACGGTCCCGTGACAGACACGTGCGCCTTTCGCGGTTACGATCGCAGCGGGGAGGAGGTTGGTGGCCGCCGGCCCGCCGGGAACGCGACTGGGTCGCGCGCGGCCGGGCGGTGGTCAGCGGACGAGGGTTCGGGCGAGACGCCCGGCCGCGTAGGCGGCGGCGAAGAACCAGGGCTCCTCGTCGGGCCCGCGGCCCATGTGCGACAGAGGCAAGCCGGCGCACGCCTCCTGCCAGCCGTCGACGCCGACCTCGCGCCGCGGCTCGACCCACTCCGGCGCCTCCAGCCCCTGCGGCCAGGCGACGACCACTCCCTCGGCGCAGAGCCTGAGCACGGCCTCCGTGTGATGCGAGACGCCCCGGTGCCGCTCGCGTTCGTCGGCACTCGAGATCCGCGCCGCCAGCACCGGCGACCCACCGAGAGCGGCGCCTGAGTTGACCGCTTCCGCCGCCGCCAGGCCTCCGTGCCCGAGGCGGGAGCCCGTGCCGACGATCCCGGGGCCGATCGCGCAGACGACCGCCTGGTACCCGCTGCCGGCCGCCCAGGCGAGCGCCGACTCGACGCCGACGCACTCGACCTCGCCGCCGAAGCAGGCGCCGGCGGAGACGGTGGTCGTGAGCAGCCCGCGCTCGCGCAGGACCCGCACCGTGTCAGACAGCGGCAGCGGCAGCGCGCCGCCCGGGAGCTGCACGTACGCCACCTCCAGCCCCTCGCCGAGCCCGGCGCAGGCCGGCGCAAGTTGACTGTGGAGCGAGCAGCAGAGGACCGGCATCCCGTCGAGCTCAACAGCGAGCGCACCTCCCTCCTCCCCGTGCGGCGCCGCGAACTGCAGCGACGTGTAGGGCAACTTCATCACGTGCGCCCCCTCCGCCGCCGGCAGATCGAGCCCGCGCGTCAGGTTCGCGTGGAGCACGTCGAAGCCGCCGGAGCCCAACGCGAGCTCGCGCGCCTGCACGTTGACGAGCACCTCGTCGCCCACCTCGACCGGACCGGTCACGTCCGGGTAGGCGACGCACGGCGTCCCGTCGACCTCGAGCCGCACGAGCCCCAGGTGCTGCTCGACGACGGCCGTGACCCGCCCGCGCCGGAGGCTAACCGGCATCGACCGTCTCGCCCGCGACGTCCACGAGCGCGAGCGTGACATCCACCATCGCCTCCAGATCCTCGACCGCGATCCGTTCGTCCGGGGTGTGGATGTCGACCATCGCGTTCGCGAGGTTCACGCACTGCAGCCCGCGGTCGTTGAAGACGTTCGCATCCGCGCCGCCTCCCGAGAGGACAAAGCTCGGCTCGCGGCCCGTCCGTTCGAGGGCGGTCGCGGCCAGGCGAACCGGCAGGTCGTCGCGACGGAAGCGATAGCCGCGGGCCGAGCCTTCGACCTGCGCCTCCACCTCACACTCGGCAAGGCCCGCGGCGAAGGTGAACGTCTCGAGCATCTCCTGCACGACGTCGGCCACCTTCCGCTCGTCGTGGCTGCGGGCCTCTGCGAGAAAGCTGCAGCGCTCGGGCACGACGTTCCGCCCGCTCCCACCCTCGATCGTGCCGACGTTCGCCGTCGTCTCCTCGTCGAGCCGCCCCAGCCGCAGGTCGGCGATCGCCCTCGCGGCCGCGGCGATCGCCGAGCGCCCGTCCTCGGGGTACATGCCGGCGTGCGCCGCGCGGCCGTGGAAGACCACGTCGAGCTTGCGCATGTGAGGAGCACCGACGATCACCTCCCCGATCGGGCCCGCGTGGTCGTACACATAGCCGACCCGCGCGCGGAGCCGGCTCTCTTCGAAAGCGACCGCGCCGCGCAGGCCCACCTCCTCCATCGGGGTGAAGAGCAGCTCGACCCCGGCGTGCGGGCGGCCGCCTGCGAGCAGCCGCGCCGTCCCCTCGAGCATCGCCGCGACCGCCGCCTTGTTGTCGGCGCCGAGGATCGTCCCACCGCCGTTCCGGACGAATCCGTCTTCGCCGACCACCGGCTCGAGCGGGCCATCCAGCGGGACGGTGTCGAGGTGGGCGCAGAGGAAGACGGGCGTGCCCGGCGCGCCGTTCCCCTCGATCCGGCAAAGGATGTTCCCGATCGAGGAACCGACCTGCGGGCCGGCGTCGTCCTCGTCGGCCTCGAGCCCGAGCGCGTCGAGATACTCGAGCACTCGGTCGGCGACGGCCCGCTCCTCCCCGGGCGGGCTCGGGATCGTCGCAAGCTCGAGGAAGAGTGAGAGCACGTCCTGGGCCCAGGCGGGTCGCACAAGTCCGATCTTAGGAACTAGGAGGGCTTGGCGGAGCCCTCCTAGGAGGTCGCGACCGTCAGGCCGGACCGCTCGCGGGCACGTGCGAAGGCCGCCCCGACGAAGTCCCGGAAGAGCGGCGCCGGCCGGGTCGGCCGCGACTTGAACTCCGGGTGGAACTGGCTGGCGACGAACCACGGGTGATCGCGCAGCTCGACGATCTCGACCAGCCGTCCCTCCTGGAACGTGCCCGAGATGACGAGGCCCGCGTCGACGAGCAGAGGCCGAAGGTGGTTGTTGACCTCGTAACGATGCCGGTGGCGCTCGTGGACAACGAGCTCGTCGTACGCGCCCAGCGCGCGCGTGCCCTCGTCGAGCTCGACCGCCTGCGCGCCGAGGCGCATCGTCCCGCCGAGGTCCTCGATCTCCTTCTGCTCGGGCAGCAGGTCGATCACCGGGTACGGCGTCTCCGGGTCCATCTCGGTCGAGTTGGCGCCCTCGAGCCCGGCGACGTGCCGCGCGTACTCGGAGACGGCCACGTGCATGCCGAGACAGATGCCGAGATAGGGGATCTCGTGCTCGCGGGCCACGCGGCAGGCGAGGATCTTGCCCTCCCACCCACGCGAGCCGAAGCCGCCCGGGACCAGCACGCCGTCGACCTGCTCGAGCTCGGCCTGCGCCTCCTCGAGCGACATCCCCTCGGCGTCGAACCAGCGCACGTGCACCGAGCAGCCGTGGTGGACGCCGGCGTGCCGCAGCGCCTCGTGCACCGAGAGGTAGGCGTCGCGGAGCTTGACGTACTTGCCGACGAGCGCGATCTCGACCTCGTCCTCGCGGCTGGCCCGGATCCGGTCGCCGAGCTCGAGCCATTCGCCGAGGTCGGCCTCGCCCGAGGGCAGGCCGAGCTTCTCGCAGATCAGCGTGTCGAAGCCCTCCTCCTGCAGAGCGGACGGGACGAGGTAGAGATCCGAGACGTCCTGATTGGCGACGACGGCCTGCGGGTCGAGGTCGGCGAAGAGCGCGATCTTCTCCCGGATGTCGGGCGAGATCGGGTCGCGTGAGCGCGCGACGATCACGTCGGGGTGAATGCCGATGCGCCGCAGCTCGTTGACCGAGTGCTGGGTCGGCTTCGTCTTCAGCTCACCCGCCGTCTCGATGAACGGGACGAGCGTCACGTGGACGTAGCAGACGTTCTCGGGCCCGGCTTCGCGCCGGAACTGGCGGATCGCCTCGAGGAAGGGAAGCGACTCGATGTCGCCGACCGTGCCGCCGATCTCGCTGATCACCACGTCGCAGTCGCTCGCCTCGGCGACGCTGCGGACCCGCTCCTTGATCTCGTTCGTGATGTGCGGGATCACCTGCACGGTCGAGCCCAGGTACTCCCCCTTGCGCTCCTTGCGGATAACGCGGTCCCAGACCGAGCCGGCGGTGTGGTTGGCCCCGCGCGAGAGGTTCTCGTCGATGAAGCGCTCGTAGTGGCCGATGTCGAGGTCGGTCTCCGCCCCGTCCTCGGTCACGAACACCTCGCCGTGCTGGAACGGGCTCATCGTCCCCGGGTCGACGTTGATGTACGGGTCGAACTTCTGCATCTGCACCTTCAGCCCGCGCGCCTTCAGCAGGCGGCCGAGCGAGGCGGCGGTGATGCCCTTGCCGAGGGACGAGACGACGCCGCCGGTGACGAAGACGTACTTCG
>Ga0307280_10000101_pt1 | contig 15430 bp, 15 predicted proteins | sample ER_DNA_119_FD_194479 | JGI IMG/M metagenome (GOLD analysis project Ga0307280, IMG submission 194479) | Bulk soil microbial communities from the East River watershed near Crested Butte, Colorado, United States - ER_DNA_119 | ecosystem: Environmental > Terrestrial > Soil > Floodplain | place...
TGCCCGCCGCCTTGGCGTGCCGGAGGACTTCTACGCGCTTCCCGGCGGGAAGCTCGCACCCCGGATGGGTGGACCGACTGGCCAAGATCTCTACCAGTCGATAGCCAACCCGCGCGGCACCCGAAGCATGAGCCGTAATCAGGAAGCCGCTGAAGCCTCCACGCTGCTTGGGAACTACGGTGTGCCCGGCATCAAGTATCTCGACGAGGGTTCGCGCAATGCGCGGCCTGTTCTGAAAACAGACCGCGCTGGTAACGTGATTTCGTCAGAATACGCGCCACCCACCAGCAACTACGTCGTGTTCGACCCCGCCAATATCGACATCAGGAAGATGTACGCCGCGCCGGTCGCCGCGGCTCCGCTGCTCGGCGCGATCGGCGACGAGAGCAAGTACGAGGTGCAGCCATGATGGGATCGCTCGCACGGCAGGACGACTATTACGACCCGATGTCGGGACTGCCGACCGGCGGCGTGATGCCGGAGCCGCCGCGCGACCCGCGCGAGGGCCTGCCCGACTGGGCGATGGGCGCGCTGGCCAACCCGCGAGGCTATGAGCCGGGTGTTGGCATGTGGCCCGCCTACAAGCCGCCGAAGGAGCTGCCCGACGTCGGCGAGCCGATGATACCGAGCGGGCCGCGATGGGAAGGCAACCCGACCGCCAACCGTGCTGCGGACGCGATGGGCCAGCTGGCGATCCAGAGCGTCGTGCCGCAAGATCCGCTCGACGCGGGCCTGATGCTGGCAACCGGGCCGGGCCGCGTTGGCTACAAGCTGGCCGCAGGCGCGATCGGCGCGATCATGAACCCCGACGAGGCCGAGGCCGCGCGCTGGATCAAGTACCCGTTCAATCGCATCGCGGTCGGTGACACCATCGAAAACCTTGCCACGCGCAACGCGTACAGCAAGGCCAAGGACATCGCCGAGCGCACCATCCAGCCGCACGACATCCCGGTTGGCTCATGGCTGACGCCGCTGGTCGGCGACCGCTCGCGCTCGGGCGAGTTCCTGACGCATGTCGGCGAGAAGGAGCTGCGCGACCCTGTCAGCCTGCAGGGCGGCTACCAGTTCACGCCGGAGTGGAAGGGCGAGGGCATCGCGTGGGCGTCCGACCGATCGCCGATCTCGACCATGGGCAGGCGCGTGCGCGAGTTTCAGGGCCGTGATGTGCCCGGCGTCTACGGCGTCTACACGCCGATGTCGACGCAGTCGATCGATGCCTCACACCACGTCAGCGACACGCTCTCGCAGATGATGCATCTGGAGAAGGACAAGATCTCCAAGACCGCGATCGAGAAGTTCGACGCCAAGATGGGCGGCGACTTCCCCGGCGTGACGTCGGATAATTTGCAGGAGTACCTGCGCGGCAAGCCGATGTCGTATCGCAACGAGTTCGTCAAGAACATGAACACCAAGTCGGCGCGCGAGGCGGGCTTCCCCGATGTCGAGCAGGCGCGCATCGCCATCACGCACCCGGAGCTGCTCGACACGCCGAACTACGCAGGCGGCAACGCTATCGCCAAGCTGACCGGCGATGTGTCACACTACAACAAGGGCGGCGGACGCGCGCCGCACTACACCTACCCCTCCAAGCTGCACGGCGAGTACACCGGCGGGCTGCCGGGTTCGCTGCCGCAGGAGCTGCTGTGGCGCGATCTCGCGCCGAAAATTGCCGCGCGCAACCCGTCAGCGGCGGGTAAGATCTGGCTGACCGGCCTGAAGGGTGAGCCGTTTGGGCAGCAAGTCGATCGGCAGTGGCAGGACGCCGCCGCCGAATATTTCCGCCGTCAACAACGAGGAGACTAGCATGGCGCAGTCAGCACTGACCGTTACCCCGCCCAACCCGACGCCGCCGACCAACATGCAATGCACCGGCGCAACGCCGCCGAACCCGCCGAACTACACCAAGGCGACCTACGCCGACATGGCGGACAACATGATCTTCAACTCCGCGCCGCCGCCCTACTACGATGACGGTGCCGCCGGACCCGTTGGCGTGTTTGCAGCCAACGTCGCGGCGCTGGCCTCGGGCACCGGCGCCACCGCGGGCGGCACCGAGGGCAGCTACCCCGGCGCGGCGAACGGTGTCGTGCCCGCCTCGACCAGCGTCCCGCACGAAGGCGCGGGCACCGAGGTCGCGGTGACAAACCCCGGCAACATCACGCACACCTACGTCGTCGGCACCTTCGACACCTCCAAGAGCTACTCGGACGGTCCGGTGCAGACCGCGGCCACGATCGCCGCGGGGCCGAACGCCTCGCACGCCTCGTCGCTGTCGCCGGTCACCAACCCGACGCTGACGGCGGCCCTGCAGGCTCCGACAACCTCGGGAGCGGGGACCGCGGTGCTGACCTGCACCGGGACCGGCTTTGTGCCGGGCTGCCGGATCTGGGTCGATAACCGCGAGCAGGCCACGACCTTCGTCAGCGCCACTTCGCTGACCGCGACCATCGCCAAGAAGGCGCTGGCTGGAACACAGCCGGTAGACGTCAAGCTCGGCGGCGTCGCCGTGCCGTCAACCAAGACCATCACTTGGACGTAAAATCGATCTGAAACGTTACAGGGGTGCGCGGCGATTTTGCCGCGCACATGAGGGAGACGACCATGACGACCAAGCACGAAGACCACCCGAAGAGCGAGCAGGGGCAGCCGAAAGACCGCCCGATGCCGATGCAGGGCGACCGCACGACTGTGCCCGATCCTAGCGTTAGCGTCGGCAACGTCCGCAAGGCGGACATCAACCGGCCCAAGAGCTTCCTCGACGAGCCGATCGACCCGCGCACCGGCCTGCAGGGTCGTCCGGAGAGCCCAAGCGACAATCCCGGCCAGAAGACGCGCGACAACGTCACGCCGGTGATCCCGAGTGCGCCCCCGCGCGAGGGCGGCATCGTCGACCCCAACAGCCTCGGCATGGAGCAGGGCGGCGTCCAGCCGGTCTACCCGCCGCCGGTCAAGTCGATCAACGAGCCGCGCACACCGGCGGAGCAGTCCGACCACAACCAGCTCGGCACCGCGGTCCTGCGGGGTGACCCCAAGCCGAACACCACGCTGACGCCGGGCGAGCTGCCGCCCGGCCACGGTAATGCCAGCATCAACGAGCCTCCCGGCAGCAATGTCGGCGGCGAGGGCGCCGGTGAAGGCGGCGAGGGCGATTTGGACGAGGCGCCGGATCTGGAGAGCCTCGACCCCGACGAGGCCGACGCGGGCGATCCCGCCGACATCGTGATGCATGTGCATGGCACCGGCTTCACCGAGCAGAGCGTGATCTACTTCAACGGCCTGCAGGAGCCGACCACATTTGTCAGCGAGACCGAGGTGACCACCGGCGTCAAGCCGAGCCTGTTCACGGTCGCCACGGTTTGCCCGGTGACGGTCAGGAACGGCGAACACGAAAGCGACGCGCTGGAGTTCGAGTTCCTCGACCCGGAAGATCCGCCCGCAGCCCGCGAGACCAAGCGAACCACGCGGACCACCAAGGCCAAGGCCAAGCCGAAGAAGCCCGCCAAGAAGGGCCGGAGGTAAGTCATGGCTGTCGCGGTGGTAACTGTCGCCAGCGGCGGGCTGCCGGTGATCGATGTCACCGCGCTGGCGCCGAAGCTGGGGCTTCCGGTGACGGAGGCGCCGGTGGTCGGCGGCAAGAAGTACGGCGTGGCGGTGACGAAAGTCGCCGCCAACGGCCTGCCGGTCACCTTCGTGACGGTGCCGCCATGGCCATAGAGCTGGAGGAGTTCGAGCCGGGCCGGTTCCGGGTCAAGAAGGACAGGTGCCCATACTGCCGGTCGGATCTGCCGATGCCGATGGTCATCAGCGACACCATGGACCCGGTCGAGCAGGTTGACGGCAAGTTCTACACCTCGAAGCGACAGTACCGCGCCGTGGGGAGGGCGCACGGGCTGGTCGAGGTGGGCAATGAGAAGCTGCCGCCGAAGGTGCGGGCATCGGCAGATCGTAACATAAAAGAAGGCAGACGGCGGTCAATCCACACAGCGATCCAGAAGTACAAGGCCGGAGTGCGGTCATCCTGACCGCACGGCGACTGATTTAAGTTACCGAAGGAACGCATCATGTCAGACACGTCAGTACCCGCGGCGCCGCCGAGCGCCGCGCCATCGCCTGCGCCCGCCGGCGAGGCCGTGATCAACCAGAACCCGACCAGCTCGCCCAATCCGCTTGGCCCGCAGGCTCCGCACGTAGACGGCCCGCCCGGTGAGGGCGGCAAGGGGCGCCCGGAGAGCCGCAGGGAGGCCATCCAGCGCGCCTTCGACAGGGCCAATAATCCACCGTCCAAATCGTCCAAATCGTTCGAGAAGGCCGCGCCGCCCGCTGCAGAGGCCAAGAAAGGCCATAACCAGCCGCCGGAGGACACGCCGCAGGAGAAGGAAGGCCTCGACCTCAAGAGGCGCCCCGACGATCAGCCTGTCAGAGGTGAGCGGGGCCGGTTTGCTCCGCGCGCAAGGGACAACGGTGACAATGCTGCAGAGCAGCGAAGGGTAGGATCGGACGGGCAGCCCGCCCAGCGCGTTCGTACCCTTCCCGAGGGCGCCCCCTATCGCGACCCGCCGGCGCGGATCTCCGAGCGCGCCAAGCAGGACTGGGACAGCGCCCCCGAAAGCGTCCGCGGCGACTACCACCGGCTCCATCAGGAGGCGGACAACATCCACCGGCACTACAGGGGCGTCGCCGAGGCCTACGAGCCGGTGGCAGCCTACGACCAGCTGGCGCGGCAGCAGGGCACCACGCTGCAGCAGGCGCTGTCGAACTACATCGGTATCGAGAACAAGCTGCGCACCGACCCGGTCGCCGGGCTCGACACCATCGTCAATAATCTGGGCCTGCAAGACCCGCAGACCGGCAAGCGCATCACTTTCCGCGACATCGCCTACTACGCCCTCAGCCAGTCGCCGGAGGCGATGCGGACCATGCAGCAGGGCAACGCCCAGACCGCCCTGCAGCAACAGCTCGGCGGCCTGCACCGCGAGGTGGCGGAAACCAAGCAGCAGCTGCAGCAGCTGCATCAGGAGCGGCAGTTCGTCTACACCCGATCGGCGGTCGATCAGTTCGCCGAACAGCACCCCCGCTTCGATGAATTGGGCGACCTTATTGAAAAGGAGCTGAATTTAGGCTTTGATCTGCCGACAGCCTACCGCCGGGCCGAGTTACTTCGCCCCGACACCACAGCGGCTCAGACCCGCGACACATCGGCTCAGACCCGACCCGTAGACCGATCGATCTCTGGATCACCGGATGTGGCCTCCTCAAACGGGGCATCGCGGAGACCCAAAGTTCCAGTCGGACGTCGAGAGGCCATCCAGAACGCGATACGTCGCGTCAACGGTGGCTAAATCTGAACCCCATGTGGAGTGGCAACAATGCCCAATGTGACTACCGCGGCTGCCTACCAGCAGATCCTATCCATGGCCTTGGAGGAGCGTTCAAGCGGCTACCAAGACCTCGTCAGTAACAACAACGCGCTGCTCGCGGCGCTGAAGCGCAAGGGCGCGTGGCAGACCTATTCCGGTCCGGTCATCCGCCAGACGCTGCAGATCGCCAAGCAGGCCGCGCAGTGGTACTCCGGCTACGATCAGCTGCTGAACCCGGCGATCGACCTGTTCAACGACGCTGCTTATACGCCCAAGCAGGTTGTCGTGCCCATCATCCTGTCGATGCAGGAGATCCTGAACAATCAGGGTGAAAACCAGCTGATGGACGTCTACGACAGCTACATCTCGGCTGCCGAGCGTGCGCTTGAAGATGCGATGGACGCCGCCCTGTACGGCGACGGCACCGCCAACGGCGGCAAGCAGCTCACGGGCCTTGCCACCGCGGTCCCGATCGTCACCAATACCGGCGTCTACGGCGGCATCGATCGTGCCACCGCCACGCTGTGGCGCACCTCGACCTATGACATCCACGGCGGCGTACTGGTGACGGCTCAGACGCAGATCAACTCGACCACGATCCGCCCCGCACTGAACTCCATCATGACGGCGCGTTCGCGTGGCCGCGACCATGCCGACCTCTTGATCATGTCGCCGGAGCACTACGCGGCGTATGACGCAGCCACCATCGCGATCCAGCGCCAGACCAGCAATACGTCGATGGGCACGCTCGGCTTCTCGTCGCTCGAATATATCGGCGGCGGCAAACGCGCGGAGATTGTGCTGGATGGAGGTATTGGCAGCAACATGCCAGCCAATACAACCTTCGGTATCGATACCAGCAGCCTCCGTCTGCGTTATCACCCCGACAGAAACTTCGACAAGCTGTTCGACAGTGATGGCCAAATGCCTATAGATAAAGACGCTGTAGCGCAGTTCATTGGATGGATGGGCGAGCTCACAATGGTCAATCCGATGTTCAATTGGAGATTGTACGACAGCGTACCGGCCTCTTGATCAATTTGAGGTTGTGACTTCCTGAAGCGCCGAACAACGCGACGGGAAAAGCCGGGCCGCTGACGTGTAGGTAAGATGCCTTCCTTCCGCGAAGGCGGCCCGGTGATTTTTGAAGGCAACAACGGAGAGATAGATGGCTTTTCGAGACCCCGACGACGCCAACGTGGCGTTGTTCAAGCAGCACCCGCTCCCCAACGAGGCACGCAGCCGCGCCGAGGGCAGGCCGATCTTCGACGACATGGAAATAGTCGAGATCCGCACCCCCGGCTCGCGCGACGTCAAGGTGTTTCCAGCCACCGCGTTCTCGCACTGGGAGCCCGATCCGGAAACCGGAGGACTGAAGAAGGTCAGCTACGCCGAGCGGTTCTCGCGCCAGTACCAGCAGTTCAAGCGCCGCGACCTGCAGACCAAGAGCGGCACGCCGCTCGACTACGTGCCGTTCCTGTCCGAGGGCAAACGCTCCGAGCTGCGGGCGCTGAACATCTACACCGTCGAGGCGCTGGCCGCGGTTGACGGGCAGGAGCTGAAGAACCTCGGCGCCGGTGGCCGTGAGTGGAAGAACGCGGCGATGGAGTACATTGCCGCGGGCAAGGCCGCCGCGCCGAACCTGCAGATGGAGGCCGAGCTGGCCTCGCTCCGTGCCCGCAATGCCGTGCTGGAGGACGACCTGCAGATCAAGAAGACCATGCAGCAGCGCATCGAGGCGGAGTTCGAGGAAATGGACCTGCCGCAGCTGCGTGAGTACATCGCCACGCACACCGGGCAGGCTCCGATGGGCAATCTGAACAAGAAGAACCTGATCCGCATGGCGGTCGAGTGCCGCCCAGCCAAGGCTGCGTAACATGACGCTGTTGTCGGTGGTGAAGGATGTCTGCGCTGTGGTCGGCGTAGCCGTGCCGCAGTCGGTCTTCTCCAACCTCACCGGCAACCGCACCATGCAGGAGATGCTGGCGCTGGCCAACGAGATGGCGCAGCGCATCGCCTACGACACCCGCGACTGGACAAAGTTGCGGACGCTGGCGACGATGACCGGTGACGGTGTACAGACCGCCTTCCCACTCCCCGCCAACTACAAGCGCATGCTGCTGACGTCGAACGTGTGGTCGTCGACATCGACGCAGTCGCCGATGCACTTCGTGCCCGACACCGACGAGTGGATGCGTCGCCGCGCCGCCAACGCCAGCAATTGGGCGTGGGGCGAGTGGACGATGTTGGGCGGCAACATGGTAATTTACCCGGTGATGCCGGTCGGCCAGACCGCCACGTTTGGCTACCTCGACAGGAACTGCATCGACCTTGCCAGCGGTGGCCGTGGCGATCTGTTCATGGATGATGCCGACGTGTTCACGCTCGACGAAAGAATATTGAAGCTCGGGATGATCTGGCAGTGGAAGGCGCAGAAGGGCGCCAGCTATGCCGAGGACATGGGCACCTATGGCGATGCCCTCACCTACGCCATGGGCCACGACAGCCCGGCGCCGATCATCCTCGGGCGCAAGCCGATCTCGGCTGCGGCCAACATGGCCTACCCGTGGACGGTGCCGACATGAGCCAGCATCAGGCCTTCAGACGCTCGGCAGTGCCGCCGGAGATCGCGCAGAAGCTGGAGACGATAACGATACCGGCGCCGACGCGCGGCATCATCCAGAATGAAAACGAGGCCTACATGCAGCCGGGTGGCGCAGTGATCTGCGACAACTGGCGACCGACCATGCGTGGCATCAGCCTGCGCGGAGGTCATGTGCTGTGGTGCCAGCTGCCGGAGATGACGCCGGTGATCTCGGCGTTTACCTATGCCAGCGGCAACATTCAGAATATGTACGCGGGCAACATCAATAAGCTCTATGACGTCACGACGGTGACGCCGATCCTGATCAAGAGCGGACAGACGTCAGGCAACTACGCCGCCTCGCAGCTCGCCAACGCGCAGGGCGACTGGATGATCGTGGTCAACGATGCGGGCAACCCGCCGCTGCGTTACGGACCTTCGTCCGGCAGCGGACTGACGTGGGAGACGCTGGGAAGCGGCTACGTGCCGCCCGCGGGCAAGCCGTCGATGATCACGGGTATTCCGCCCGCCGGGTTGAGCTACGTCTGCAAGTATCGCAACCGCTACTTCTTTGTTGAGAACGGCTCGATGAACGCGTGGTATCTGCCGCTCAACGCGGTAGGCGGCGCGCTGGCGATGATCCCGCTGTCGGGCGCTGCGACCAAGGGCGGCAAGCTGCTCGCCTGCTTTTCGTGGTCGATCGACGCAGGCGACGGCATCGACGACAAGATCGTGTTCATGACTGATTTGGGTGAGCTGCTGATCTTCACCGGCAGCGACCCCTCGGTCGCCGCCAGCTGGCGGCAGGAGGGGCGCTACGAGGTGAGCCCGCCGCTCGGTATGAACGCGCACTTGGCGGTCGGCGGCGACGTGCTGATCGCCACCGTCGATGGGATCGTCCCGCTCTCCGGCGCCATCACCAAGACCCGCACCGAGCTGGAGCTGGCGGCGGTGACGCGCGCCATCAAGCCGATGTGGCGCGAGCATGTGCTCGACAAGCGCGAGCACCCGTGGACGATGTGCAAGTGGGATGAATACGGCGCGATATTCACGACGTTCCCCGGCGGCAATACCGGCAAGCAGCTCTGCCTCGCCACCAACGCCGCCACCGGCGCCCACGCGCGCTACACCGGCTGGGATGTGATGTGCTTCATCCGCATGCGCGGTGACATGTTCTTCGGCACGCAACTGGGTGCCATCATGCAGGCCGACCGCACCGGCTACGACAACGGCGCGCCGTATGTAGCGACGCTGGTGGGCGGATGGGAAATGTTTCATTCGCCGTCGCAGACCGTGACATGGCGGCAGGCGCGGGCCTCGTTCTCCGCCCGCGCTGGCGAGCCGTTCCAGCCGCAGCTGTCGGCGACCACCGACTACGTCGTGGTGCTGCCGCAGCCGCCGCTGGCGGGCCTCGACCCCGGCGTGCTCGATCTATGGGATCAGGGGCTGTGGGGGCCGAACGTCAGCAAGTTCAATCCGCTGTGGCTGTGGGCGCACGCCTACACTGTTGGCAACAAGGCCTATGACGGCCTGACGCAGGGCAACTACGATTGCGCGGTGGCGCACACCAGCCCGGCCAGCGGTACCTTTGCAGCCTACCGCACGGCGAACCCGACGCACTGGACGCTGTCCGCCGTGCAGCCGACGCCGTCGCCGGTGTCGACACCGGCGGAGCGCGCCGCCTACGCGCAGTGGGACCAGCCCACGCCCGGCAAGCCGGTGGTGCGCAACACCGGGTGGGTCTCGATCGGCCTCACCGGCTTTTCCCACGCGCCGATCGTACAAGTGACGGTGGCGCAGCAGGCCAAGCCGGAAGTGGATCTTATCAACGTCGCCGCAACCTTCGAGCGCGACGGCGTCGTCGTGTAGAGGGGACCGTAATGACAGACCAATGGACAAACGCCAGCACGTCAGCGTGGCTTAACAACCAGAACAACCAGATAGCGTCGTGGAACCAGCAATCGAACGACGCCCTGAACGGCCCGCTATTCGATTACAACCACACTACGCCATACGGCCCCGGCGGGTTCGGGACGCCGTATTATCAGAACCTGACCAACTCGCTGTCCCCGTCGTTTGGCACCGCCGCAGACCCCGGCACCTACAGCCCCGGCAATCGAGGTAACCTAAGCTCCTACAGCGGCTCGTCGCTCGGCGGCGGCGGCAGCGTGTTCGACACCGGGACCAGCGGCGTCAATACCTACAACCAGCCCGGCGTCGGCGGTTATGACGACCCATCGTCTTGGACGGGCCTCAACGACCAGCAGCAAAATTATATCCAAGCCCACAAGAGCGCCTACGGCTACACGCCCGAGGCGGGCTTTTTCAACCCCGGCGGGGGTTGGGACCAGTATTACGGGCCTCAAGGCTCGCTCAATCCCAACAAGACCGTGTTCGACACCGGCACGACGCCATACAACGACTACGGCCAGCCGGGTAGCGCCGCCGACCCGAACGCCAACCCGCGGGGCTCAGGCTCGCAACTGGTGGCTGGCTGGGGCAATTTGAGCCCGGTCCAGCAAAACTACGTGCAGTCGCACCTCGAACGCTACGGCTACGCGCCCGCGCAGAACTTCTTTCAGGCTGGCGGGGACTGGGACAAGTATTACGGACCCAACGGTTTGCTGGCGCAGAACCCCGCCACCCCGAGCGTCGATCCGCTCGGCGAAGGCGCTCAGGCGTATTACGGCTACCTCACTGACCGGCAGCAGGATTATGTGCAGTCGCACCTCGACAGGTATGGCTACGCGCCTGATCAGAACTTCTTTCAGGCTGGCGGGGGATGGGACACAAATTACGGAGCTCATGGCGTGCTGGGGCAAAGTGACGACAGTCCCTATGGCCAGCCTACCGGCATAGGCGACAGCGGCTACGGCGATGGCTACGGCGGGTACGGTAATTTCCGAGATAACCCGTGGGACGCGCCAGCCGGGGCAAATATCGCCGACCCCAAATCCTACTGGGTCCAACAGCAAGGCCCCAATCAGTGGCGGGATGCTCGCGCGCCCTACGCCTCTGAACTCGCCAATGACCCCGCTAAAATGTACGACATGGCGGTCAGGATGTATCTGGAAGCGACAGGCGACCCCCAAGCCCGTACGGCCATTGCCGAGGCCATGCTCAACCGGACTGCAGCGCGAACCAGCACAAAAGTAAACCCTCTACGGGACGACTACTTCCCTCAATTTTCGGACTACAAGAATGACTATGCCAAATGGACGCGCGATCTAAAGAACAACCCGGAATTGCTGGGGCGAATTTACGGCGAGATAGGCCGCGCGGTTGGCGGCACGAACATATCGCAGGGCGCGACTGACTGGGCGAGTAAAAAGACTGCGGATTACGCAGCGACGAAATCAACGGAGACATGGAAATCGCCAATAGAGGGCGAGCGTTTCTTCCGAAAGGACATAAAAAACAGCTATGCCGGACCCACCGCCGCTCAGGAAATTCAGGATTGGTACAGCAGGATGATGAAGTGGCCTCAATGATCAGGCAGGTCGTTACAATCCCCGCGGTTTTTGCCGGGCCGCCCGACGTTGTAGCTCTTGTAGAGGCAGAACCCCTGCCTCTCCAGCTTGTTCGCCAGTCTGTCGCGAAGATCGCAGGCTTTTTTAGCCTCTCGGTTGTCCGGCTCGTACGCCGGATCGGTAAAGGGTTCGACAACATAGTCGCGGCACCTCCAATACGCTCCGGCAAGTTTGTCGATGTCTTTCAGCTGCGCCTTCGTCGGCGGCAGGCTGAGGTCGGCGGCAACGGAAGGCGTCGCGACAAAAAGCGCGACAGCGGCAAGGATAAGTTTCATGGTGATGTTCATGCCGGGATCTTAATCCCCCGGCGTGGCGATGTAAATAGGGTTTAAGCTATTATGCTCGGGTACGTCTTCGACAAGACCGACATCGTCGCGCCGTTCGTGGCCTCGCTCATACCTGAGTGTAGAGAGAGGGGCTTCGGCGCCTGCTCGACGATCGGCGTTCTCGACCACGACGGCTATCTGATCGGCGGGCTGGTCTACCGCAACTGGTGCCCCGAGACGGGGACGATCGAGATGAGCGGCGCCGCCATTCCCGGCACCTACTGGCTGTCGCGGCGGACCATCCAGATCATGTACGACTACCCGTTCTACCAAGTTGGCTGTCAGATGTTGATAAAAACCACGATGGCCGACAACGAGCCGGTGCTGCGGATCTCCGCCGCGGTCGGCTTCACCTTCCACAGGATCGAGCGGCTCGGCGGTCGGAACCGCGACGGCGTCGTCGCCACCTTGACCGTGGAAGATTGGGAGCAAAGCCGCTACAACGCTAACCGGCATCGACCGGCTAAAGCAGACCAGAAGGAAGCAGCCTGATGCCCACACCCTATCTTGACCCCGCCCAGAACGGCCAGCGTGACGCCATCACGCAGGCGCTGATGCAGATCGCCGCCCCACCGCCGCAGATGCAGCCGCCGCAAGGCATGCCTCCGCAAGGCATGCCGCCGCAGGGCATGCCATCCGGCGGGGCAACGCCGCAGTCGGCGCCAATGCCGCCGCAGCAGGGCATGCCGCCACAGGGCATGCCGCCCGGCGCGATGCAGCAGCCGCCGATGATGGCGGGCGCCCTCGGCGGCATCATGTCGCCTCCGCCGCCGCAGATGGCAGGCGCGCCAGCAGGCGCCCCGATGCAACAGCCGCGACCGCCGATGCCGCAACCCCCGATGCCGGGCATGCGATAGGAGGCTCCCATTAGCAAGCCAGATGCACCACAGCCGCCCAACCCCTACGCGACCGCCGCCGCGCAGACCGGCACCAATGTCGGGACTGGCGTCGCCAACGCGTTCCTCAACAACGTCAACCAGATCACGCCAAACGGCAATCTGACCTACGACCAGACCGGCAGCTACAGCTGGACCGATCCCACCACCAACTCGACCTACAACATCCCGCGCTTCACGGCGACGCAGACCCAGACGCCGACGCAGCAAAACCTGCAGGCCACGCGGGATGCTGCGCAGCAGAACCTCGCCGAAATCTCGCAAAACCAGTCTTCCTCAATGAAGAACTACCTGTCAGGGAGCGTTAACCTGTCGGGCGCGCCCGCGGCAGGCAACGCCAGCACACTTGGAAATGCACCTGCCCCCTACTTCAGCTATGACATGGGTGGGAATATCCAGAGCCAACTCGGCGACGCGGGAGCGATCACCAAGGACTACGGTCCGGCGGACAATTTCAGCGCCGATCGCTCGCGCGTCGAGGAGAGCCTGTACGGACGCCTCAACCCGCAGCTGGCGAAGGACCGCTCCGCGATCGAGCAGCGGCTCGCCGATCAGGGTATCCGCTACGGCAGTCAGGCCTACACCTCGGCGATGGACGACTATAACCGGCAGTCGAACGACGCCCGCCTCGCGGTGACCGCACAGGGCGGCCAAGAGCAGCAGCGCATGATGGACATGGCGGCCCAGCGCGCGGGCTTCCAGAACGCCGCGCAGCAGCAGCAGTATACGCAGAACCTCGGCGCCGGGTCGTTCGCCAACGCCGCGCAGGCGCAGCGAAACTCACAGAACGCGGCGGCGTCGGGTTTCTACAATTCCGCGTCCGCCCAGTACATGAACCAGCTGCAGTCACGCTTCAACGCCGATCAGGCGGGGCGTAATTCCTACCTGCAGGAGCAGTACGCCAACCGCAACCAGCCGATTAACGAGATCAGCGCGCTGCTCGGCCAGTCACAGGTGTCATCGCCTAATTTCGTCAATACGCCGGGCTCGCAGATCCAGACCACCGACATTGGCGGGCTCATCAATCAGAATTTTGCGCAGAACCAGCAAAACTACCAGACTGCGATGAACAGCTGGAACGCGACCATGGGCGGCCTGCTCGGCCTTGGCGCGGGCGTCATGAAATCCGACGAGCGGTCCAAGGAAAACATCATCCCGATGGGGACGGTGTTTGCCGCCGGTGAAGACGGCAAGCGCAAGAAGCTGCCGATCTCGGAGTGGTCGTACAAGGGCGAGGACGCGCGGCACGTCGGACCGATGGCGCAAGACGTGGAGAAGATCGATCGCGGCGCGGTCAAGACTATCGGCGGCGTCAAGCACATTGACGTCGGGCGTGTGATGGGCGGCATTTTGAGGGCGGCTTAAATGAGCGACACATCGTGGAGCAGCGGCATGCTGGCGGGCTTGACCGGGAGCGGGCTGTTTGCTCCCTCGGGCACCCCCACGTCATACAGCGCGAAGGAAATGCGCCAGAAGATCGCGCTGGCGATGCTGATGCGGCAGCGCAAGTTCCCCAAGACATTCGGTGAGGGGCTGGCGGCGATCGGCGAGGCTTACGGTGAAAACTCCATGGCCAAGGCACTGGAGCGGCAGGCCGCCGAGACGGCGGCAGCGTCGGAGACCGGCGCAGCAGCCGTACTCTCATCGCCACCGCCATCGGCTGCGGCGCCGGTGCCGCCGGTGGCCACCACGGGTCCGCGATCGGATCTGCCCGCGTCCGTGCCGCCTACCGAGGACGTGGCTGATGCCAGCGCCGCGGCTCCCGCGGCGGTGCCGCCGGTGGCGGTGGCCGGGTTCCGCCCGCCGCCCGCCTATCTGGCACCGTATCTGGCGGCCAGCGGGCTGCCGCCTGAGCGGCAGGCCTACCTTGGCCACCTCGCTGGCAAGGAGGCGAAAAGCGCCAATGAGGTGTCGCCCACCGGCGCGGCGGGGCCGTTTCAATTCATCCGCAGCACGGGTCGGCAGTACGGGCTGCTGGGGCCGGACGGCGACCGGCGCACTGACATTCCTTCATCGATCACCGCTGCAAACCGCCTCACCGACGACAATGCCGCCGTGCTGGAGAAGGCCCTCGGCAGACCGCCGTCTCCGGGCGAGCTGGCGCTGGCGCACCAACAGGGCGCGGGAACGGCGGCCAAGATGCTGTCCGGCAGCGGCAACGCCCCGAATTACAATTTGGCGGTCAACAACGCCGGTGGCCTCGGCCCGCAGGCTGCCGCTAACAAGATCATGGCCTACTACAACATGCCCGGCAGTGGCGGAGGCAATCCGCGCGACAACGCCGCCGCCATCCTCGCCTCGCGCACCGCCGACACGCCGCTGACGCCTGCCGACACCGCGCAGGAGCAGCGCCTCAGTGACGTCACCGGCATGACCCGCGCGCCGCCCTCGTTTGGCGCTACCGCCTCGAACCGCACCGGCGACGTCATGAGCGACATGCCGCCGGTCACAGGCGCCCTGCAGGGGCCGCTGGGGCAGTCTGTCGGCGATACCGTGCAACAGCGCCAGCAAGTGACGCAGCCGCCTCCACAGGACGTCCCGCCGCCTCCGGGGCCGCAGCTGGCGCAGGGCGGGCCATTCCCGCCGCCGCCCGGCCCTGATGCTGGCGGCAGCATCCCCGCCATCATCCCCGGCGGCGGCCTGCCGCCCGCCCTGCCGCCGGTGGCGCCGCCGCCGCCGGCGCCGCCGCCGCCGGCGCCGCCCGCACCATCGATCTCGACGGCGCCGCCGGACACGC
>Ga0307280_10000113_pt1 | contig 14384 bp, 16 predicted proteins | sample ER_DNA_119_FD_194479 | JGI IMG/M metagenome (GOLD analysis project Ga0307280, IMG submission 194479) | Bulk soil microbial communities from the East River watershed near Crested Butte, Colorado, United States - ER_DNA_119 | ecosystem: Environmental > Terrestrial > Soil > Floodplain | place...
AGAACGCCTTTGCACGGTCGTAATCCGAGACGCCAAGGGTGAAGAGGCTGATGCTCTGCCGCACAGCGTCAGCCGGCCTCGAGCTCGCGCGGCAGCAGGCGCGCCGTCAGCAGCGCCCGGAAGCGCTCCGGGTCGCCGGCGACATGCGCCTCGACGAGCTCGCGGCCCTGCCAGTAGGTGTGCCCGTAGGGCGGCGAGGAGCTTCGCAACTGCGAGTCGATCTGCTTGGCGACGCGGTCGTCGGGCTGGAGCGACCACGCGGCCGAGTACTCGCGTGCTTCCTCGGGCGAGGCGCCGCGGTCGTGGAGCAGCATCGCGACGTTCGCGGCGATCGCGAGCAGCGACCGTCGTGCCCTCACCACGCGTGAGCCGATCTCGGCGTCATACGCGAACCCGAGTCGGCCGAGCACCTCGGCCGCCAGCACCTGGCCGTCGCCGGTGAGCAGCTCCGGGCCGGTCATTGCGACGCCCTCGGAGATGACCGCCTCCGGCGACCAGAGCACGTCGAGCGTCCGCTCCAGCTGCCCTTGCCCGCGCACGAGCTCCGTCTCCTGCCACACCCGGTGCGTGTGGTGGCCGCCGTAGATCTCGTGCGAGGTGAGCATGACGAGATCGGCCGCCGGCAGCGGCAGGTCGGTGTTCACCTGGATGCGGGTGCGCAGCCCCCCGAGGTAGCGGGCGTAGCCGAGCCAACGCTCGCCGGTGACGAGCTCCAGCTCAAACTCCTCGCCGTCGGGCAGCCCGATCGCCTCGCGCGTCAGCCGTCGCAGCTCCGCGGCCGCGTCGAGCACCGCCTGCTCGACCAGCTCGGCCGGGATCGCCGTCTCCGCGAACCAGCGGGCATAGCGCTCGCGCACGTCGCCCTCGCCGGGGAGGGCCTCGTCGAGGGTCACGGCCGCCCGGCGGAAGGGCTCCTCGTCGTGCCAGCGGGGCTCGATCCCGTAGACGAGCCGACCTTCCTCGGCGAAGCCGAGGCGCTCGCCGCCGAGCTTGCGCGCGTTCGCGGCCAGCGCCCCGACCTGGGCGACGAGCCACTCGTCATCGGCGACTTCATCGGCGAGCGCATCGGCGTCCTCGGCCAGCGCAGCCGGCTCGCGCGGCTCCTCGGCCTCAATCCGTCGCGCGAGCTCCTCCGGCCCGTAGTAGGAGTCGATCAGGTCCTCGTCGTGCCGGCCGAGCCGCAGGGCGAGCTCAAGGTAACGCTCGACGGGCTCACCCACGGTCGAAGAGGGCGGCCTGGCCCTGGCCGACGCCGACGCAGAGTGTGGCGAGGCCGTACCTGCCACCGCGGCGACGGAGCTCGTGCAGCAGCGAGACGACGAGCCGCGCGCCGCTCATGCCGAGCGGATGTCCGAGCGCGATCGCGCCTCCGTTGACGTTCACCTTCTCCGGGTCGAGCCCGAGCTCGCGGATCACGACGAGGCTCTGCGAAGCGAAGGCCTCGTTCAGCTCGACCAGATCGAGCTCGCCCGCCTCGACGCCGGCGCGGCCGAGCAGCTTCTGCACCGCAGGCACCGGCCCGATCCCCATCACGCGCGGGTCGACCCCCGCGACGGCCGAGCCGGCGAACGCGCCGAGCGGCTCGACTCCGAGGTCGCGTGCCCGCTCCTCGCTCGCGATCACGAGCGCGGCCGCGCCGTCGTTCAGGCCGCTCGAGTTGCCGGCGGTGACCGTGCCGCCCTCGCGGAAGGCCGGCTTCAGCGCGGCCAGCTTGGCCTCGTCCGTGTCCGGCCGCGGATGCTCGTCGCGGGTCACGTCGCCGACCGGGACGAGCTGCTCGTCGAACCGGCCCTCGGCGTCGGCCGCGGCCCAGCGCCGCTGCGACTGCAGCGCGAAGGCGTCCTGCTCCTCGCGCGTCACGCCGTAGCGCTCCGCAACGTTCTCGCCGGTCTCGCCCATCGACTCGAGCGGGAACATCGCCTCGAGCTTCGGGTTCGGGAACCGCCAGCCGAGCGTCGTGTCCCAGGCCGTCCGGTCGCCGCGCGCGAACGGCCGATCAGGCTTGGCCAGGACGAGCGGCGCTCGCGACATCGACTCCACTCCACCCGCGACGAAGAGGTCGCCGTCGCCGGCCTGAATCGAGTGGCACGCGCCGACGACCGCGGTCAGCCCGGAGGCGCAGAGGCGGTTGACGGTCACGCCGGCGACCGACTCGGGCAGCCCGGCGAGCAGCGCGGCCATCCGCGCGACGTTCCGATTGTCCTCGCCTGCCTGGTTGGCGGCGCCGAACCAGACGTCCTCGATCTCCTCCGCGGGCACGCCGGAGCGCTCCACCGCCTCGCGGATCACGAGGGCGGCGAGGTCGTCTGGGCGCTCGTCGGAAAGCGCGCCGCCGTAGCGGCCGACGGGCGTCCGGACGGCGGAGACGATGACTGCGCGGGCCATCCCGCCAGCCTATTTCACGCCCGCGGCCTCAGGTCGGCAGCCGCGCGAGCAGCCCGGCAACACCGTCGTAGAGCCACAACGCGCCGGCTTCGGCGGCGAGTCCGTTGACGAACAGCCGGCGGGTCGCCGCGACGCGCGCGATCACCTCGCCGCCCGCGTCCACGCGCAGCAACTCGCCCGCGACCGGGTCGCCGCGCCGTGCGGCGGCCGGCGTGAAGGCCGCCGTCCACAGGCTCGAGCCGTCGGTGACGACGTCCATCGCGGCAGGTCCCACTTCGACGGTGCCGAGCGGCGCTCCTGCCGGCGAGCGGCGGAGCAGGTCGAGCCCGCGGCCCGTGATCCAGAGCGACCCGCCGAGCGCGGCGACCCGCTCGGCGGCGGTCGTGTCCGGCGGCGAGATGGCCGTGGCGACCCGCGTGACGGCGTTGGTCGCGGGGTCGATCCGGTCGAGCGAGTTCTCGCGGTGGCTTACAAGCCAGAGCTGGGTGCCGTCGAAGGCGAGGCCAGACGGACCGCTGCCGGCCGGAAGCCGCGCCGTCACGCGCAGGCCGACCGGGTCGATGCGGATCAGCGTGCTGTCGGCGTCGTCGGCAACCCAGACCGCGCCCGCGAGCGCCCAGAGGTAGACGCCGGCGGCGCCGAGATCGACGTGCCCCGTGACCCGGTTCGTCGTCGGCGAGATCCGGTAGACGGCCGTCCCGTCGCGGGCGAGCGCCCAGATCGCGCCCTCGCCGGTTGCGACCGCCCACGGCTCGACCGGCAAAAAGATGCCAGCGACGATCTTGCCGCTCGTGACTCGCTGAACACGCTGCTGCCGAGTGCAGACGACCCAGGCGGAGCCGAAGCCGAGCGCGAGACCGTTCTGCGTGTACGGGATCGCCGCGCCGCCGCAGACGCGGATCGCAGTCGCGCCCGGCAACGGCGAGGCAGGCCGTGCGAGCGGGAGCACGCGGACGCTGCGGAGGCGAACAGTCGTGGCCCCGACCTGCGCCGAGAGCCTCCAGCTGCCGGCGCGAGGCAGGCGCAGCACGACTCGAAAGCGGCCCGGGGCGACCCGCGTCGAGCGGAAGCCAAGCGGCGCGCCGCGCGAGAGCCACGCTCTCACAATCGGGGCGCGCCTCGGCGCCGGCCGAACGACGAGCGTTGCCCGCCATGCGGTCCCGGCGCGCAACGGAGCCGGCGGCGCCGACAGCTGCGCGTGGGGAGCGGCGAGCGCCAGGACGAGCGAGAGCAAGGCGGACACGGCCACTAATGTAGCACGGAAACCGTACTACTTACTACGGTTCTCGTAGCGCTTCACGAGCCGAGCGAGCGCTCGCAGTGCGCAGCGCGCCGTGCAGGTCGTCCAAGGCCCGCGAGACATCCTCTGAGGGCAGCCGCAGCTCGGCGCTCAGCTCGGCAGCCGCCTTGCGCAGCAGCGGCTCGACCGCCTCGAGCCGCGCCCGACCCTCGCCGCTCAGCGAGATCAGGTGGGATCGCTGGTCGGTCGGATTGGGCTCACGCTCGAGCTCACCGCGCGCGTCCAGCCGCCGCAGCGCGTCGGCCAGTGTCGTCAACGGCACGCCCAGTTCGGCCGCGAGAGCGGTCGGCGTGATCGGCTCGACCGTGGCGATCAGGCTGAGAAGCGCGAGCTGCTCACCGCTGACGCCGGCCTCCTGCAGGTGCCGGGCGACCACTCGCTCCGCCATGTGCGCCGCCGTCCAGAGCCGCAGGAAGACGGACGGAGCGGTCTCGGTCAGCCGACGAACTCGACCTTGACGGGATGGTCGTACGTGCCGATGCCCTCGGCGCGGCGCATCAGCTCGCGCACGGCCTGGCGGCCTTCGTCGCCGTAGTCGCAGGTCAGCTCGTTGACGTACATGCCGACGAAGCGGTCGGCGAGCTCGTTGTCGAGGCCGCGGCCGAACTGGAGCGCGTATTCCATCGCCTCCTCGCGGTTGTCGAGCCCGGCCTGGATCGAGTCGCGGAGCACGTCCGAGAGCTCGAACAGGTTCTCGGCGCCGACGTCGCGGCGGGCGACGTTAGCGCCCAGCGGCAGCGGCAGGCCGGTCTCGAGCAGCCACCACTCGCCCAGGTCGACGACCTTCTTCAGGCCCTCGGACTCGTACGTGAGCTGGCCCTCGTGGATCAGCAGGCCGGCATCGGCTCGGCCGGACTTGACCTCGTCGAGGATCTGGTCGAACGGCACCGCGCGATAGCGGAACTTGCCCATGCACATCCGCAACACGAGGAACGCGGTCGTCAGCTCGCCCGGGACGGCGATCTCGACATCGCGCGCGTCGGCGAGGGACATCTCCTCCCGCGCGACCACGATCGGCCCGTAGCCGGAGCCCATCGAGGCGCCGTGCGGCAGCAGCACGTAGCTCTCCTGCACGAGCGGATAGGCGGCGAGCGAGATCGCGGAGACCTCGAGCTTGCCGTCGATTGCCCAGGTGTTCAGCGTCTGGATGTCGCGCAGGACGTGCTCGAACTCGAAGCGCCGCGGATCGACCTCGCCCGAGGCGAGGCCCCAGAACATGAACGCGTCGTCGGGGTCGGGGCTGTGGCCGAGACGGATCAGCATGGAGCGCAGGAGGCTACCGCAATACCGCCCTACACTGGACGGGTGGCGAAGCCGGGCCTCAGCGAGTCGATTCAGGACTACCTGAAGCAGCTCTACCACCTGCAGAGCGGGGACGGTCGCGTGTCCGTGACGGCACTCGCGCGAGAGCAGAAGGTGTCGCCAGCCTCGGCGAGCGCGATGGTCAAGAAGCTCGCCGCGCTGGAGCTCGTCGAGCACGCGCCCTACCGCGGCGTGCGCCTGACGCGCGCGGGCGAGAAGGTCGCGATCGAGGTGATCCGGCACCACCGGCTGCTCGAGCTCTACCTCGCGCGCACGCTCGGGCTGCACGTCGACGCCGTCCACGACGAGGCCGACCGGCTCGAGCACGTGCTCTCGGACGAACTGGAGGCGAAGATCGACAGCGCCCTCGGCTACCCGACGCACGACCCGCACGGGGACCCGATCCCCAACGCCGACCTCGAGTGGCCCAAGTAACTAGCGGCCGAAGAACCAGCGCTCGAGCGGGCCGAGCAGCTCCTCGCGCACAAACGGCCTGACCTTCTCACCGCTGCCGTCCTGCTCGGAGACGACCGCGTCGTCCTCGAGCGCTTCGTTCGCCGCGACGAGCGCGTCGTTCAGCTCGAAGCCCTGGAAGACGTAGTCGTCCGCCCGCGCCTCGTCGCTGCGCCGGTGTTGCGGGTTGACCGCCCGGCCGACCGCCCAGGTCGCGCCCGGCAGCCGCTCGATCCAGATCACGATCCGCTCCTGTTCGCCGCGATCGTCGACGCCGTGCACCTCACGCTCGGCGAAGCGGGCGGCTGTCGGCTTCTTCACGGGCCTGACTCTAACGCCGTTAGCATCGACCCAATGGGCAAGCTCTCGGACCTCTTCCGCAACCCGTTCTCGTTCCTGTTCACGCGCTCCTCGCAGGAGGACCGGCTCGCCACCTATGTGATCCGGGAGCACGGCCGCGGCCGCGGGCTGGACGACATCCTCGACGACCCTTACGTCGTCAACCGGGCGCAGCCGCAGCAGATCGCGCGCGTGCTCGAGCGCCCCGAGGTGATCCGCGCCCTCGGTGAGAGCGCGGTCGCCGAGCAGCAGCAGAAGCTGAATTAGAGCTCGGTGCCAACGCCGCGCTCGCGCGCCTGCTCGAGCACGGCCGCGCCGACCGCCACATCCCAGGCCGCGAGGCCGTTCGACTTGAAGACGACGATGTCATCGTCGGCCTGCCGCCCGGGGAGCTCGCCCGCGACGACCTCCTGCAGCTCCTGCACCTCGAGCCAATCGAGCACGCCCGCCTCGACGGGCTCGATCAGGTCGCCGGACTCGCGCTTCGCGTTCTCGACAGAGTCGCAGCAGACGAAGGTCGCCCGCTCGAGGACGACGTTGTCGAGCTCGCGCCGGCGCGGGTCGTTCGCGCCGACCGCGCAGACGAGCGCACCGGGCTGAAGCCACTCGCCGCGCAGCACCGGATCCCGTGAGGTGGTGACGGTCACGACCACGTCCTGCGAGGCCGGGTCGCGGTGGCTCTCGCCGGGCTCGGCGCCCACCTCACCGCAGAACTCCTCGAGGCTGTCCTCGCTGCGGCAGTAGGCGACGACGGTCTCGATCCCCGGCAGCGCCTCGCGGATCGCCGCCACCTGGCTGCGCGCCTGCCAGCCACAACCGATCACGCCGAGCGACGAGGCGCCTTCGCGCGCAAGGTACTTGGCCGCCACCCCGCTGGCGGCGCCGGTGCGCAGCTGGCCCAGCTTGTCGGCCTCGATCACGGCGACGTTCTTCGTCGTCTCCGTCTCGAACAGGAGCACGACGAACGTCGTGCCCTCGCGGCCGGCCGCGTACGACTTCAGGCCTGCGAGACCGAGCTCCCGGTCGACGGCCCACATCACGGCGAGGAACCCCTCCTCCCAGCGAGTCCGCTGGCGCGGCACGTTCTCGACCTCCCCCGCCGCGAGCCGCCGGAAGCAGGCCTCGACGGCCTCCACCGCGGCGGCCGGGGTCAGCAGCTCCGCGACCTCCGCCTCGGTCAGGTAGAGCGGCACGACGGGTGAGGCTACTTCTTCGGGATGAAGCTGATCGCGCCGCTCGTCTCGAGCACGGCCCAGCGCACCTTCTCGAGCGAGTCGATCTGATTCAAGCGGGCCTGTTCCTCGAGCTCGTGGCGCGTCAGGCGCTCGCGGTGGACGTTGCGCGTGAGCACGCGACCGTCCTCGATCAGCACGATCGGCTCGCCGTCGAGCACGGTCCGAACCCGCTTGAAGCGGAAGTTGACGTACGAGACCGCGACCTGCATCAGGGCGATCGTGCCGGCCGCCAGCAGCAGCCCCGTGATCGAGTAGTCGCTCTGCGTCACGCCCTGCTGCACGAGGTCGCCGAGCACGATCAGCATGATCAGATCGAAGGGCTCGAGCGAGGATAGCTCGCGCCGTCCCGCGATGCGCGTCAGGAAGAAGATGAAGGCGAAGGCGAAGGCTGCGCGGAGGACGATGTCCATCGGCTAGGGCCAGATACGCAGGTGTCGGGTGAGCGAGGCGACCGGCTGCTCGCCGTCCTCGAGCTCGGCCTCGAGGGTTCGCGACCCGACCGTGGTCGGGTTGACCTGGTAGTCCAGGTAGAGGACGTGCTTCGCTCCCGCCGCCAGGTGGCCGAGCTCGAGAGCCAGCTTGCCGTTACGGCTCGCCTCGTTGACCGGGCTCGGCTCGATCGTGTTCACGGTCAGGCCGTCGATCCACTTGGCGTTCAGGACGAGGGTCGCGTTCTTCAGCTCCTGGTGCGCGACGATCGTGAAGCGCGCCTGGTAGAGCAGCCCGCCGCGCACCGAGGCGGGCGCGTTGACGGACAGGGTCGCCGCCGGCGTCACGGTCTGCGTCGTCGAGGGGCTCTGCCCAACGAACCCGAGCAGGGCGAGCAGCGCCACGAGCGCGACTAGCCCGACCAGCGAGCGCCTGAGCCAGGGGTGCCAGCCGCGGCCGTGCAGGTCGCGATGCCTCGTCAGGACGATGCCGTCGGGCTGGTCGGCCACGCCCGCGGATTCGCTGAAGTCGGCGCTGTTCCTTTAGCTGTGGGCCCAGGCTACGAGCGCCGCGCCGGCGGCGAGAACCGAGCCGGCGACCGCCAGCAATGCCATCAGCACGCCGTTGCCGGAGTTACCGCCGGACGAGCCGCCCGCCGCGCGCGAAGCCACAGCAGCCGTCGTCGCATAGACGTAGACGGTGCGGTCGCGTCCGAGCGGGTCCGGGTTGGCCAGGAAACCCTGGAACTGATCCGAGCGCACGAGCTCCATGCGCGTGTCGACCAGGCGCACGAGCAGCGCGTTCGCGGCGAGCGGCCGCCGCGCGACCGCGGTGCTCCAGCTGGCCGCACCGCCAGGCGGGGTCAGACCCCGGACGACGTTGTCCGGCCGGGCCTCGAGTCGCAGCCGCGGCTCGCCACCGCCGCTGACCTGGATCCGATGGGTCAGCGGCTGCTCGTCACCGAGCACGAACGAGAAGCGAACGGTGCGCCCCTCGAGCGTCGCGCCGCTGGCCTCCGAGGGCGCGGCCGGGAAGCGCAGCTCGCCCTCGACGCGCAGCGGCGCAGCGATCTCGGGCTTCGTGGCTCGCTGGGAGACGAGACCGCGGATCGTGACGTAGGCGGGGCGCAGGCGGCGGTGGGCCAGTGAGTCTCGCCGCGTGCGGTCGAGCAACGCGGCCAGCTCCTTCGCCGTGCCCGAACCCTGAAACGCGACCTCGGAGGTGGTCGTCGTGTTCGTCAGGGTCAGCTCGTAGCGGTCGCCGTCACGCCGCGCTTGTAGGCGCAGCGGCAGGTAGGGGCGCACTGGCCCTGCGCGCAGGGTGGCGTCGGCAGCGAGCAGGCGCCGCTTCGAGGAGAAGCCCGACCAGAGGATCTGCCCGCGCCGCTGCCCGGGCTCCGACTGCGAGCCAGGACCCGCTCTCACGTCGAGCACCGGCGCGCTGACGACGATCAGGTAGTCGCCGGTCCCGGTCAGGTGCAGGTCCTGCAGGACCCGCACCGAGACGACCCGTCCCTGGCCGTCCACCCCGGCGTGCACGCGCTGGTCGGAGCTCGCGTGGATCTTGAAGGTCAGTGTCGCCCAGGGCGGTGCGCCGACCGTTTGCAGCGGCGGGCTCGGCGTCGGGAACGGCGTCGGGCCGGGCAGCAGCACCTGCTGGACGTCCGCGAGCGCCGCGGCCGGTGCCAGCAGCGCCGCGGCGACGGCTGCGAGCAGCGCGCGCCTCATTGCGCGCGCGTCTGCGTGATCAGCGGCAGCGTCGCCGAGAGCGGGTCGTCGCTCACGGGCGCGTAGGTCATGTCGTGGAAGCGGGCGAAGTAGACGTCGTCGTCCACTACGCCCTCGTGGCTGTGCTCGTTGAAGCCCCGCTCGTCGCCGTTCGCGCCCTGCGTCGTGACCTGGTTCAGCGCGGCGGTCACCTTGCCCGGGTCGACGGACGCCGCGTGCTGGATAGCGGCCAGCAGCACGTGGATGAAGTCGTAGGAGTACATCGCGAACTCAGGCGGCTGGACGACCGCCTGGCCCTGGGAGTTCTTGACGCCGACCTGGTCGGCGCCGTAGGTCGACTCGTACTGCGACTGGAAGTTCACGAACGGGCCGGTCCCGACCTCCGCCGTGAGGCGTCCGCCGGCGAAGGTCAGGCCGTCGACCCACTCCGGGTGGTCGGCCAGCTGCTGGCGGATGAACGGGTCGGAGCCGGTCGGCGGCGTATAGACCGGCACCTGCCAGCCGATGCTGCGGCTCGCCGAGAGCACGGCGGCAATCGTCGGCGGCTGCCCCCAGACGAGGAGCGCGGTCGCGCCGGAGCGGCGGGCGCGCAGGATCTGCGGCGTCAGGTCGGTCTGACCCGCAGGCAGCGTCAGCTTAAGCGCGACCGAATCCGGGTTGCCGGAGAACGCGCGGCCGATGTCGGCGGCGCCCTCCCGCCCGTAGGCACTGTCGTCGGAGAGCAGCCCGAGCTTCAGCTTCTTCGGGATCAGGTACTCGGCGTAGCGGAAGGCGATCCCGTGGTTCGTCGGCGCGATGCGGAAGACGTTCGGGCGCGTCTCGGCGTTGACGAGACCGGTGCCCCCGTCGTGCGTGATGGCGATCGAGACGCCGGCGCGCTTCGCGAGCTGCCAGGTCGCGTCCACGCCGGTGCCGTCGGTGACGATCGTGACCGCTCCTGCGCCGATCGCGCGGCGCGCATCCTCGACCGCTGTCCGGGCCGAGAGATGGTTGTCGTAGAGCTTCACGTCGAGCAGGTAGCTCTTGTCGCCCACGCGGACGCCGCCGCCGCCGTTCAGGTTCGAGGTCGCCAGCTCGACCCCCTGGCGGATCGTCTGGGCGACGTACGGGCTGCCGGTGACCGGGACGTCGACGGCGATCACCAGGTGACCGGTCGCGCCGCTCGACGATTTGCCCCCACAGCCCGCCCCGAGCAGCGCAAGACCGGCGAGGAGGAACGCGAGCCGGCGCACGGCCGAGAGCCTACAGACGGGCAGTTCCGAGGTACGCCTGCTGGACGACACCGCTGGCGGCGACCTCGGCGACCGAGCCCTCGGCGACGATGGTGCCCGCGCCGAGGACCAGCACCCGGTCGGCCACGCGGCGTACGAGGCGCAGGTTGTGCTCGACGACCAGCACCGCGACGCCGCGCTCGCGGATTCGCTCGATCGCACCGGCGACGGCCTCGAGCTCGTCCGCGCCGGCGCCGGCGGCGAGCTCGTCGACGAGCAGGACCTGCGGCTCGCTCGCCAGCGCCGCGGCGAGCGCGACGAGGCGCCGCTGAGAGCTCGTCAGCTCGGGCGTCGGCACGTCGGCGACCTCGGCCAGGCCGACGAGCGCCAGCGCCTCGAGCGCTGCGGTCTCCGAGGCCTGTTGCTCGCGCCGGGCATTGGGCGTCGAGAGCGCCGTGCGGAGGAGCCCGCCGTGGTGGCGCCGCACCGCCCGGCCGACGAGCACGTCCTCTAGCGCGGTCAACTCCGGGAAGGACGCCGTGTTCTGGAGGGTGCGCGCGATGCCGAGGCGCACGCGGTCCGAGGTCGGCAGCGCGGTCACCTCCGTGCCGTCGAGCGAGATCGCGCCCGCGTCTGCGGGCTCGGCGCCGGCGATCAGCCGCAGCGCGGTCGTCTTCCCCGACCCGTTCGGCCCGATCAGCGCGGTCGTCTCGCCGCGCCGAAGCTCGAGCGAGAACTCGTCGACCGCGATCACGCCGCCGTAGGTCTTGCGGAGGCCGTTCGCGCGCAGCACCGGCTCGCTCGGGCCGGGCGCTGCCGGGTGCGGCGTCGCCGGCCTACGCTCGGGCAGGTCTTCGCGCCGCAGCCGGCGCAGCGCCCAGGGCAGCACGCCCTGCCCGCCGAAGGCGAGCACGAAGACGAGCAGCAGCGCCCCCACGGCAGCGTCGAAGCGCTCGAGCGGGAGTTGCAACGCGCGGGCCAGCGGGCCCGACGCGAGGCTGAGCAGCCCGAGCAGGATCACGCCTGCCGCGGGGCCGAGCGTCGCAGCCGCGCCGCCGAGCAGCACCGCGACCAGGAGCTTGAACGAAAGGAACGGGTCGTAGCTGACCGGGTCAGCGACGGCCTGCAGCTGCACCGAGAGCCCGCCCGCGAGGCCGGCGATCGCGGCGGTCGCCGAGAACGCTCCGAGCCGCCGCCACGCGAGCCGCACGCCGAGCGAGGTCGCGAGCGCCGGCGCCTGCCTCAGCGCCGAGAGCTCCAGCCCCGGTGCGCCGCGCCGGACGGCCGCGACCGCCAGCGCCGTCAGGGCCGTCAGCGCGAGCGCAACCTCGAAGTGCACGGTCGGCGTCGCGTCGAGCCCGAGCAGCGACCGGGGCGGCAGGATCAACCCCTGAGAGGCGCCCGAGACCGAGGGAAAGGCGAGCAGGTAGAGCCACACGAGCCAGGCGAGCAACCACGTGCTTACCGCGATGAAGGCGCGCCGCAGCCGCACGACGCCTCCGCAGAGCACGCCCGCCCCGAGCGCCGCAGCCGTACCCGCCAGCACCGCCGGCTCGAGCGGCCAGCCCGAACGGACGAGCAGCGCGGAGGTGAAGGCGCCGATCGCCATGAACGCGCCAGTCCCGAGCGACGGCAGCCCGGCGGGGCCGACCGTCAGGCCGAGCGCCGTCGCGGCGAGCCCGAGGTAGGCCGTATCGGCGAGAGAGTCGATGTGCACGCCCGGAAGCGACAGAAACGGCACCGCCGCCGCGACCACCAGCGCCCCGAACGCGAGCCAGGCCTTCGTGCTCCAGCGGGCGCGCGCCTCTCCCGCGGCACGGCGCAGCTCGACCCCCGTCTGCGCGAGCACGCTCACTCGCGTTCCTCCAGCGCCTCCGGCGAGGGCCGGAGCGAGATCAGCAGCAACACGAAGGCGACCGGCAGCACCTCACGGTACGACGGCCCGAGCTGCCAGCCGCCGAGGTGGACGTTCGCGATCGCCGCCTCGACCACGCCGAGCACGAGCCCGGCCGCGAACGCCCAGAGCGGAGGACCGAAGCGCACGGCCAGCGCGGCGACGAGGCCTTTCAGCCCGAGCAGCGTGCCGGTGTTGGCGTTGACGGCCTCCCCGGGCGCGGCCGCGACCGCGGCCAGCATCGCGAGCGCTCCAACCAGCGCGAACGCGAGCGTGACGAGCAGCTCGACCGGCACTCCGACCACGCGCGCGCCCTCCTGGTCGTCCGCGACCGCGCGCAACGCGCGACCGTGGCGCGTGTGCTCGAGAAACCAGGCCGAGCCGAGCGCGATCGCGATCGCGAGCCCGGCGACGAAGAAGGCGCGGGCCTGCACCTGGGCTCCGCCGAGGTGGATGTAGCCGGCGGTACCGACGCGGTGAAACGGCAGCGGGTCCGGGAACACGTAGCTGGAGCGCTGGAAGACCGCTCCGATGACCGCCCGGATGGCGAAGGCGACGGCCGCGGTGCCGGCGACCCAACCGATCGTCGAGCCGCGGCTCAGATACGGCTGCACGAGACCGACGTAAGTCGCACCGCCGGCGAGGACGCAAACGACGAGCCCGACGACGATCGCGAGCAGGAATCGCGGCTCGTGCGCGCCCGACTGGCTCACCGGGGAGGTGCCCGCGAGCACGAACAGCGTTGCGAAGATCCCGAGCCCGACGAGGTCGCCGAAGGCGAAGTGGATGATCCCGGTCAGCCGGTAGATCAGCGAGTACCCGGCCGCGAACAGCCCGTAGACCCCACCCGCGGCGAGCCCCGAGACGATGACCTGAAGCGCGATCGTCATGCCGATTGGAGCCTCACATATCCGCCCCTCGCGTTTCTGTCAGCGAGTCGAGGCGGCTCCGGGGGCCGGCTCCGCGGGCCGGGCGGAGTCGCCGGCCAGGAACGCGAGTGCGCCCGGCAAGATTCGAACTTGCGACCTCTGCCTCCGCAGGGCAGCGCTCTATCCCCTGAGCTACGGGCGCGGGGAGGGCAAGTGTAGCCGTGCCTCGGCGCCGCCGATCTGCAGGACGGCGTCGTCGGACACCTCGCGCCTGATGTAGGCGAGGGCCCGACCCGGGACGGCGCTCGTGACGCGGCCGACAGCCTTTTCGCCCAGGAAGATCTCGTCGCCCGGCCTCGCGTCCTCGACTTCGAGCACGCGTAGCCGGCGGTTCGGTTGCCCGCGGTAGTGCAGTCGCGCGATCGGCTCCTGGCCCGGGTAGCAGCCCTTGGTGAAGGAGACGTGCGTCTCGTCGAGCCCTGCCTCGGCGGGGAGGATCGTCTCGTCGAGCTCGCGGCCCCAGACGGGCGTGCCCGCCTCGATCCGCAGCCGCTCGAGCTCGCTCTGCTCGGCGGCCGCGCGCTCCTCCTCGGCCCAGCTCTCGAAGGCCTCGACGCCGTAGTCGTCGTTACGGATCCCCTCGCCCGACCCGACCTGCAGGTAGCCGCGGTACGGCTTGAGCTCGATCTCGCACTTGGCGGCAAAGCGCGCGCGACGGAGCGCCGAGGCGACGACCTCGGCGAGCGCGGCGTCGGTGATCAGCAGGAAGGAGTCACCGTCCTCGCGCACGACGCGCAGTGGCGCGATGATCCGGCTCTTCGGCGTCAGCAGCAGCGCCGGCCGTGCCTCGCCGGGCTCCAGCGACGCGACCTCGTTCGAGACCATCCGCTCGAGGAATTCGCTCGCGTCGGGCCCGCTGACGGCCACGTAGCCGCGATGCAACCGATAGAGCGTCGAGGTGGTCGTCGCCACGGCGCCAAGTGTAGGGGTCAGACACAGCCTCAAAAGGCGCGCGAGATCGTCACCAGAGTGTGCTGCGTGGCCGACGTGCCGGCGGTTCTCTCGCCGACACCGGTGTCAGACACCGTGCCGTAAGCGTCACGAGGTTCACTCGAACGGGGGAGAGAGCCGGCGCGAGCGGCGCCGATATTCATCGCGACCCACCTCCCCATCCCCCTCGTACGAAACGGCCCTTGGGCCGTTTCGTCGTTGTGGAGGCAGGTTTTCCTAAGATCGCCGC
>Ga0307280_10000114_pt1 | contig 14160 bp, 10 predicted proteins | sample ER_DNA_119_FD_194479 | JGI IMG/M metagenome (GOLD analysis project Ga0307280, IMG submission 194479) | Bulk soil microbial communities from the East River watershed near Crested Butte, Colorado, United States - ER_DNA_119 | ecosystem: Environmental > Terrestrial > Soil > Floodplain | place...
CCGCGGCGGCGCTGTTGGTCTGCGCGGCGCAGGACCCGACCCCGATGGGCTGGTACTGGTAGACGTCCCAGTTGCCGTTGGAGTCGGCGGCCACCAGCGGGTCGACCGAGTTGAAGAAGGCGCGGCCGTTGTCGAGGACCGAGCGCGGGCGGTAGAGCGAGCGGCCTTCGGGCTCGGTGTGGGTTGCCTGCGGCAGCGTCGCCGCCACCCGCCTGCCGGCCCACAGGCCGCCGGGGTCGGGCGGGAAGAACTGCGGGGCGGCACCGGGCAGCAGCTCGCCCACCGCCGAGCCCCCCGTCGGGTTGCAGGAGATGCAGCCGAGCTGCCCTCCGCTTGCCTCGGCGTCGTAGAGGTAGGCCTCGGTGATCCGCTCGCCGCTGGGGTCTTCGTTGTCGTTGCCGGTCAGCGGTTTCTCGGAGGTGAACGAGAGGAAGCGGCCGCTCGGCGAGGCGGCGGCGCTGATCTGCACCGCGAAGCCGAGTTTGTTGACAATCGTCGGCACGCCTCCCCAGACGAGATTGTCCTCCTCGGAGAGCGCCGCGATGAACCTCACCCCCTGTCCTTCTTCGAAGAGGTAGAGGTTGGGTTTACCTTTCTGCGCCACATCGCCTTGGTCGTTTGCTCCTTCGTCCAGCACCCCTCGGGCGACGAAGTAGAGGCGCGCTCCGTCCTCGCTTATCGCCGGCGCCTGGTCGAGCACTTCAGCGCTTTCCCCCGAGCCTTTGATCGGGGCGCTGACGTCGGTGAGCGAGGCGCAGCCCAGGCCGCCTTCGACCGGGCCTATCTCGCAGCGGTAGAGGTCCCGGCCGGCGAGGCTCGCGTCTTTGGTCAGCCGCTGGGAGTCGGTGAAGAAGGCGACCCGCCCGTCGGCGCTGGCCGCGTTGAAGGCCGGCAGTTTCGCCCCGGTTCCGCTGGCTCCCGCCTGTTTTACGTCCAGGCGCACCGAGGTCCCCGCTTCCCGGTCCCATAGGTAGAGGGCGGGCAGGTTGATGCCGCCGGCGTCGTATTCGATGCTCGGGGTCCAGAAGACCCGCGAGCCGTCATTCGAGATCGCGTGGCGGACCGAGCCGCGGGCCGAGCCGAGCGCGGCGTTCGAGACGGCCCCGCCGCCGGGCAATTTGCTGATCGGCTCCAGGTCTCCGTCCTCCCAGAAGTAGATTCCCGGCGAGGTGGCGCCTTCGGTCAGAGCCGCTTTTACGGAGCGAACGATCACGCGCTCGAGGTCCGGGGTCGCCCCTTCGATCCGCACCGGGTTCTTGAATTCGTCCGGACCCTTTCCGAATTCGGTACCGGCCGGAACGTTGGCGGCGGTCAGCATCGGCGTGAAGAGCGTCGGGGCTCCGTCGCTCCATATATACGGCGTCTGTTCGCTCGATTCGCTCGACAGCGGGGTGGCGTCGACCGGCTCCATCTCGGCCCGTTGCAGGTCGGGGGAGAAGAGGTTGAATTCGGTGTGGGGTTGCAGCTGGGTGGCGAGGGTGTGGGGTGGGGTCAGGTCACGGGTCTGCCATTCGCCGCTCTCCAGCCGGTTGGAGAGCACCGTCGAGGGTTCGGGCAGCCGCCCGCCGGCGGGCTCCCCCACGATCGAGCCGCGGCTCGCGTAGGCGAGGCGGTCCCCGGAGACCGAGGCCTGGATCGCCACCTGGTCGGAGGCGAACAGGGTGCCCCCGAACTTGTTGGCGGGCGAGACCATCTCCCAGGCCCGCCCGTCGCCGAGGCCGAAGCCCAGGCCCGAGCCCTGCGTGGTGAAGGTCTTGTCGGGGCTTTCTTTGGTGCCTTTGGCGTTCGTTGCCACCACCCGGTAGTGGTAGACGCTCTGGGCTTCGAGGCCGGCCAGGGCCTGCTCGACGACCACGCCTCTTCGGCCTTTGCCGATCGAGGCGCCCCCGATCGGGATCTGCGCGCAGGGCTCCACCGCCACCGCGCAGTCTTCGGGGCCGTATTCGAAGACGTAGATCGTCTCCAGGTTGTGGGGGTTGATCTTCGCCCGGAGCTTTGCCGAGTCGCCGGTTACGGTGTTGGCGCTGATCGATTCGATCTCGGGTTCCGCTTCGATCAGCACTTCATTGAAGATCCTGACTTCGGCGGGGCCGCTTTCGGGGTTGTTGGCGACGAAGGCCTTCGTCACTTCGCCTTCGGTGCCCGCGGCGATGCCGTAGGGCTTGGCCAGCTCCCCGGGTTCGCCCGGGCCGCCGAACGTTCCTTCCAGCGCGCCGCCCTGGTCGAACACGGAGACGCGAGCGATCGTTTTGCCCGCTTCGTTGTATTCCTCGCCGACGAGTAGCTGGTCGAAGGAGGGGTCGACCGCCAGCGACCAGGCCGGTTTCGTAGCTACCCCCCCCTGCCCCGAGTAGGTGGTGTCGGGCGTGACCGGGTATTCGGAGGGGATGTAGCGGCCGGTGCCGCCGTGCAGTTCCCGCTGTATATAGACGGTGCCGTTGGCGTCGACCGCGGCGTTGCTGCCCCCGGTGACATCGGGGCCGGGCACCAGCACGGCTCCGCTTGGTTTGTAGACGATGGAGCGGCCTTCGAATGGTCCCCCGGTCGAGAGTGGGTCACCGTTCTCGATCAGATAGATGCTGCCCTCGCCATCGACGGCGATGCCCTGGAGCCCGTGAAATCCGGAGATTTCATTGGTCCCCGCGCCGGGACCCGCCGTGAAGTTCGCCGGGTCGCCGTTGGCGTGGAATGCCTGCAGGACCGTGCCGCCGGATTCAAATGAATCGTCTTTCCCTGAGACGTAGATGGTGTGGCTTAAAGGATCAACCGCGGCCTGTCGGGAACCGTTGATGTCAGCGAGCGACAGCCCCGCTAGTTTGTTTCCCGATACGTCCGGATTGGACCCGCCGAAGTCGACGGGGTTGCCGGCAAAATCGAACTTGTAGAGGGCGTCGGCTTTGCGGTCGAGGACGTAGACCCTCTTTTCGGCTTGGTCGACGGCAACTGAGGTCACCTGGAAAAATTCGCTCACGCCAGGCCCGTCCGGTCCGAAACCATTTTCGAATTCAAACTCCACGTCGGCGCCGGCTACGGGGGCACATAGTGCCATGGCGAAGACTGCCAAGACACCGCAAAGACCGAGCTTCCCTAGGCGCCACCGCCCTACCAGCATCATCCCAACCCCTCCCGTCCCCTCAGAGCTGACCCGCGTACAGGGCCGCCAACCATCAACCGCAACCAACCGCGACTCGGAAACATCTACCTCGAGTGGCACCCTGGATCAACTCACAATCACTTCACCACCACTCTCGCCCCCTTGGCGGGGAGCGCTCCTCTACTTTTTGCCTGCAAATCGCACTGCATCATGAATTCGCACGCACAGGTCGGCAGGCACTATCAGCAGGAGCGGTATCAGAGATAGTGACGGGGCCGCGAGCGGCCCCGTCACGAACATCACTCATATATTACTAGGGGTAGACCCTCAGCATGTGAGTTTGACTTTGGTCCCGGTCCAGGTAATCACACCCGAGCCAGTCTGAGCCGATGTTGTGTAAGCGCCGCCGGCATCGTTGTTCGAGATCAGGTCTGTTTTCGACCCTGTTGTTGTCGCCTGCATCCACCGCTGGACACCGACCGTCCCGTTATCAGCGAAGTCCGCTGTGTGGGATGCCTGGAAGGTGCCGCAATTCGGGTTCGAGATGTGCCCGATGACCGAACCTGTCACTGTTTTTTTGGCAAACCCGAGGCAAGTGAATGTCACACCTCCGGTTTCGGTCCCGTGGCCGGGCAGTGTGACTTTGAGGCCGGCTGTTGTGTCCGGGAGGTGCTCGAGGTAGATCAGATGCGTCACCATCGAGCCGGTTTTGATTTCACCAGCTACGCCGGTGTTGTTGCATTTGAATTTGAAGCCGGTGATTGTCTCTACGCACCCTGTGAACGTCAATTCCAGCGCGCCTGTGGCCGAACCGTTGTTCACGGTAGCTTTACCATCGACGGAAGTGCAATGAATTCCTTCCCCTTTGTCGTTCTTGAGTTCGGCGAGACCCCCAGCGACCGTGCCCGTGCAGGAAGCCGCACCGTTTTCACAGTGGGCGGTGAATTCCCCTGCCGACGCCACGGCCGGAAGGGCCGCGAACGCGAGGGCGGCGAGCACCCCGCTCGCGAGGAGCATCAACTTCTTGTTCATGTTGTGCCTTTCTCCTGGTCTCGGTCAGAGACTCTTGGCCTCCGAGTCGGACCCTTGATAGGGACCAGCGCGTTCGACTGGAACGCCGACCCCTGCTTACGCACGTATTGGTAACCGCAGCTCTTTTGAACAGTCAAGGAGTGCTGCGCATACGACTCTCTAATCTGTCGATGCTGCCTTTTCGCCCGGTCTTTTCCCTGCATTCAGCGCTTCGACATGCAGATGCCGTCGCAAAGATGTACGGGGAGAAAAAATCGAGTGGCACATCGGCCGAGCGGGCAAAAGACGGTCGAGCCGCCCTTTGCCCGCCTCCGCTAGCTGCGCCCTATCTCAGCATGTAAGTTTGACTTTGGTCCCGGTCCAGGTGATCGCTGTCGAGCCGGTTATCGCTATTGTTGTGTAAGCGCCGCCGGCGTCGTTGTTTGAGATCAGGTCTGTTTTTTCGCCTGTTGTTGTCGCCTGCATCCACCGCTGGACGCCGGGGCTACCTACCACCTCAGCGAAGTCCACTGTGTGAGACGCCTGGAAGGTGCCGCAGTTCGGGTTTGAGATGTGGCCGATGAGCGATCCTGTCATTGTTTTTTTGGCGAACCCGGCGCAGTTGAATGTCACGCCGCCGGCTCCGGTCCCGTGCCCGGGAAATGTGATTTTGAGGCCGGGTGTCGTTTTGTTCTCCTCGAGGTAGATGAGGTGCGTCACCATCGATCCGGTTTTGATTTCACCCGCAACGCCGGTGTTGTTGCAGCTGAACCCGAAACCCGTGATGTTCTCTTTACAGGTTCTGAACGCCAATTCAAAAGCTCCTGTCGAGGTCCCATTGGTTATGGTGGCTTTACCACCGACGGAACTGCAGGAAAATCCTTCTCCTTTATCGTTCCTGAGTTCGATTTTGCCGCCGGTGACTTCACCCGTACACGACGCCGCACCGTTTTCACAGTCGGCCGCGAATTCGCCTGCCGACGCCACGGCCGGAAGGGCCGCAAACGCGAGGGCGGCGAGCACCCCGGTCGCGAGGAGCATCAACTTCTTGTTCATGTCTGCCTTTCTGGAGAGGTCGGCGAGCTGAGTTCGCCGAGCCGTTCAGTTTCCCCTTAGCGGTAACCGAACGCCAAAGCTCCAGTCAACAGAATCTGATGTAGGTCGCCACGCAGTTATGCGTGCCATTCCGGCGGACATCCCTTCCGAAACTAACTGCGGCGGAATTGCGGCACTGGGGATCGCAGTGCGCGGCTACTGGCTGCAGTAGCGGTTTTCAGCCGTTCGCAGGCTCGATCAGCGAGCGGCCGGTCATCGGCTCCGGCTGGGGGATGCCGAGGAGGGCGAGGGCGGTTGGGGCGACGTCGGCGAGGATGCCTCCGTCGCGTAGCTGGAGACCGCCGGTGGTGACGATCAGCGGCACCGGGTTGAGCGAGTGGGCGGTGTTGGGGGAGCCGTCGGGCTCGAGCATGTGATCGCAGTTGCCGTGGTCGGCGGTGACGATGCAGGCGCCGCCTTTGGCCGTGACGGCCTCGACGATCCTGGCCAGTTGGGCGTCGACGGTCTCGACCGCCGCGACCGCGGCGGGGATCACGCCGGTGTGGCCGACCATGTCGGGATTGGCGAAGTTGATCACGCCGAAGCGGTAGTTGCCCTCGCTCCAGTGGGAGACGAAGGTGTCCGCCGCGCCCTCGGCGCTCATCTCGGGCTTGTGGTCGTAGGTGGGGACGTCGCGCGGGGATTCGACCAGCGCTCGTTCTTCCCCCTCGACCTCCTCCTCCCTGCCGCCGTTGAAGAAGTAGGTGACGTGGGCGTACTTCTCGGTCTCGGCGACGTGGAGCTGGTTGCCGCCCGCCGCGGCGATCGTCTCCGCCAGCGTCGTCTCCGGGCGCTGCTCGGGGAAGGCGACCGGGTAGGGCCAGCCCTTGCGGTACTCGGTCATCGTCGTCAGGTCGAGCGGGGCCGCGCCACCGCGGGGGAACTCGTCGAAGCCGGGCTCGGCGAGGGCCCGGGTCAGCTGCCGGGCGCGGTCGGGGCGAAAGTTGATGAAGATCGCGACGTCGCCCTCGGCGACGCCGTCGTAGTCCCCGATCACGGTCGGTTTGACGAACTCGTCGGTCTCGTCGCGCTCGTAGGACTCTGTGATCGCCGCAGCCGCGCTCGGCGCGCGCAGCCCTTGGGCGTGGACGATCGCGTCGTAGGCGAGCTTGGTCCGCTCCCAGCGCGTGTCGCGGTCCATCGCGTAATAGCGGCCGCTGACGGTGGCGATGCGGCCGGCCTGGCGCAACCAGCGCTCCAGCTCTTCGAGGTACCCCCTGCCGCCGTGCGGCAGCGTGTCGCGGCCGTCGGTGAAGGCGTGGAAGACGACGTCGGGAACACCCTCCTGGGAGGCGAGCTCGATCGTCGCCTCGATGTGCTCCCAGCCGGAGTGGACACCCCCGTCGGAGACCAGCCCGAGTAGGTGGAGCCGGCCGCGCGGGCTCGTGCGGGCGCGCTCGCAGGCGGCGAGCAGCGCCTCGTTCTCGAAGAAGCTGCCGTCTGCGACCGCGTCGTCGATCCGGGCCAGGTCCTGCTTGACAATCGCGCCGGCGCCGAGGTTGAGGTGGCCGACCTCGGAGTTGCCCATCTGCCCCTCGGGCAGGCCGACGTCGGGTCCCTGGGCGGAGAGCTGGGTGTGCGGGAACTCGCCCCAGAGGCGGTCGAAGACCGGCGTCTCGGCCAGCGAGATCGCGTTGCCCGGTCCCGGCTCGGCCAGCCCCCAGCCGTCGAGGATGATCAGGGCCAGGGAAGGGACCAGGGGACTCATGGGCTCAGCCGGCCGCGTTAACGATGGCGGCAAAATCCTCGGCGTCGAGGCTGGCACCGCCGACCAGGGCCCCGTCGACGTCCGGCAGCGAGAGCAGCTCGGGGGCGTTGCCCGGCTTGACCGAGCCGCCGTAGAGGATGCGGGCCCTGCCGGCGGCTCCGCCCCGCGCCCGCAGCACGTCACGGATGAAGGCACACGCTTCCTGGGCCTGCTCGGGAGTCGCGGTGCGGCCGGTGCCGATCGCCCAGATCGGCTCGTAGGCGAAGACGACGCTCTCGATCTGGCCGGGCTCGATGCCGCCGAGGTCGGCCTCCAGCTGGCGCTCCAGCACCTGCTCGGTCTCGCCGCCGTCGCGCGCCTCCCCGCTCTCGCCGACGCAGAGGATCGGCTCCAGGTCGGCCGCCAGCGCCTTCGCCACCTTGCGGGCCAGCGCCTCGTCGGTCTCGTTGAAGTACTGGCGGCGCTCGGAGTGGCCGAGGACGACCGCCTCGACGTCGAGCTCGACCAGCATCGGCGCCGAGATCTCGCCGGTGAAGGCGCCCGAGTCCTCCTCGTGCATGTTCTGGGCGGCGACCTTGACCGCGGTGCCGTAACGCCGCTCGACCACCGCGGTCAGCGCGGTGAAAGGCGGGCAGATGACGACGTCGGACTGGGTCGCGGCGATCCGCGGCAGCAGCGCGTCGACGAACTCGGCCGCCTCGGCGACGGTCTTGTGCATCTTCCAGTTGGCGGCGATATAGGGGGTGCGCTCAGGCATCGGTGGTCTCCTCTTCGGCGTCGAGCAGGGCCTCGACGCCCGGCAGCTTCTTACCCTCCAGCAGCTCCAGCGAAGCGCCGCCCCCGGTCGAGACCCAGTCGACCCTGTCCTCCAGGCCGAACTGGTTCAGGGCGGCGACCGAGTCGCCGCCGCCGACCACGGTCTTGCCCGACGCGGCGGCGACGGCCTCTGCGACGCGGCGGGTACCGGCGGCGAAGGGCTCCATCTCGAAGGCGCCCATCGGGCCGTTCCAGAGCACGGTTCCGGCGCCGGCGATCGCCTCCGCGTAGCGCTCGGCGCTGCGGGGGCCGATGTCGAGGCCCATCCAGCCCTCTGGCACCTCAACCCCGTCGCTCTCTTTGCGCTCGGTATCGGCAGAGAACTCGCGGCCGAGGACGAGATCGACAGGCAGCGAGAGCTCGCAGTCGGACTCCTTGGCCCGCTCCAGAGCCTCCCCCGCCAGCTCGACGCCCTCGACCAGCGAGTCGCCGGTCTCGATCCCCTGAGCCTCGAAGAACCCGAAGCACATCGCGCCGCCGATCAGGATCCGGTCGGCGACTTCGAGGAAGCGGTCGATCACCCCGACCTTGTCGGAGACCTTGGCGCCGCCGAGGACGACGACCAGCGGCCGCTCGGGCGACTCGACCACCCTGGTCAGCTCGGTCACCTCACGCTCCAGCAGCAGCCCCGCGTAGGCGGGCAGGTGGTCGGCGACACCAACGGTGCTGGCGTGGGCGCGGTGCGCTGCGCCGAAGGCGTCGTTGACGTAGACGCTCGCCAGTTGAGCCAGGTTTTCGGCCAGGTGCGGGTCGTTCTTCGTCTCCCCCGGCTCGAAGCGCAGGTTCTCGAGCAGCAGCACGTCGCCGGGGCCCAGCGCGCCGCAGGTGAGGTCGACGTCGCCCTCGATCACGCCCGGCGCCAACTTCACCTCGATCCCCAGCAGCTCGCCGAGCCGCTTCGCCACCGGCGCCATCGAGAGCTCCGGGTCGGGCTTGCCTTCCGGCCGCCCGAGATGGGACATCAGGACCAGCGCCGCGCCGCGTTCGCGCAGCAGTTCGATCGTCGGCAGCGCCGCCCGGATCCGGGTGTCGTCGGCAACATGACGACCTACCTCCTCCGCTTCGCGTCCGGGGGCGTGGTCCGCCAGGGGGACGTTGAAGTCCACCCTGACGAGGACGCGGCGCCCCTTTACTTCGGCGTCGCGGACGCTTGCCTTGTCGAAGCCCATTTACCTACCGTAGGCGTTGGTCAGCGCCGCTAGGAAGGCAGGACCTTGCCGGCCAGCTCGACGCAGCGGTTGGAGTAGCCCCACTCGTTGTCGTACCAGCTGATCACCTTGGCCATGCGACCGTCGCCGATCACCATCGTCGAGCCGGCATCGACGATCGAGGAGTGCGGATCGCCGACGATGTCGGTGGAGACGATCGCGTCCTCGGTGTAGGCGAGGATCCCCTTCATCGGGCCCTCCGCCGCGGCCTTCAGGGCGGCGTTGATCTGGTCGGGGTCGAGCGGGTTCGGGGTCGTGAAGACGAGGTCGACGGCGGAGCCGGTCGGGACCGGGGCGCGCATCGAGAAGCCGTTCAGCTTGCCGTTCAGCTCCGGCAGCACCAGGCCGACCGCCTTGGCGGCGCCGGTCGTCGTCGGGATCAGGTTGAGCGCCGCGGCGCGCGCGCGGCGCGGGTCCTTGTGCGGCATGTCCTGCAGGCGCTGGTCGGCGGTGTAGGCGTGGATCGTCGTCATCAGCCCCTGCTCGATCGTGAACGACTCGTGCAGCACCTTGGCCAGCGGCGCCAGGCAGTTGGTGGTGCAGGAGGCGTTGGAGATGACGTGGTGGCTCTCGGGGTCGTAGTCGCTCTCGAAGTTGACGCCGAGGGCGACGGTCACGTCCGGCTCCTTGGCCGGGGCGGAGATGATCACCTTCTTGGCGCCTGCGTCCAGGTGCTTGGCGGCGTCGGCGCGGGCGGTGAAGAAGCCGGTGGACTCGATCACGACGTCGACGCCGAGCTCGCCCCACGGCAGTGCCGCCGGATCGCGCTCGGAGAGGACCCTCAGCTCGTCGCCGCCGGCGACGATCGTGTCGCCGTCGACCTCGACGCCGCCGGGGTAGCGGCCGAGGATCGAGTCGTACTTGAGCAGGTGGGCCATGGTCGGCGTGTCGACCAAGTCGTTGACGGCGACGAAGTCGATGTCCGCGTTGGCCTCCTTGGCGGCGCGGAAGACGTTGCGCCCGATGCGGCCGAAACCGTTGATGCCGACCTTCACAGCCATGAACCCAATCCTCCTGTTTTTCGTTTGGGGAAGCCGATCCTAAGGATTCGGCGCTTCCGGCTCCGCGCTAGATGACAGATTCAGTCGGAGCCGATCGTGATCTCGATCTCGTACCCGTCAGGGTCCTTGAGAAATGCGGAATAGGAGCCGGAGCCGTGCGAGCGCTGCTCGCCGGGGTCGGAGACGCTGACGCCGCCGGATTTCACCCCGTTCTCCCAAGCTGCCTTGACCGCGACGATGCCCAGCGCCGAGAAGCTGAGCAGGCCGAAACCGGGCGCCGGATCGTGCTTCGAGGAGACGAAGAAGACGGGTTTGGCGATGCCCCAGCCGATCGTCTGATCCTGCTCGAAATGGCGTCGCCATCCCAAGGGGGCCAGCATCGAGTCGTAGAAGGCGGCGCTGCGGTCGAGGTCGCCGACCTCCAGGAGAACGTGATGAAGCATTGAGGGACGGAGGCTATAGATCTAGCCGGACCTGGGAGTCCATCTAAAGAACCTGATCGCCAGCAGCAGGCCGGCGACGCCCCAGAGGCTGACGATCGCGAGGTTGTCCCATGAGACGGCGGAGGCGCCGGCGGGGACGTAGGCGTCCATGAAGGCGTCGAAGAAGTGGCGGACCGGGAAGAGGTCGGCGAAGGCGATCACGCCGTCTGGGAGCTGGTCTTCGGGGATGAAGACGCCGGAGAGGAAGTAGAGCGGCAGCAGCATCGCGTTGACGATCGCCGCGGCGGCGTCCTGGGAGGGGATCGCGGCGGTGAGGGCGATGCCGAGGCAGCAGAAGGCAGCGGCGCCGATGACGAGGGTGAGGAGGATCGCCGGCAGCCGGTCCCAGGGCACGTCGGCGCCGAACAGCGCGCCGATCGCCGCCAGCAGCACCAGCATCATCAGGGCGACGACGATCGAGTTGCCGACCCGGCCGGCGATGAAGACCCAGGGCGGCATCGGCGTCCCGCGGCCACGCTTGAGGCGGCCGTCTTCGCGAGCGATCACCAGGGTCATCGCCAGCGTCTGCATCGTCGCCGAGATGATCGCCAGCGACATGATCGCCGGCACGTAATAGGTGGTCGCCTCGATCCCGCCGCGGACGTCGACTTCTTCACCGCTGAAGACGACGGCGAGGATGAGGAAGAGGACCACGGGGAACATCACCGTGAAGAAGACCGCGGCGGGGTTGCGCCAGAAGGCCTTCTGGTCGTAGCGGAACTGGTGGCCGACGAGGGCGAAGCCGGTCACGACAAGCGCCTCCCTTCGGTCGGCAACTCGGCCTCGGCGGTTAGCTCGAGGTAGACGTCCTCCAGGGAGGGACGGGTGACTTCGAGCCCCTCGAGCACCTCGCCGCTGGCCAGCGCGGCGGCGGTGATCTCGTGCAGGGTCTCGACCGGAGTCATCGTCTGGACGGCGACCTCCTGCCCGGCCGAGCGGTAGCGGATCGTCGTCTCGCCGTTCTCGCGATCGCCCAGGTCCTGTGGCGTGCCGCGGGCGACGATCTGGCCGGCGGCGATGATCGTCACCCGGTCGGCGAGGCGCTGCGCCTCGTCCATGTAGTGGGTGGTGAGGAAGACGGTCTTGCCGAGGTCGCGGAGGCCGGCGATCACGTCCCAGGCCTGACGGCGGGCGGAGGGGTCGAAGCCGGTGGTCGGCTCGTCGAGGAAGAGCAGCTCGGGGTCGCCGATCAGCGCCATGCCGACGTCGAGACGGCGTTGCTGGCCACCGGAGAGGCGACTGGCCCGCTCGTCGGCCTTGCCCTCCAGCCCTATCAACGCGATCACGTCCGCAGTGGACAGCGGATTGCGGAAGTAGCCGGCGTAGAGGTCGAGGGACTCGCGCACGGTCAGGTACGGATCGAGGCGACCGCTCTGCAGGACGATCCCGATCCGCTCGCGCCACTCGCGACCGGCGCGCTCCGGATCCTCGCCGAGCACGGTCACCTCGCCGCCGTTGCGGCGCCGGTAGCCCTCGAGGATCTCGACCGTCGTCGTCTTGCCGGCCCCGTTGGGGCCGAGGAAAGCGAAGATCTCGCCGCGCTCGACCTCGAGGTCGATGCCGCGGATGGCCTCCGTCTCGCCGTAGCTCTTGCGGAGGCCCTTGATGGAGATGACGGGGTCGGCCAAGGAGGGCGATTCAACCAAGCTCTACGTCTCGGTGCTTCACCCTCACGATCACGTCGTCGCGAGCGGCGAGGTCGCGGCGGATGCGGTCGGCGACGGTGATCGAGCGGTGGCGGCCGCCGGTGCAGCCGACGGCGATCGTCAGGTGGCTCTTGCCCTCGGCGACGTAGGCTGGGACGAGGAACTCCAGCAGCGGCAGCAGCCGGCCGTAGAACTCGCCCGCCTGGGTCCCCTGCTCGACGTAGGCGCGGACCTCCTCGTCCATCCCGGTCATCGGCCGCAGGCGCTCGTCGTAGTGCGGGTTGGGGAGGAAGCGGACGTCGAGGGTGAGATCGGCGTCGCGCGGCGGCCCGTTCTTGAACCCGAAGGTGAGCAGCGTCAGCGCCAGCTTGCCGCTTTCCTCCCGGCCCAGCAGCTCTTCGGCGATCTGGCGGCGCAGCTCGGCCCCGGTCAGGTCGCTGGTGTTCATCACCTTGTCGGCGCGCTCGCGCAGCGGCGCCAGCAGCTCGCGCTCGGCCCGGATGCCCTCGACGATCCGCCCTTCCGGCGCCAGCGGGTGGCGGCGGCGGGTCTCCTTGTAGCGATCGAGCAGGACCTCCTCGTCGGCTTCGAGGAAGAGGACCATCGGCCGCAGCCCTTCGGCCTCGAGGTCGTCGAGCACCTGCAGCAGGTCGTCGAAGTACTCGCCGCCGCGCACGTCGGAGACGACCGCGGCGCGCTCGACGCCGCTGCCCTCGTGGCGGAAGAGCTCGCCGAGGCCGGCGATCATCCGCGGCGGCAGGTTGTCGACGCAGAAGTAACCGCCGTCCTCGAAGGCGGCGATCGCCTCCGACTTGCCGGCGCCGGAATGGCCGGTGATGACGACCAGCGTCACCTGCTGGGGGGTGGCGGCGCGACCGTCCCGATCGGCTGCCTCGAACTCCGTCTTCACCCGCTCCGCCATTGACTACCTCAATTGGTCCGGTTGAGCTGCTCGTGTATCTCTCGGCCTACTTTGCCAGGCAGGCCGGGCACTGCCTCGAGCTCCTCGCGGGTGGCGGCGAGGAACCGCTCCGGAGTGCCGAAGTGTTGCAGCAGAGCGCGCTTGCGCGCGGGGCCGATGCCGGGCAGCTCGTCGAGCACCGAGCCCTCAAGCATGCCGCGGTCGCGGCGGCCGCGATGGTGGTCGATCGCGAACCGGTGCGCCTCGTCGCGAACGCGCTGCAGGAGGCGCGAGGCCTCCGAGTCGGCGGCGAGGTCGAGCGGCTGCGAGCGGCCGGGGACGTAGATCTCCTCCAGCCGCTTTGCGAGGCTGACGACGGTGACGCCGCGCTCGGTGAACGGTCGCAGCGCCCGCACCCCGGCGGCGAGCTGTCCTTTGCCGCCGTCGATCAGGATCAGCGAGGGCAGCGAGGCGAAGCTGGCGTCGCGTTTGCGGTCGTGCGGCGAGAGGTCGGCCTGTTCCAGATAGCGCGCCATCCGCCGCGCCAGCACCTCCTCCATCGAGGCGAAGTCGTCGGGGCCGCCGTTGCCGGTGCCGCCCTCGCGCAGGTCGCCGCGGACCTTGAAGCGCCGGTAGTCGGACTTCTTCGTCGCCCCGCCCTCGAAGACGACCATCGAGGCGACGGTGTGCTCGCCGCCGATCGTCGAGATGTCGAAGCCCTCGATCCGCACCGGCAGCTCCTCCATCCTCAGTGCCTCGGCCAGCGCCGCCAGCGACTCGACCCGGCGCGAGCGGCGGTGCTCGCGGCGCAGCCGGTCCTGGTCGAGCGCCAGCTGGGCGTTGCGTTCGGCCAGCTCCCGCAGGCGGCGTTTGTCGCCGCGCTCGGCGGCGCGAACCTCGACCGGGGCACCGCGGCGCTCGCTCAGCGCCTCGGCCAGCACCTCGGCACGGTCGCGCAGGTAGGGGCCGACGACGATCGTCCGTGGCATCGCCGGCGAGGCTGCGTAGTACTGCGAGATGAACTCCTCGGCGACCTCGGCCGGCTCCCGTTCGCCCTCGTTCTCGAGATAGAAGCTCTGGCGCTCGGCGAGGATCCCGTCCCGGACCTGGAAGACCTGGGCGTTGGCGTCCTGGCCCTCGACCGCGACCCCGATCAGGTCGGCGGTCCCCATCGTCGCCCCCGCCACCCGCTGGCGCT
>Ga0307280_10000115_pt1 | contig 14159 bp, 7 predicted proteins | sample ER_DNA_119_FD_194479 | JGI IMG/M metagenome (GOLD analysis project Ga0307280, IMG submission 194479) | Bulk soil microbial communities from the East River watershed near Crested Butte, Colorado, United States - ER_DNA_119 | ecosystem: Environmental > Terrestrial > Soil > Floodplain | place: USA...
GGGCGGCGGTGGTAGCGCCAAAGGCGGTTCCGGGGGCGGCACCGCCAAGGGCGGCAGCGGCGGACCCGACGGTGGCGCAGGCAACGGCACGGGCGGCACGGGCGGCTCGGCCGGCAACGGCAGCGGCGGCAGCGTCGGGCCCGACGGCGGTGCCGGCACCACCGGTTCGGCCGGGAACGGCAGCGGCGGTTCGGCGGGCAGTGGCACCGGCGGTTCGGGCACCGGCGGTTCGGGCACGGGCGGTTCGGGCACGGGCGGATCGGGCACCGGCGGTTCGGGCACCGGCGGTTCGGGTACCGGCGGTTCGGGCACGGGCGGCTCGGGCACCGGGGGTTCGGGCACTGGTGGTTCGGGCACCGGGGGCACGGGCGGCGGCGTTCAGACGTTCACGGTCGGCGGCACGGTCAGCGGCCTGGTCGGCACCGGACTCTCCCTGGCTGACGGCCTCGGGCACCAGCTGGACGTCACCGCCGACGGGGCATTCATGTTCGCGATGAAAGTTCCGGCCGGCTCCAACGCTGCGGTGACCGTGGCGCAGCAGCCGACGCTGCCGGTCCAGGTCTGTACCGTCACGGGCGGCGCGATCAACGCCATCGCTCAGGACACGAACACCGTGGTCGTCACATGCGTGACGAACCGCTACCATGTCGGCGGCACCGTCAGCGGTCTCGCCGGCACCGGCCTGGTCCTGCAGGACAACGGCGGCGACGACCTGATGATCACCACGGGCGGCGCCTTCACCTTTTCGACGACGGTCGCCAGCGGCGCGACCTTCACCGTATCGATCAAGACCCAGCCGACGGGCCCGGCCCAGACCTGCCAGCTCTCGAGCGCGTCTGGCACCATCGGGACCAGCGACGTCACCGGTGTCGTGGTCAACTGCGCGACCAACTCATACACCGTCGGTGGCGTGGTCAGTGGCCTCTCCGGCACCGGCCTCACCCTGCAGAACAACGGCGGCAATGATCTGACGGTGAGCGCGAACGGCTCGTTCTCGTTCTCGACCCCGATGAACAGCGGCGGCACCTTCGCCGTCACCGTCAAAACGCAGCCAACGGGGCCGACGCAGATTTGCTCGGTCAGCCAGGGCTCGGGCACGGTCGCGACCGGCAACGTCACGACCGTCATGGTCGTCTGCGCCACCCAGACCTACGCCCTCGGCGGCAGCGTCACCGGTCTCGCCGGGAGCGGGCTGGTGTTGCAGGACAACCTGGGCGACAACTTCGCGGTTGCGGCGGACGGCCCGTTTGCGTTCGCGACCCCCGTCCCCAGCGGCGCCCTGTACAGCGTCACCGTGCTGACCCAGCCGTCGTCGCCTGCCCAGACCTGCACGGTCGCGGCGGGCACCGGCATGATCCCCGACGCGGCCGTCACCAACGTGGCGATCACCTGCACCACCAACCACTACAAGGTCGGCGGCACCGTCATCGGCCTGATGGGCAGCGGGCTGACCCTGCAGAACGCCGGCCGCGATGACCTCGCGATCACGGCGAGCGGCGCCTTCCAGTTCGCGACGTCGGCGCTCAGCGGCGCGTCGTTCGCGGTCACGATCGCCGCCCAGCCGACCAACCCGGCGCAGACGTGCACGCTGTCGGGCGCGACCGGCGCCGTCGGCGGCGCCGACGTCACGTCAGTCACCGTCAACTGCAGCACCAACCAGCACGTCGTCGGCGGCACCGTCAGCGGGCTCGCGGGCGCCGGCCTCAAGCTGGCGCTCAACGGTGGGACGCCCTTCGCGGTCGGCGCGAGCGGCGGCTTCGCGTTCCCGACCGTGCTGCCGAGCGGCGCGACCTACCAGGTGACGATCACCGACCAGCCGACCACGCCCTGGCAGACCTGCGTGATCAACGGCGGCACCGGCACCGGCACGATCGCCGACTCCGACATCGCCAGCGTCGCGGTCGCCTGCTCGACCAACAGCTACAAGATCCGTGGCACAGTCAGCGGCCTCACCGGCACGGGCCTGGTGCTGCGGAACAACGGCGGCGACGACCTCGCCGTCCTCGCGGACGGAACGTTCGCGTTCCCGACCGCGGTGGCGAGCGGCGCCGGCTACGCGGTCACCGTGGGGGCCCAGCCCACGACGCCCTGGCAGACCTGCACCGTGGACAGCGGATCGGGCGGCGTCGCCGGCGGAGACGTCAGCAACGTGATGGTCACCTGCGCCACCAACGACTACGCCGTCGGCGGGACAGTCACCGGCCTCGCCGGTACCGTCGTGCTGCAGAACAACGCCGGCGACAGCCTGATCCTGACCGCGAACGGCAGCTTCTCCTTTCCGACCCACGTCACCAGCGGGGGCTCGTACCAGGTGACCGTCTTGAACCAGCCGACCACCCCGTACCAGACCTGCGCGGTCAGCCTGGCGGGCGGGACCGTCACGAACGCCACCATCACCGACGTGACCGTCACGTGCGTGACCAACCAGTACACCATCGGCGGCACGATCATCGGCCTCACCGGTAGCAACTTCGTGCTGCAGAACAACGCCGGCGACGATCTGGTTCTCGGTCCGACCGGCAGCTTCACGTTCGCGACCGCGATCGACAGCGGCACGAGCTACGCGGTGACGATCAAGACGCAGCCGTCCGGCCCGACCCAGACCTGCAGCGTCGGCGGCGGCACGGGGACGGTCGTCAACGCCAACGCCACCACGGTGACGATCAACTGCAGCACGAACTCGTACCTGATCGGCGGCACGGTCACCGGCCTCATCGGCAGCGGCGTGGTGCTGCAGAACAACGGCGGCGGCGACATCGCGCTGGCCGGCTCGGGGACGTTCACGTTCGCGGCCCCGGTCTCGAGCGGCGCTCTGTACAACGTCACAGTCAAGACCCAGCCGACGGGTCCCTGGCAGACCTGCACCGGTGCGGCCAACGCGACCGGAACCGTGACCAACGCGAACGTCTCCGTCGCGATCACCTGCGTGTCGAACCCGTACCCGATCTCGGTCATGGTCAGCAACGTCGCCGGCGGCGGCTTCGTGCTGCAGAACAACGCGGGCGACAACCTGAGCATCCCGTCGAGCGGCACGTACATGTTCGCGGCCCCGGTCCGAAGCGGGCTCACCTACGCGGTGACCGTGCTGTCGCAGCCCTCCAACCCCTGGCAGACGTGCTCGGTGACGGCGCCGGCGGGAACGGTCGCGGGCGGGCCCGTCGGGCTGGTCGCCAGCTGCGTCACCAACACGTATTCGGTGGGCGGGACGGTCACCGGGCTCACCGGCACGGGCCTCGTGCTGCGCGACAACGGCGGCGACGACCGCTCCATCAGCGCCGACGGCAGCTTCACCTTCGTGACGCCGGTGGCGAGCGGCGCGACGTACAACGTCACCGTCGCGACGCAGCCGTCGTCGCCGGCCCAGAGCTGCGTCGTCAGCAACGGGATGGGCACGATCAGCGTGCTCCCCGTCAGCGGGGTGACCATCGCCTGCGCGAACGTCGCGACCTGCGCCGCCGTCGACGAGAACCAGCCATTGACGCTCTCCTGCCCGGCCGGCCGCAAGATCCTGTCGATCGCTTTCGCCAGCTACGGCACGCCGGGCGGCATGTGTGGCGCGTACACGCTCGGGACCTGCCACGCGACCAACAGCGCTTCGATCGTCGGCGCGGCCTGCGTCGGCCAGAACTCTTGTACGGTCAACGCGACGAACGGAGTGTTCGGCGATCCGTGCGTGGGCACGTTCAAGCGCCTCTGGGTGCAGGCGAGCTGCTCCTAGGCTTCCGCCGGCCGCCGGCCCCGGCTTTCGGGGCCTGACGGACTTCACGGGGCGCCCCCGGGCGGTTATGAATAGGGCGTCTTGTGGTGGCGGCGACGAGCGCAGGGGGGATCCCTGATCGATCAGGGGACCGCCGGTCTTTCCGACGCTCTCAAGAAACGCGTTCGCCTCACGAACATCGGCGCCCTTTTCGGCGCCTTCGTGATGGCCGCGACCAGCCCGTTCGATGCGGCGGTGGCGCCGCCCTGGATGGTGCTGGTCGACGTCTTCTCGATGCTCCTGTTCATCGGCGTGATCGTGGCCAACCGCCGTGGGCACGTGACGACGTCGCGGATCACGCTGGTGATCGGGGGAAATCTGCTCGCGTTCACCAACGCCGTGGGGTTGGGCCAGGATTCCGGCGCGGACCTCCTGTTCATGGGATTGCTCGCGGTTCCGTTCACCCTCTTCGATCTCCGCGAACGCGTCCCGCTGGTGGCGGGTGTGGCGCTGACGCTGCTCGGGCTCGGCGTGTGCGCGCTGGGCCACCTGTCGCCCGCCGGCCCCGTCCCCTCGGCGGGCGATCTTCGCGTCTACGAGGCGTATTCGCTGGTCCTCGGCGTCATCATCATCTTGTTTACGCTGTTCCAGTTCAGCCGCGAGAACGCGCGCGTCGAGCGGGCGTTGCGGCTGGACATCGTGGCCCGCGAGCGCGCCGAGCGTGAGCTGGCCGAATCCCGGCAGGCCGCCATCACCGCCGCCAAGATGGCCGCGCTCGGCGAGATGAGCGCCAGCGTGGCGCACGAGGTCAACAACCCGCTGGCGGCGATCTTGCTGCGCGCCCAGCGCCTCGACATGCTGGCGCGGACCGACACGGTGGACGTGGCGGCCGTGCGAAAGACGGCGCACGACATCGATCGCACGGTCGACCGGATCCGGCGCATCGTCGACGCGCTCCGCGCGTTCGCGCGCCAGGGCGACGAGGACCCGCTGCGGCCCGAGCGGCTCGCGCCCATCGTCGAGGACACCGTCGAGCTCTGCAACCACCGCTATCGTCTGCGCGGCATCGAGCTGACGGTCGATCCGATCCCGGACGGGCTGCTGGTCCTGTGCCGGGGCACTCAGGTCGCGCAGGTGTTGCTGAACCTGCTGAGCAACGCGTATGACGCGGTCGAGAATCAGGACGAACGCTGGGTTCGCATGACGGTCGCCGCGGACGACGTCGAGGTGCACATCGCCGTCCTCGACAGCGGTCCGGGCGTACCGGCGGAGATCGCGGCACGCATCATGGAGCCGTTCTACACGACCAAGGGGATCGGTCGCGGCACCGGCCTCGGTCTGTCGCTTTCCGAAGGGATCGCCGCGGCGCACGGCGGGCGCCTCGAGCTGGACGCCGGCGCGCGGCCGACGCGCTTCGTGCTGACCTTGAAGCGGCCGGCGGCGATGGATCCCGAACCCGCCTGACACGCGCCGACGTCCTGACGTGAGATGATGCCGCGCCATGTTCGGCGTCGCTGCGTCGGGATCCGCGAGCTCCGTCGGTCCGCTGCTGGGTGGGCTGTCGCCCGCGGCGTTCCTGCGCGCGCACTGGCAGAAGCGGCCCCTGCTGGTGCGGCAGGCGATCCCGGGCTTTCGCGGCATCGTATCGCGTGACGCGTTCCTCGCGCTGGCGACGCGCGACGACGCGCGGTCGCGCCTGGTCATTCACCACCCGCGGCGTGCGCCGGCCCGGCGCTGGGAGCGGCACGACGGCCCCTTCGGTGCGCTGGAGGCCGACATGCTGCCGGCGCGCGGCTGGACGCTGCTGGTCAACAGTGTCGAGAGCCTGATCCCCGGCGGCTGGGAGATCTTGCGGCGGTTTTCGTTCCTGCCGGCGGCACGGACCGACGACCTCATGATCAGCTACGCGGCGGACGGTGGGTCGGTGGGGCCGCACGACGATCTGTACGACGTGTTCCTGCTGCAGGGGGCGGGCCGGCGGCGCTGGCAGGTGAGCCGGCAACGCGACCGCGCGGTCGATCCGGACGCGGCGATCAAGGTGCTCCGGTCGTTCGTGCCCGAGGACGAGTGGGTGCTGGAGCCGGGCGACATGCTGTACCTGCCGCCGGGCGTCGCCCACCACGGTGTCGCCGAGGGGCCGTGCTTCACGTATTCGATCGGCTTCGTCGCGCCTTCGCACGCCGATGTGTACCGCAGCTTCTTCAGCTACCTCGGCGCGCTGCTGGGGGAGAACGTCGACCCACTGGCGATCTACCAGGATCCCGATCTGAAGTCGGCGGCGGGGGCGCCACACGAGATCGGCGATGCGATGGTCGCGCGGATGGCGGCCGTCGTGGGCGGTGCGCGCTGGAGCGCCGCCGACGTCGCCGATTTCCTGGGCCGCTTGCTCACGCACCCGAAGCCGCAGGTGCGGTTCGCGCCGCCGGCGCGGCCGCTGGATCGCGCGGCGTTCGGGCGACGCGCGGTCGGGCGCGGTCACGCGCGGCGGCTCTCGCTGGCGCTGCCGAGCCGCGGCCTCGTCCGTCGCGGCCGGTTGTACTTGAACGGCGAGGCCTACGCGCCACGGCGCGCGGCGCTGCCGTCCCTGCGGACATTGCTCGCCGCGCGCGAACTGCCGTTGCCGCTACCGCGCGCCCTCGCCGATGACGCGACGCTGGCGCTGCTGCACGCCTGGTACACCGCCGGCTCCGTGCGCGTCTCCTGAGGAAGGGCTCACGGCTGATCCGCGGCGGGCGGGCTCATCGCAACCGTTTGCCCTCTCCCCGCGCAGCGGGGAGAGGCGCAGATGCTATTCCGCGCCGGCCAGCGCGCGGCTGATCAGATCGGTTGGGACGCGGGGCTTCGGGATCGTCGGCCGCGCTTTGTGGCGCCCGCGTCCTCGCGTCGCCGCCGCCGCCGCCTCGGGGGCGAACCACCGGCGCACGTCCTGCTCCAGCCCCACGCCGTGCATGAAGTTGTAGAGCGCGCGACGAAGGCCGGGGCCGAAGCGCTCGTGGTCGCAGCCGGTCGGGTCGACGAACGGCAGCTCGTTGCGGGCGAACATACGCTTGGCGGGCACGGCCGGCTGGCGCGCGATCCGGATGCCGTAGACGTCGGGCGCGCGGCCGATCGGGCTGTGGGCGGTGGCGGCGAACCGGTGCCAGAACGCCGACTGGATGCAACCCTCGGCGAAGAGCTGCCGCACGCGCTCGAGCGCGTCGACCGTCTCCTGCGCCGTCTCGGTCGGGAAGCCGTACATCAAATAGGCGTGCACCATGACACCCGCGTCCGTGAAGGCGCGGGTGACACGCGCCACCTGACTGACGGTGACGCCTTTCTTCATGAGCTGCAGCAGGCGATCGGACGCGACCTCCAGGCCGCCGCTCACCGCGACGCAGCCGGAGCGTGCCAGCAGCTCGACGAGCTCGGGGGTGAAGTGGGTCTCGAAGCGGATGTTGCCCCACCAGGTGATCGAGACCTGCCGGTCGATGAGACGCTGGGCGAGCGCGCGCAGCATCGCGGGCGGCGCGGCCTCGTCGACGAAGTGAAACCCCGTCTCGCCGGTCTCGCGGATCAGCGCCTCGATCCGATCGACGGTGACGTCCGCCGACGCCGGCTCGTAGCGCGCGATGTAATCCAGCGAGACGTCGCAGAACGTGCACTGCTTCCAGTAGCAGCCACGCGCGACGGTCAGCTTGTTCCAGCGCCCGTCCGCCCACAGCCGGTGCATCGGGTTCAGCATCTCGAACAGCGACACGTAGCGATCGAGCCGTAACCCGTCGTAGGTCGGCGTGCCGGTGTCGCGGTGGTGCAGGTCGGCGAGCGCCGGCGTGGACTTGAGGACCACGGCGCCCGCCTCGCGCACGTACGTTCGAAACAGCGGGAGGGCCGGATCGCGCAGGTGATCCACCAGGGCGAGAAACGGCCGCTCGCCGTCGTCCAGCGTGATGAAGTCGCAGGCGTCGAACACGCGCGCGTCGCCGAGCTGCCGCAGCTCGGTGTTGACGTAGCCGCCGCCGAGCACGACCTTCGCCGCCGGGCGCTCCGCCTTCACGACGCGCGCGATCCGGAGCGCGCCGTAGAGGTTGCCGGGGAACGGCACGGTCAGGCCGACGAGGTCGGGCGCGTGGGCGCGCACGCAGTCGCGCGCGAGATCGTCGAGCAGCCGATCGACCAGCGTCGGCGCGGCGTCGAGCGCGTCGGCGAGCGGATCGAAGCGGGCCGCGCTCGAGGCGAGCTTCTCGCCGTAGCGCGACAGCTCGAAGCGGGGATCGATCCCGTCACGGATGACGTCGGCGAGATCGTCGACGAACAGGCTGGCGAGGTGGCGGGCCCGGTCGGTCACGCCGAGCTCGCCGAACGCCCACCCGAGCAGCTCTTCGCCGTCGCCGCTTTCGGCGTCGAGGGACGCGAAGCGCGGTCCCTCGGGCAGGAACGCGCGTCCGCCGATGCGCATCGCGAGGCTCGGGTCGCGGCCCTGCAGAAACCGTACGACCGGTTCGACCAGCGCGGCATACGTTTCCCAGCGCGACAGGAACCAGTGGAAACGCTTCTTGCGGGCCCGCGCGGTGTTCAGCCCGGCCGCCACCGCCGTCAGTCCGGCGCGCGAGAACAGCCGCAGGAACAGCTCGATCGACAGATCCGCCTGCGCCACCTCGACCGCGTCTGCCGCGTGCTTGCGCAGGCACCCCATCAGGTACGCCGTCGCCGGGTAGGGCGTATTGAGCTGGGTCATCGGCGGCGTGACGAGGAGGACGCGCATCTCGGGCCCGCCAAGAGTAGCCGGGCCTGCCGGGCGCGACTACTTGAAGCGCGGCTCAGCAGGCTGCTCAGCGCCACGTCGAGGCGGGCCTGACAATATTGTCGCGATCCGCCGCGCACGCCGTCGCAGGCCCCCCGCCTTTCCGCAGCTTGTCGGCGGTGGTATGCCCCTTGCCTCGGCCTCGCGCCGGTGAGAACGCCATGAGCGCGCTGATCGTTTCGTTGCTTCTCGCTGTGCAGATCGACGGGAACGGAAGCTGCCCCGCCGCCGCTGAGGTCGACCGAAAACTGGGGCCGCTCCTGTCTTCGGGGTTCGCGTCGGCGGCGATGGATCTGGCCGTCATCGTCGAGGACGGCGATGGGCTTTCTATTTCGCTGGCGCGACCGGACGGACGGATGGTCGCGCGCCGGCGCCTTCCGCGCGCGCGAACGTGCGCGGAGCAGGCGGAGACCGTGGCGGTCACGCTCGCCGTGTGGGAAGCGCAGATTCATCCCGAGATTTCGCTGCGGCTCGATCGTCTCGCGGGCGTTCAATCGGCCGCCCTCGCTGCGCCGCGGCCCGCGGAGCCCGCGCCGACGCTGGCGCGTCCCCGCGAGCTGGTGCCCGCGCGGGAGCTCACCGCGGCGGTCGGCGCCGCCGCCGTCGGCGGCTGGCAGCGCGGCTCCGTCGCGCCGGGCGGACGGATCGACGCCACGCTGGGCGCGGTCGGGCGCCGCTTGCGCTGGCGGCTCTCGCTCGCCGCGCTGGGGAGTCACGCGCTGAGCCTGCCGCCAGGGGAGGCCACCTGGTGGCGCGCCTACCTGGCGCCCGGGGCCGACGTCGTGCTTCCCGTCGGACGCCGCGCGCAGCTGGCGCTGGGCGCCGCCGGTGTACTGGGCGTCATGACCGCGCACGGCTCCGGGTTCTCGATGGACCAGACGACCCGAAGCGCCGATTTCGGCGTGGAGGCGATGGTGCGGCTCGAGCTTCGACTTGGAACCGTCAGGCCCTGGCTCGGCGCCGGGCTCTTGACGTGGCTGCGGCGGCAGACGCTCGACGTCACGGGCGAGGCGGCGTCCGCGGCGCTGGCCCGGGTCGAACCCTGGCTCGCGCTGGGCGCGGATTTTTGCTGGCGACCATGAAACCTTTCGCGCCCCTCGCGACACCAAGCGCCCGTGTGACGGTTCCGTTGCCCAAAGCTGACGTGGGGGTGAATCGTCCGCCCGGAACGCTGGATTTCGATCGTGTCTACCAAGCGCATGCGCAGACCGTCGCCCGCTGGGCGGCGCGGCTGGGGGGCCCGGGCGTCGACGCCGAAGACATCACGCAGGAGGTGTTCGTGGTCGCGGATCGCCGGCTGCGCGAATTCCGGCACGAGAGCCAGGTCGCGACGTGGCTCTTCAGCATCACCGCGAAGATCGTCGCGAACGATCGCCGCCGCCGGCGGATCCGGCGCTGGTGGTTGCGGTTGACGCCGAACGCGGGCCACGACCGGGCGGCCACCACCGACTCGCCGCTGGAGCAGCTGGAGAGACGGGAGCGCCGCCGGCACTTCTACGAGGCGCTCGACGGGCTGGGCGAGCGCCAGCGCCGGGTGCTCGTGCTGTTCGAGCTGGAAGGCCTGCCGGTCGCCGAGATCGCGGACCTGACCGGGCTGCGCGCCGGGAACGTGCGCGTGCTCCTGCACCGGGCGCGCGCCGCGTTCCTGAAGCGCATGACCGCGCGCGAGCTGAGCGAGAGCCTCGCGCGGCCCGATCCGTCCGATGCGTCCGACCCGTCCGATCCGCCCGCGCGGACGGAGGAGCGGGAATGAAACCAACACGGCCGCAGGAGCCGATCCGCTGGCGCGATCGCGACGCCGACGCGCACGCGCTCGAGTCGCGCGCCGCGCTCCTGGCGGATGCCGCGCGCCATGTCCAACCGCTCGCGCCGCGTGCCCTGTCCCGCGTCCGTAGCGAAGTCGTCGCGCAGCGGTCGCGGCGGTATCGGTTCGGCGGTTTCGGCATCGGTCGGCTCGGTGTGCGCGCGCGGTTCGCGTTCGCGATCGGGTTGGTCATCCTGTGCGTGACGACGGCGGGCGGCGCCAAGGTGCTGTGGCGAAAGGTCGTCGCCGCCGCGCGCGGCCCGGCCCCGGCGGCGGTCGAGCCGTCGACGCGGCCGACGGCGCATCCGGCCGCGCGCGTGTCGGCACGCGCGGTCGCCGTCGAGGCGCCGCCCGAGGACGTGCCGCCGCCGGCGGTCGAGGCACCGCCGACGGCCGAACCGGCGACGGCACCGCCCGCGGTTCGCGAGACGCCGAAGCCGCGCGCGGCGCGACGGGCGCTCGTGGTCGCGCCCTCGATCCAGCCGGCCCCTCTGGCGCCCGTCGAGCCGCCGCCGTCGCTCGCCGAGGCGTCCGCGCCGGCCGCCCTCGGGTCGCCGCGGCCCGCACCTGCGCCGACCGGGCCCGCGCCTTCTCCGCCCGCGCCGGCCTCCGAGGCGGCGCTCGTCGCCGAGGCGCTGGTCGATCTTCGCCAGCGACACGACGCGCGCGCGGCGCTCGCGACGCTGGATCGCCATGCGCGGGAATTCCCGCACGGCGTGCTCGAGACGGAGGCGTTGCGGACGCGCGTCGAGGCGGTGATCCAGCTCGGCGACTTGAAGACGGCGCTTCGCATCCTCGACGGCAAGGTCGCCTCGACCGAGGCGCTGGGGGCGGATCTGACGCTGACGCGCGCCGAGCTGCGCGCCGCGGCCGGGCGGTTTCGTGAGGCGCTGTCCGATTTCACCGAGGTCGTGGACGGCGCGGCCGGGCCGCTCGTCGCGGGCGGCGACGAGCGGGCGCTGTACGGCCGCGCGGTCTGCCTGGGCCGGCTCGCCCAGGACGATCGCGCGCGCGCCGACCTGCTCGCGTACCAGAAGCGGTTTCCGGAGGGGCGGTTCGCGCTCGAGGTGAAACGCCTGCTGGCGGGCAAGGAGTCGTCGCCGCGACCGTAACGTAATCCGCGACCGAGACACCAAGTCGGCAAGCCGCAAGAAGGAGACCTCCATGAGTTCGTTGCTTCGCTTTTCCACCGCGTCGACCGTGTGCTTAGCGTTCGTTGCCGCCGTCGCGGCGGCGGGGTGCGACAACCATTCCGTCATCGGCCAGCAGAGTGGGCACGGCGGAACCGGCGGAGGCGGCACCGCGGGTTCGAGCCAGGGCGGCGCGCAGGGTGACGCGGGTTCGAGCCAGGGCGGCGGGCCGGGTGACGCCGGCACGACCGGAACCGGGGGCTCGTGGTTGGGCGGCTTCGGAGGCGACTTTTTGTCCGGCAGCGCGGGCACCTCTGGCGCTGCCGGGAGCGGGATTGCCGGCACGGTCGGCCAGGGCGGCTTCGGCGAGGGCGGCTTCGGCGAGGGCGGCAACGTCGGCGCCGGCGGCCTGGCTGACGGGTGCCCACAGCAACCGGGTGGCTCGGGAGGGGCCGCCGTCGCGTTCACGTCCGTTGCCCAGTACCCCACGTATCGAAGCCCGCAGGTGGTCGCGCTCGGCGATCTGGACGGCGACGGCAAGCTCGATTTCGCCGCCACCAACCTCGCAGCGTTCGATGTGGGCAACAACGGTGGCGCGGGCGGCGGCGTCGGCGGCGCGAGCGGCGGTGTGCCCGGTGCGGGCGGTAACCCAGGGTGGGCGGGTACGACGGGAGCCGCCGGCATCCAGTGGCAGGGCGGCAGCGTCAGCGTGTTCCTGAGCGCCGAGAACCACGCCGCCCCGCACAGCTACGTGCCCGGCGTCATCCCGCACGCCCTCGCCATCGGCGATCTGAACGGCGACGGCAAGGCCGATCTCGCCACCGTGAACTGGGGAGACATCAGCGTCCTGTTCAATGACGGCGGCGGCAATTTGCGGTCGCCCGTCAGCTTCTCGACCGGCACGTCGCCGGCAGCGGTGGCGCTCGGGGACGTGAACGGCGATGGCAAGACGGACATGGTCGTCGCGAACCGTGGCATCGGCACCGGCGACGCGGCCGGCACCGTCATCGACGCGGACGTCGCCGTGCTGCTCAACATGGGCAGCGGGACCTTCGTCGCCGCCAACTATCCCGCCGGAGCCAGCCCGATCGCGGTCGCCCTCGGCGATCTGAACGGCGATGGCAAGCCGGACATCGCCGTGGCGAGCGGCGCCAGCGTCAGCGTGCTGCTCAACGGCGCGAGCGGGACGTTCGGTGCACCCGCCAGCTACGGCGCCGGCACCAGACCCGCTTCGATCGCCATCGGTGATCTGAACGGCGACGGTAGACCCGACATCGCGGTCTCCAACCCGCAGATCGGCGGCGCGAGCGTGCTGCTCAACGTCGGCAACGGGACGTTCGCGGCCGCCGTCAACTACGCCTTCCGCGAGGACGCCAACGGAGGGGTCAGTTCGCTCGCGATCGGCGATCTGAACGGGGACGGCAAACCCGATCTGGCGGGCGCGTCGTCGGACTGCGCGATCGCCGTGCTGCTGAACGCCGGCAGCGGCACCTTCGGCGCCCCTCTCTCGCTCTTCGCCGGTCCGTTCGCGAATTCGCTCGCGGTGGGCGACGTGAATGGCGACGGCAAGCTCGACATCGTCGTCACTAACGAAGCGGGCGTCGGCGTCCTGCAGAACCTCCGCTGATCGGTCGGCGCCGGGCGGGGGGCTTGCGTCCGGCATCGATCTCACATCACAATCGCAGGGGGCCGCGGACATGCACCGCCCGTGATCCTGCGCCTCGTGATGCGTCATCGGAGAAACCACAGGTTGTTCGTGACGCTGTCGCTGCTCGCAGCGGCCGTGGCAGGCTGTGACGCGGGCGGGGGCGGATCGAGCAGCGGTCCGGATGCGACCGGGGCCCTCACGGGGACACTTCGCAGTTACGTCGTCGACGTGCGGGGGGGGAAAAGCCGGCGCTTGCGGATCTTGGAGCTCGGGGATCCCGTCGCCCGTCGGGTGAGGCTCGCGTTCACCGGCGATCCCGACGTCGCGCCGGGGGACCGCCTGCGGGTGTGGGGCGACGATCGCGGCGATGAATTGGTCGTCGGACGCTTCGAGAAGCTGGCGGCGGCCAATGACCGCGTCGTTCGCGGGCTAACCACGGTCACCCCGAAGACCAGCAAGAACGCCTTCGTGATGGTCGACGTCGGCGGGGGCGTCAACCTGACGACCGCCTCGGCGAACTCGACGGTCTTCAGTCCCGGGAAGAACTTCGCGGGGCAATACAGCCTCATGTCGTTCGGCGGTGAGCTCTACACCGGCGACGTCCTCGGCCCCTTCAGCTACCCGATGACGACCTGCGACTGGGACGGCCTGGCGACGGCGATGCGAACGAAGGTCCCGAGCGGGTACGACCACTACATGTGGTACCTCGGGTCCATGGTCAATGCGTGCGACTGGTCGGGGATCGGCGCGGAGGGGAGCGCTGCCGCGCCCGAGTCGGACGCGTGGTTCAACCAGGCGACCGACTGCGGAACGCTGGTGCAAGAGGTCGGGCACAACAACGGCTGGATGCACTCGTCGACGCTGAAGTGCTCGGGCGCGCCCTTCGCCGACAATCCGGTGACCGCGTGCACCACCGACGAGTACGGCAACCTCTACTCGCCGATGGGGTTCGGGGACTGTGGTCACTTCGTCGCGATGGACAAGTGGTACGGCGGCTACTTCGGCGGGTGCAACCTGGTGAAGGTGGCGTCGACGGCGACGATCAACCTGATGCCGATCGAGATCCCGTGCAACGGCATCCAGGGAATCCAGATCGCGAT
>Ga0307280_10000117_pt1 | contig 14067 bp, 12 predicted proteins | sample ER_DNA_119_FD_194479 | JGI IMG/M metagenome (GOLD analysis project Ga0307280, IMG submission 194479) | Bulk soil microbial communities from the East River watershed near Crested Butte, Colorado, United States - ER_DNA_119 | ecosystem: Environmental > Terrestrial > Soil > Floodplain | place...
CTCGCAGAACATCGTCTACCCGCGGCAGGTCGCGATGTACCTCTCGCGCGAGCTGACGGACTCGTCGCTGCCGAAGATCGGGAAGCAGTTCGGCGGTCGCGATCACACCACGGTGATCCACGCGACTTCCAAGATCGCCCGCATGATTCGCGAGGATCGGTCTGTGTACAACCTGGTGCAAGAACTGACCGCGAGGGTCAAGCAGGCGCGCTGAACTGTGGATCAATCGCCTTGCCCCCAGCAGCCCTGTCGAAAGACCCGCGTTCTCCCCAGTTGGCACTCACAGCTTCAGCCCGCTGCTGGAGCCGTTTCGAGGCGTCATCCCCGCCGTCCACACTCTCTATGTACTACGACAAAGGAATTTCATAGATGATCGAAACAGAAGCTGTGGTCGCCCAAGGAACCCTCAAGCTGACCTGCTCGCGTGACGAGCTCCTCCGCGGGCTCGGGATCGTCTCGCGCGGCGTCTCGACGCGAACGACGGTCCAGATCCTGTCCGGAATTCTGCTGCGCGCCGACGGGGAAAAGCTCGAGCTGGCGGCGACCGACATGGAGGTTTCGCTGCGCACGGCGGTCGAGGCGAAGGTGGAGACGGAGGGCTCGGTGGTTGTGCCCGGCCGGCTGCTGCTCGAGCTGGCGCGGCTGCTGCCGGAGGCGGAGGTCACGGTCGAGCACAAGCTGGAGGAAGCGACGGTCGAGATCCGCTGCGGCACGGCGAGCTACCGGCTGCACACCTACAACGCCGAGGACTTTCCCCGGCTGCCCGAGACGCAGGGGATCGAGCTGCACGAGGTTGACCGCGAGACGGTGCTGGATACCGTCGGCCGCGTCAGCCGCTCAGCCTCGCGGGACGAGTCGCGGCCGGTCCTGACCGGCGTGCTGATGCGCTTCGAGCCCGGGAAGCTCGTGATGGCCGCCACCGACTCCTACCGGCTCTCGGTCAAGGAGACGGCGCTCGAGGGCTCGGTACCGGAGCTGGAGGCGATCGTGCCGGCGCGAGCGCTCGGCGAGCTGTCGCGGATCGCGGTCGAGGGCGAGAAGCTGTCGCTCGGCGTCCACGAGAACCAGGTGGTCTTCGGCACCGCCGACGCCTGGCTGACGAGCCGCCGCATCGACGGGCAATTCCCGAACTACAAGCAGCTCGTTCCGGAGACCTTCGAGCACGAGGTGGCCTTGCCGCGCGAGGAGCTCCTGGACGTCGTTCGCCGCGTGTCGGTGATGGCCCAGCGGAACTCGCCGCTGCGCCTGCGCTTCGCCGACGGCGAGCTGACGGTCTCCGCGCAGACACAGGACGTGGGCGAGGCGCACGAGTCGCTGCCTGTCTCGTTCGGCGCCGAGGCGCTGGAGATCGGCTTCAACGCGGAGTTCCTGCGCGACGGCATCGACTCGGTTGCCGGCGAGCAGGTGCGGTTGAAGCTGATCAGCCCGCTGCGGCCGGCGGTGCTGCAGGGCGAGGGCGACGACTTCCTGTACCTGATCATGCCGATCCGTCTGGCCGGCTGATAGTCGGCGCGGTCACGCTCAGGGACTTTCGCTCCTACGCCAAGCTCGACCTGGAGCTGGAGCCGGGGCTCGTGCTCGTCACCGGGCCGAACGGGGCAGGGAAGACGAACCTGCTCGAGTCGCTGCACGTGGGCACTCAGGGCTTTTCGCCGCGGACGCGCGCCGACGCGCAGCTCGTCCGCTTCGGGCGGGACGCGGCTCGGGTCGCACTTCGAGGCGACCGCGCCGGCGTGTCGGTCGAGCTGGAAGTGACGCTCGAGCTGGGGAGCGGCAAGCGCGCCAGCCTCAACGGTGCTCGGCTGCGGGCCGCCGAGCAGTTGCGGGGTGAGGTGGCGACGCTCGTCTTCACGCCCGACCGGCTCGTGGTCGTCAAAGGCGGGCCGGCCGCGCGGCGGGCGTACTTCGACCGCGTGCTGGGGCGGCTCTCGCCGGCCCGCGCAGGGCTCTCGGCCGAGTACGGCGCGGCGGTCGGCCAGCGCAACGCTGCGCTGAGGCGCGTGGCGCAGAGGCTCTCCTCCCGCGAAGCACTCGCTCCCTGGAACGAGCAGGTCAGCCGGCTGGGTGGCGAGCTCGTTCGGGGCCGCACGGAGACTGTCGAGCTGCTGCGGCCTCGCTTCCGCGAGCGGGCCGAAGAGCTCGGGCTGGGCGGTGGAGAGCTGGCGTACGAAGGGACGGCGCCGAGCGCCGGCGACCTCGAGGCGCGCACGGATCGCGACCTCGAGCGCGGCACGACCGGCCTGGGCCCGCACCTCGATGACATCGGCGTCCTCGCCGGTGAGCGCGACCTGCGCGCGTTCGGGTCGCAAGGTGAGCAGCGCCTGGCGGTGCTGGCGCTCCTGCTCGGTGAGGCGGAGCTGCTTGAAGAACGGCGCGGAGTGAGGCCGCTGCTCCTGCTCGACGACGTGCTCTCCGAGCTCGATCCCGAGCGGCGGCGGATCCTGGCCGACCGGCTGCGCGCAGGCGGCCAGGCGCTCGTCACGAGCGCGAGCGCCAACGCGCTCCCAGGCGAGCCGGCGCAGACGGTGACGGTGGAGCAGGCCGGCGACGGGACCTCGAAGGCCGCGTGATGGAGCGCATCGGGGAGACCGTCAGGCGCGAGCTCGGCCGCTACGGGACTGCGGGGGCGATGGCCGACACGGTCGCCTGCTGGCCCGACGCGGTCGGCGAGCAGGTGGCAGCGAACGCCTGGCCGGCGCGGTTCGCCCGCGACGGGACGCTGCTCGTGTCGACCAGCTCGTCGGCGTGGGCGTTCGAGCTCGGCCAGCTCGAGGGGGAGATCCTGCCGCGGCTTCGTGCGGCTCTCGGCAAGGCCGCTCCGAAGAGGCTTCGCTTCGCCCCTGGGCCCATTCCGGACCGCCGCGAGCCGGCCTCCGCGCGACCCCGGCCTGCCCCTCCGAGGCCGACCCCGGAGCAGGCGCGCGAGGCGCACGAGCTGGCGGCGGCGATCGCCTCAGAAGAACTTCGCAAATCAGTGGAAAAAGCTGCGCGCGCAAGCCTCGCGAGCAGCGGTTACGGCCGCTCTATCTGATAGACTTACTTCAGCCCGAAAGTGCTGCACTTGCAGGGCTTTTCTTTCTGTTTGAAACCCGATTCTAATGACTAAAGCTTCCTATACCGCAAAAGACATCACCGTTCTGGAGGGTCTCGAGCCCGTCCGTCTCCGGCCGGGCATGTACATCGGCTCGACGGGCGCCCGCGGCCTTCATCAGCTCGCCTTCGAGCTGGTCGACAACGCCGTCGACGAGGCCCTCGCGGGCCGGGCCGACACGATCTCGTTCACGATCCACCCGGACGGCTCGGTGACCGTCAGCGACAACGGCTCGGGGATCCCGGTCGACACGATGGCCGACCAGGGCCAGTCCGCGCTGACGGTGGTGCTGACCAAGCTTCACGCAGGCGGCAAGTTCGGCGGCGACGGCACGCCCTACAAGGTCTCGGGCGGCTTGCACGGGGTCGGCGTGTCGGTCGTGAACGCGCTCTCGGAATGGCTGACGGTCGAGGTGCACCGCGACGGCAAGATCTACAAGCAGTCCTTCGCGCGCGGCGAGCCGACCGGCGAGCTCGAGGTCGCCGGCGAGGCGACCGACTCCGGCACGACGGTCACCTTCTTCCCCGACGTCGAGGAGATCTTCGAGGACGGCGACTGGTCGTACGAGACGCTCAACCAGCGCCTACGCGAGACGGCGTTCTTGACCCGCGGGCTGCGCATCGTCCTGACCGACGAGCGCGCCGGCGGCGAGAGCGAGGAGTTCCACTTCGAGGGCGGGATCCGCGACTTCGTCATGCACGTCAACGGCAGCAAGGACCCGATCCACAAGCAGATCGCCTACTTCGAGTCCGAGGGCGAGCAGGGCGCGGTCGAGGTCGCGATGCAGTGGAACTCGTCCTACCAGGACTCGGTCTACACCTTCGCCAACAACATCAACACCCACGAGGGCGGCTCGCACCTCTCGGGCTTCAACGCCGCGCTGACGCGAACCCTCAACCGCGTCGCGCGCAAGCTCGAGCTGCTGAAGGAGAAGGAGGACAACCTCGAAGGCGAGGACGTGCGCGAGGGGCTCGCGGCGGTCGTCTCGGTCAAGCTGACCGACCCGCAGTTCGAGGGCCAGACGAAGACGAAGCTCGGCAACCCATGGGTGAAAGGCTTCGTCGAGCAGGCCGTCAACTCGAAGCTGGCGGAGTTCCTCGAGGAGAACCCGCAGGACGCGAAGCAGATCATCACGAAGGCGATCGCAGCGGCCCGCGCACGAATGGCGGCGCGCAAGGCGCGCGACCTGACCAGGCGGAAGGGCGCCTTCGGCGGCGAGATCGCGAAGAAGTTCGCGGACTGCCAGGTGCGCGACCCCGAGCTCGCGGAGATGTTCATCGTCGAGGGCAACTCGGCCGGCGGCGCCGCCAAGGAGGCGCGCGACAAGTCGAACCAGGCGATCCTGCCGCTGCGCGGGAAGATCATCAACTCGGAGAAGAACCGGATCGACAAGGTGCTCTCCAACGCCGAGATCCAGCTGCTCGTGCAGGTGATCGGGACCGGCATCGGCGAGGAGTTCGACCTCGCCAAGCTGCGCTACAACCGGATCATCGTCATGACGGATGCCGACGTCGACGGCGCCCACATCCGCACGCTCGTCCTCACCTTCCTCTACCGGCACATGCCGGAGCTGTTCGAGCACGGGCACATCTACATCGCGGTCCCGCCCCTCTACCTGGCGCGGCTCGGCAATCAGCAGAACTACCTGGAGAAGGACTCCCAGCTCGAGGAGCTGCTCGTGCGCGAGCGCTTCGGCGACCTCGAGATCGAGGCGCGCGGCGGCACCGCCGTCAAGCTGACCGAGACCCGCTACCGCCGCTTCTCGCGGACGCTGACCGAGTACCTCGGCTGGGTCGCGCGGCTCCGCTCCGACTTCGGCCCGCAGGTCTCCGATTTCGTGATCCAGCACGGCCTCGTCGAGACCGAGGCCGAGACCGTCGCCGACGCGGCCACCGCGATTGCCGCCTACGAGCAGAACGGCTTCGGGCTCGAGGCGAAGGCAAACGGGGAGTCGCTGCTCGTGCAGGTGATCGAGCTCGGCACGAACGCGACGGTGAACGTGGTCGTCCCAGGGGAGATGCTCGCCTCGCCGATCTACGGGCACGTCCGCACGGCGCACGCGCGGCTGGCCGAGATCGTCGGCGGGCTGCCGCCGTTCAACCTCCGGCTCGGCAAGGAGTCGGAGTACGCGCTCACCTTCGAGGCGCTACGCGAGGCCGCGCTCGGCCTGGCGAAGACGGGGATCCAGATCACGCGCTTCAAGGGCCTGAGCGAGATGAACGCGCCCGAGCTCTGGAAGACGACGATGGACCCGGCGCGCCGGATGGTCATCCGGGTGGCCGTCGACGACGCTGCCGCCGCCGATCTCTGGTTCTCGCGCCTGATGGGCGACGAGGTCGAGCCGCGCCGCCTCTTCATCGAGCAGAACGCGCTCGAGGTCAAGAACCTCGATGTCTGAGCTCGACACGGGCCCGCTCGGCGCAGGCCGCGTCGAGAACCGCGAGCTCGACCAGGAGGTCCGCACCAGCTTCCTCGACTACGCGATGAGCGTGATCGTCAGCCGCGCGCTGCCCGACGTGCGCGACGGCCTCAAGCCCGTGCACCGGCGGGTGCTCTACGCGATGCACGAGGCCGGCCTCCAGCCGAACCGCCCAACGCGCAAGTCGGCCCGCGTGGTCGGCGACGTGATGGGCAACTACCACCCCCACGGCGACCAGTCGATCTACGACACGCTCGTGCGGCTGGCGCAGCCGTTCTCGCTCCGCTACCCGCTCGTCGACGGCCAGGGCTACTTCGGCTCGGTCGACGGCGATCCCGCCGGCGCGATGCGCTACACGGAGTGCCGCCTTTCGCGGATCGCGACGGAAATGTTGCGCGACATCGACGCGGACACCGTCGACTTCGGGCCCAACTACGACGAGTCACGGCGCGAACCGCTCGTTCTGCCCTCGCGTTTCCCGAACCTGCTGGTGAACGGCTCGGCGGGGATCGCCGTCGGGATGGCGACCAACATGCCACCGCACAACCTCGGCGAGGTGGTCAAGGGGATCGTGGCGATGATCGACGAGCCGGAGATCAACGTCGAGAAGCTGATGAAGCACGTCAAGGGGCCCGACTTCCCGACCGGCGGCTCGATTGTCGGCTTCGGCGGGATCCGCGACGCCTACCGCACGGGACGCGGGCGGATCACCGTCCGGGGGCGCGCCCACATCGAGCAGCTGCGCGGCGGCAAGAGCGCGATCATCGTCACCGAGCTCCCGTACGGGATCCGCAAGGCCGGCGAGGGCGGCGTGATCGAGAAGATCGCCGACCTGGTCAAGGCCGGCACGCTGAACGAGGTGCCGCTCAGCGACGAGGCGCTGCAGGACCACTCCGACAAGGAGGGCATGCGCATCTACGTCGAGCTGAAGCGCGACGCCGTGCCGCAGGTCGCCCTGAACAAGGTCTTCAAGCTGACGCCGCTGCAGACCACCTTCGGCTACAACGCGGTGGCGCTCGTCGACGGCGTGCCCAAGACGCTCTCGCTGCTCGAGCTCGTTCGCTACTACCTCGACTACCAGCGCGAGATCGTCACCCGCCGCTCGAAGTACGAGCTGCGGCAGGCCGAGCGGCGCGCGCACGTCCTCGAGGGCTACCTCAAGGCGCTCGACAACCTCGACGCGGTGATCGCGCTCATCCGCGCCGCCGCCGACACCGACGACGCGCGCACCGGCCTGATGGAGCAGTTCGACCTCTCCGAGGTGCAGTCGCAGGCGATCCTCGACCTGCGGCTCGCGCGCCTGACGAGCCTCGCCCGCAAGGAGATCGAGGACGAGTTCGCCGACCTGCAGGAGCGGATCACCGAGCTCCGCGCGATCCTCGGCGATCCGGCCAGGGTCGACGGCGTGATCAAGGAGGAGCTCGCCGAGCTGGTGCAGGCGTACGCCAAGGACGACCCTCGCCGCACCGAGATCGTCGCCGGCGAGGACGAGCTCGAGCTCGAGGACCTGATCGCGGAGGAGGACATGGTGATCGCGATCACGCGCTCGGGCTACGTGAAGCGGCTACCGGTCAGCGCCTACCGCGAGCAACGGCGGGGCGGCATCGGCGTCATGGGGATGGACCTGAAGGAGGACGACTACATCGAGCATCTGTTCGTCGCCTCGACCCACGACTACCTGCTCTTCTTCACGACCGTCGGCAAGGTCTACCGGCTCAAGGTGCACGAGCTGCCGCTCGGGACGCGCCAGTCGAAGGGCCGCGCGATCGTCAACCTGCTGCCGTTTGCCCAGGACGAGCAGGTGCGGGCGGTGATCGCGACGCGCGACTTCAAGGAGGCCGAGTACCTCGTGCTCGCGACGAGGAACGGCATGGTCAAGAAGACGAAGTTCGAGGAGTACAACACGCCGCTGAAAGCCGACGGGATCATCGCCATCAGGCTCCGCGACAGCGACGCGCTCGTCGACGTGCTCCATTCCTCGGGCAGCGACGACATCATGCTCGTCTCCCGCAAGGGCCAGGCGATCCGCTTCCACGAGCAGCAGGCGCGGCCGATGGGCCGGGCAACCTCCGGGGTCAAGGGCATGGGCCTGCGCAAGGGCGACGAGGTGATCGCGGCGGCAATCGCGCGCGAGGACGTCGACATGCTGGTCGTGACCGACCAGGGCTTCGGCAAGCGCACGCGGATCCCCGATTACCCGGTCAAGGGCCGTGGCGGGCTCGGCGTCAAGACGGTGCAGCTGACGGAGGCGCGCGGCCAGCTCGCCGGCGCTGTCGCCGTCCGAGAGGGAGAGCAGCTGATGCTGATCTCGACGGGCGGCACCATGATCAAGATGCCTGTCTCGGACATCAAGCGGCTCGGGCGCTCGACCCAGGGCGTGATCGTCATGCGGCTGCGCGGCGACGAGCGGGTCTCGAGCATCGCGCGGGTCGCCGAGGGCGAGGCGGAGCCCGAAGAGGCCGCCGCTTCCGAACCGGCGGAAGAAACCGCCAAGTAGCTACAGGTTCGCCGAGAAATCGGCGCGCCCCCTTCTCAAAGTAGAATCAGACCTGTATAACTTTCAAGACAGGTCAAGCGCTCCCCGTGAGGAGGGACCATGTACGACAAAGCCGCCGACTTCCTCGAGCCGATCGACATCTCGGAGCATCTCGACAAGATCGAGCTCTACCTCGGCCAGGTGTGCCAGATCGCGGGGATCTCGAAGATGCAGCTCGACTATTGGACCAACAAGGCCCAGATCCCGACCAAGGGCAAGAAGCAGCGGATCTACGACATGGACGCGCTGGAGACGGTCATGCTGATCAAGCAGGCCAAGGACAAGGGCCTCAACCTCGGCGCGGCGATCGAGGCCGCCCGCACCTTCCGGGCCACCAAGGTCCCGGTCGCCTAGCCCCGCAGCGCCGCCGCCGCCTGCTCGGGCGCCAGCGTGTTCACGTAGTGGCCGGCGCCGAGCTCCAGGGACGCGAACGCGGTCAGCCGCGGCAGCAGCTCGAGGTGCCAGTGCCCGGCCTCGTGCAGCCAGAGGTTGACCGGCAACGGCCGCTCCGCGTCGCGCAGGCGCCGTAGCGCCTCGGCGGCGAGGCCGAGCGCGGCGCCGAGCTGCAGGCCGAAGCCGTCGGGATCGTGCTCGAGAGGGGCGATCAGGCACTCGTAGGGCGAGCGGCTGGCGTAGGGGCACAGGAGCACGAGCCCGTCCCGCTCGACGACCACCCGTGTTCCCTCGCGGCGCTCCTCGTCGAGGGCGGCGCATAGCCGGCAGCTCTCGCCGCGTTCGGCGAGCGGGACCGGCGGCTCCTCGTCCAGCCAGAAGAGCTGCGAGTGCGAGTGGAGCAGGCTCGCCCCGGCGGCGTGACCTTCGTTCACGCAGGCGAAGACGACCTTCCCTCCGCCGCGAGCGGCCTCGGCCCGCAGGCGCCACGCCTCGGCCACGAGCTCGAGCTGTTTCGGGGGGAGGTCGCCGAGCGAGCGCGTGTGCACCGGCGAGTGGACCACGACCTCCTGCCGCTCGAAGGCCGGGTACTTGTTCGGCACGACGCGGACCGACCAGCCCGGCGTGTCGGGCTCGCGCCCCGAGGCCGGAAGCGCGAGGACCTCCGGCGGGGTCTGATCCTCGCGGCCCTCGCAGAACGGACAGGAGTCGAGCTCCTCCTGGGTGACCGGCTCGAGGTCAGCAGCCTCTGCGCCGGGGCGCGTGCGCCGGCCCGGAGCGATCGCGACGAGCCGCCCGGAGAGCGGGTCGACTCTGTGCTCCGCGATCAGGAGCTCTTGAGCTTCTCGAGGAACGGCGTCAGCAGGTCGATCGGCGCCGGGAAGACGATCGTCGTCGACTGCGAGGAGCCGAGCTCGATCAGCGTCTGCAGGTAGCGGAGCTGCAGCGCGATCGGATGGTCCTCGATCACGAGCGCCGCGTCCTTCAGCCGCTCGGAGGCCTGGAACTCGCCCTCGGCCGCGATCACCTTCGCCCGCCGCTCGCGCTCGGCCTCGGCCTGGCGTGCCATCGCGCGCTGCATGCTGGAGGGGATCTCGACGTCCTTGACCTCGACGATCGAGACCTTGATCCCCCAGGGCGAGGTCGACTCGTCGATGATCTCCTGCAGGATCGCGTTGATCTTGTCGCGCTCGGAGAGCAGCTCGTCGAGCAGGTGCTGGCCGAGGACGGAGCGGAGGGTCGTCTGCGCGATCTGCGAGGTCGCGACCATGAAGTTCTCGATCTGAACGATCGCGTTCTTGGGCTCGACGATCCGGAAGTAGGCGACTGCGTTCACCCGCACCGGCACGTTGTCCTTGGTGATGACCTCCTGCGGCGGGATGTTCAGCGTGATCGTCCGCAGGTCGACCTTGACCATCCGGTCGACGATCGGGATCAGGATGAAGAGGCCCGGGCCCTTGGGCTCCGGTAGCAGCCGGCCGAGGCGGAAGATGATTCCGCGCTCGTACTCGCGCGCGACCTTGATCGCCGAGATCAGGAACAGGACGACGAGGAAGAGAAGGACGAGGACGATGACGACCGCAGCGGTCACGCCCGGATCCTATCCCTCAGCGTCGTGCACGACTTCGAGCACGAGCTCAGGGTCGATGCCCGAGACGCGCACGCGCTCGCCCGGGTGGAGCGGCTCGCCGTCGGCGGTCCGCGCGCGCCAAAGCTCGCCGTTCACGAAAACCAGGTCGTCCCGCCGGGCCTCTCCGAGCTCGCCGACGATCGTCTGCGGCCCGACGGAGACCGGACTCCGGCGCACCTGCATCGCCTTCCCGAGCGCGAACGCCCAGATGGTTCCGAGCCCGATCGCGAAGGCCACCAGGAGCGGCGTGTTGACGTTGTCGTAGGGAGCCGGCGCGTTGTGGAAGAGCAGCAGCGAGCCGACCACGAGGCTGATCAGCCCCGCCACGGTTAACGCGCCGTGCGTGACCACGTGCGCATCGATCACCAACAGCGCGGCGCCGAGGATCAGCAGCGCGAGACCGGCCCAGCTGATCGGCAGCACGGCGAAGCCGAACAGGGCGAGCAGCAGCGCTACGGCCCCGAGCGCGCCCGGCAGGACGACGCCGGGGTGGAAGATCTCGAAGCCGATCCCCGCCAGGCCGGCCAGGAACAGGAGCGGGATCAGGTTCGGGTCGATCAGCGCGTTCAGCAGCCGGGTGAAGAAGCCGGGATGGACCTGCACGAGCTCGGCGCCGGCGGTGTGCAGCGTCAGGTTCTTGCCCACCGTCGTGCGGCCGTCGATCTTGTTCAGCAGGTCGGGCAGCGTGGGCGCGAGGACGTCGACCACGTTCATCTGCTTCGCCTGGACGTTGTCCAGGTTGCTTGCCTTGCGGACGGCCTCGGCCGCCCAGGCGGCGTTGCGGCCGTGATAGCGCATCAGGCTGGTCAGGGACGCCACCGCGTCGTTGATCACCTTGCGCCGGAGGTCGGAGCCGAGGTTCTGCCCGCTCGAATCGATCGGCGTCGAGGAGCCGATGTTGGTCTGCGGCGCCATCGCCGCGATGTCGCCGGCCTCGGTGATCCAGACGCCGGCCGACGCGGCCCGCGAGCCCTGCGGCGAGACGTAGACGATCACCGGGATCTTCAGGCCGACCTCGGTCTTGACGATCGTCCGCATCGACTCGGAGAGGCCGCCTGGGGTGTCGATCTCGATCACCGCGGCGTTGTAGTGGCCGTTCTCGGCGCGGTGGAGCTGGTGGTCGAGGTAGCTCGACGTGACCGGGTTGACCTCGAGCTCGTAGTGGATGACGAGCACCTTCGGCTTCGTCGAGGAACTCGCGAATGCGAGCGCCGGAACGGCCAGGAGAACGGCTAGCGAGCTGAAAAATGCCCGCAGAATCGGCGCTTTCACGGTTGTAAAGATGCTATCAGCCGCCCTTGCGGCCCCAGAACGCGTGTGCGACCCTCGGGAGCGGGTCGCTCTCGATGAAGGTCGCCGTCGCCGCAGCCCTGCTCGCGCTCGCCGGTCCGGGCACCGCCGCCGGAGCCGGGCTCAAGCTTGTCTCGCGGGACGTGCGCGGCGCGGCGCCCGCGCGGGTCGCCCGCTTCGACCTGGTCGGCCTGCACTGGCGCGGCTCCGGCTCGGTGCTCTTCCGGACGCGCTCGCCCGCCGGCCGCTGGAGCCCCTGGCGCGCCGCCGCGCCGGGCGACGACGATCTGCCCGACCGCGGCGCCGAGGGCCGCTCCGCCTGGCGCCTGGGGAGCCCGTACTGGGTCGGCGGCGCCGACGTGCTCCAGGTGCGCAAGGTCGGGGGCGTCGGGCGGGTGCGCGCCTTCTTCGTCCGCAGCCCGGGCCGCTCGAAGCCGGTGCTGCAGCCGCTGATGACCGAGACGCCGACGATCGTCACGCGCGCCGAGTGGGGCGAGAACGAGGCGATCAAGCGCGCGCCGCCGCGCTACGCGGACGGCGTCCACTTCGCGATCGTCCACCACACGGCCGGCTCGAACTCCTACAGCGCGAGCCAGTCGGCCTCGATCGTGCGGGCAATTGAGCTCTACCACGTCCAGGCCAACGGATGGAACGACATCGGCTACAACTTCCTCGTCGACAAGTACGGCCAGATCTTCGAAGGGCGGTACGGCGGCATGACGCGGGCGGTGATCGGCGCCCACGCGGAGGGATTCAACGTCGGCAGCGCCGGGATCGCGCTGCTCGGGAACTACAACTCGGCGAAGCTGACGAGCGCGGCGCGCTCGGCGCTCGTGTCACTCCTGGCATGGCGGCTCGACCTCGCGCACGTCGACCCGCTCTCGAAGGTGGTGCGCGTCTCGGACGGGAACCCGCGCTATCCCGCCGGCAGGAAGGTGACGCTCAACGCGATCTCAGGGCACCGGGACACGGGCCCGACGAGCTGTCCCGGGACAAACCTCTACGCGCAGCTGCCGGCGATCCGGGAGGCAGTAGCGCAGACAGGCCTCCCGAAGCTCTACGCGCCCAAGGTGACCGGCGCGCTCGGTGGGCAGATCCGGTTCACGGCGCGGCTCTCGAGCGAGGCGGCCTGGACGGTGACCGTCAAGGACCAGAACGGCGCCGTGGTCGCGGGCGGGAGCGGCACGGGCACGGCGGTCGACTGGACCTGGGCCTCGACCGCGGCGTCCACCGACCAGCGGTACTCGTGGGCGATCGCCGCTCCCGACATGCGCAGCGCGTTCGGGGCGATCGGTCAGCCGTTGCTGCGCCTGGTATCGCCCCTCGGGCCGGGGTTCTGGCCGCGTCATCCGGGCGAAGAGCTGACCCAGGCGTCGTAGCGGCGCTCGAGCCGCTCGAGCAGCTCGACCAGCAGCCCAGCCCGGTCGATTTCGTGGCCGGCCTCGACCAGGAGCGAGGTCGCGGGCACGTCCACCTCCTGCGGAAGCTGCTCCGTCGGGATGTTCACGTTGATCCCGATCCCGAGCACGACACGGCTTTCGCGCGCCTCGGCCAGCACGCCGGCGACCTTCAGCCCTCGCAGCAGCAGGTCGTTCGGGAACTTCAGCTCGGGAGCGAGCCCGGCCACCGCCTCGATCGCCTCCGCGCAGGCGAGCGCCGCCACGCCGGTCAGCTCCGGAAGCCGCTCGCCCGAGACCGCCGGCCGGAGCTGAATCGAGCAGAGCAGGCTCGTCCCCGGCGGCGCGAACCAGCGACGCTCGAGCCGGCCGCGGCCCTCGGTCTGCTCGCCGGCGACTACGACCGCGCCCTCGGGGGTCTCGGGCTCGAGCAGAAGCTGGGTCGACGGGGTCGACTCCAGATAGCGGTAGTCGCGGCCGAAGCGGCCCCGGAGGCGCGCGACGACAGCCTCACGCGCGAGCGAATCCATGATCCTTAGACTAGGGCCGCCGTGCAACCTCCTCTTCGTAAGGGCCGTCAAATTCGGCAGGACCCACGGCCCGAACGGCCGTTGGTCTACGAGAGGCTCAGTGATCCGATTCTGGTCAGACGCGCCCAGGACGGCGACGCCAAGGCGCTCGCCGCGCTCTGCGAGCGCCACGCTCCGCGCGTCGAACGGGTCGCCTCGCACGTGCTCAGAGATCCCGAGGATGCCCGCGACGCCGCCCAGGAGGCGCTCGCCAAGCTCTGTGTGCGGCTGCGGCAGTACCGCGGCGAGGCCCAGTTCGCGACCTGGCTGCACCGGCTGGTCGTCAACACCTGCCACGACGTCGGCGCGCGCCAGCGCGTGCGTCGCTGCGAGCCGCTCGACGGGGATGAGCGCCTGGCGGTCGATGCGGACCCCGCGCGCGAGGCGGCGCTTTCAGAGCTGCGCCACGAGCTGGCCGAGGAGCTGGCGGGTCTCTCCAACGAGCAGGCGAGCGTGGTCGTGCTGAAGGACGCGCTGGGCTTCTCCTTCGCGGAGATCTCCGAGCGCTCCGGCATGCCGGTCGGGACGGCGAAGTGCTACGCGCACCGCGCCCGCGCCGGCCTACGCGCGCGGCTCACGGACGAACACGCGGCGTGAGTCTCAATCGCGAGGAGATCGAGGCGATTCTGCCGCACCGGGAGCCGTTCCTGCTGATCGACGAGGTGCTCGAGCTCGAGCCCGGCGAGCGGGTGGTCGCCCGCAAGACGGTCCGGCCGGACGAGTGGTACCTGGCCGGGCACTT
>Ga0307280_10000121_pt1 | contig 13956 bp, 9 predicted proteins | sample ER_DNA_119_FD_194479 | JGI IMG/M metagenome (GOLD analysis project Ga0307280, IMG submission 194479) | Bulk soil microbial communities from the East River watershed near Crested Butte, Colorado, United States - ER_DNA_119 | ecosystem: Environmental > Terrestrial > Soil > Floodplain | place: USA...
TTCGGGGAAGTCGTCGCTCGCGTTCGACACGATCTACGCCGAGGGGCAGCGCCGCTACGTCGAATCGCTGTCCGCGTACGCGCGCCAGTTCCTCGACCAGATGCACAAGCCCGACGTCGACTCGATCGAAGGGCTGTCGCCGGCGATCGCGATCGAACAGAAGACCGGCTCGCGCAACCCGCGCTCGACGGTCGGCACCGCGACCGAGATCTACGACTACCTGCGCTTGCTGTGGGCGCGCGTCGGCACCGTCCATTGCTACAACTGCGGGCAGCCGATCGCGTCGCAGACGATCCAGCAGATGGTCGACCTGGTGCTGGAGCTGCCGGAGGGCGCGCGCTTCTCGGTGCTGGCGCCCGTGGTGCGTGAGCAGAAGGGCGCGTTCGCCGACGTGCTGGCGAAGCTGCGCCAGGACGGGTTCGTGCGCGCCAACATCGACGGCGATCTGGCCGAGCTGGCCGAACCGCCCAAGCTGGCGGCTGACAAGGCGCACACCATCGAGGTCTTCGTCGACCGGCTGGTGAAGAAGGACGGCATCCGCCAGCGCCTGACCGATTCGATCGAGCTGGCGGCCAAGCTGGCCGACGGCATCGTCAAGATCTCGCCGCTGGAGGGAGACGATCTTCTCTTCTCCGAGAAGTTCGCCTGCACGAAGTGCGGCATTAGTTATCCGGATATCACGCCGAAGCTGTTCTCGTTCAACAATCCGGCCGGCGCGTGCCAGGCCTGCGACGGCATCGGCGCCAAGATGTTCTTCGACCCGGACCTGATCGTCCCGGACGAGGAGCTGTCCATCAAGGAAGGCGCCATCGAGCCGTGGGAGCGGCGCAACAACGTCTTCTTCCACCAGATCCTCGACGCCGTCTGCACGCACTTCGAGATCGACCAGTACGTGCCGTGGGCCAAGCTGCCCGCGAAGACGCGGACGATCCTGCTCGAGGGACAGCCGGGCAAGGAGGTCGAGTTCGCGTTCGAGAAGAACGGCCGCACGCACACGTACCGCAAGGAGTTCGAGGGCGTCGTCGCGAACCTGCAACGCCGGTTCGAGGAGTACGAGCGGCGGCGGCGCGAGCAGGGCCGGACGACCGACGAGGACTTCGAGGCCATCTACGACGAGTTCCACCGGTACATGTCGCAGACGGTCTGCGCGGACTGCGACGGCACACGCCTGCGCAAGGAGGCGCGCTTCGTCAAGGTCGGCGGCAAGAGCATCACCGAGATGACGGCCCTGACGATCCGCGAGGCCCACGACTTCCTCCACGACATCAAGCTGACGCCGAAACAGAAGGAGATCGCCGGCCGCATCCTGCGCGAATCGGGCGACCGCCTGTCGTTCCTCAACAACGTCGGCGTCGACTACCTGTCGCTCGATCGAACCGCGTCGACCCTGTCGGGCGGTGAATCGCAGCGCATCCGGCTGGCGACGCAGATCGGCAGCTCGCTGGTCGGCGTGCTCTACATCCTGGACGAACCGTCGATCGGCCTGCACCAGCGCGACAACGCGCGCCTGCTGTCGGCGTTGACGCGTCTGCGCGATCTCGGCAACAGCGTGCTGGTCGTCGAGCACGACGAGGACACCATCCGGTCCGCCGACTACGTCATCGACATGGGGCCGCGCGCGGGCGTCAACGGCGGGCGGATCGTCGCCGCGGGCGCGCCCGACGACATCGCCGGCAACACGCACTCGCTGACGGGCGCGTATCTGTCGGGGCGCAAGTCGATCGAGGTGCCGCGCCAGCGCCGCCAGTCGGGCAACCGCATGATGACGCTGAGGCACGCGCGCGGGCACAACCTCGCGAACGTGACGGTCGGCTTCCCGATCGGTGTGCTGACCTGCGTGACCGGTGTGTCGGGCTCCGGCAAGTCCACGCTGGTGATCGACACGCTGCTGCGCGCGCTGGCGCAGAAGCTGAATCACACGAAGGCGCAGGCCGAACCGTACGAGGGGCTGGACGGCCTGCAGCACATCGACAAGGTGATCGACATCGATCAGGCGCCGATCGGGCGTACGCCGCGGTCGAATCCGTCGACGTACACGGGCGTCTTCACGCACATCCGCGATCTGTACGCGAACCTGCCCGAATCGAAGGCGCGCGGCTACAAGCCGGGGCGCTATTCCTTCAACGTCAAGGGCGGACGCTGCGAGGCGTGCCAGGGCGACGGCATCATCCGCATCGAGATGCACTTCCTGCCCGACGTCTACATCGTGTGCGAGGCGTGCGGCGGCCGGCGGTACAACCGGGAGACGCTGGAGGTGCGCTACCGCCAGTCCAGCATCGCCGACGTGCTGGACATGACCGTCACCCAGGCGTGCGAGTTCCTCGAGAACATTCCCAAGGTGCGGCAGAAGCTGGAGACGCTGCGCGAGGTGGGGCTCGGCTACATCAAGCTGGGCCAGTCGGCGACGACGCTGTCGGGCGGCGAGGCGCAGCGGATCAAGCTGTCGAAGGAGCTGGCCAAGAAGTCTTCGGGGCGGACGGTGTACATCCTGGATGAACCGACGACGGGCCTGCACTTTGCCGACATCGCGCAGCTCCTGTCGGTGCTGAACCGGCTGGTCGATGCCGGCAACACCGTCATCGTCATCGAGCACAACCTGGACGTCATCAAGACCGCCGACTGGGTGATCGACATGGGCCCCGAGGGGGGGCCCGGTGGCGGCCAGGTGGTCGCGCAGGGAACGCCCGACGACGTCGCGCGCAACGCCGCCAGCTTCACGGGCCAGTTCCTGCGCAAGGTGCTATGAACCGCGCATGCGGTCGTCCGTCCGGTTCACCTTCGCGGCCTTCGCGCTGACTGCGGTGGGCGCGCTGCTGAGCCTCTTCCGTCCCGCGCGTGCGGATGAGCCGTTGCTGGCCGTCGGCGCGGTCGCGCCCGAGGTGACCGGTACCGACGCCAAGGGGACGACCTTCAAGCTGTCCGCCGAAACGAAGAAGGCGGGGAAGTTCGCGATCGTCTACTTCTATCCGAAGGACGACACGCCCGGCTGCACCAAGGAAGCGTGCGCGTTCCGCGACGCGTTCGACAAGTTCGTCGCCGCCGGTGTGACGATCTTCGGCGTGTCGCGCGATCCCGAACCGAGCCACAAGGCGTTCCAGCAGAAGTACACGCTGCCGTTCCCACTGGTCGCCGACGTGTCGGGCGCGGTGCAGAAGGCGTACCACGTGCCGAACTCGATCTGGGGCAGCACCAAGCGCGTGTCGTTCCTGGTCGGGCCCGACGGCAAGGTCGCGCGTGTGTTCCCCGACGTCGACCCGGGCGTGCACGCCAAGGAGCTGCTCGGCATCATCGCGACCCTCAAGGGCGCGAAGTAGCCGCTCGCGCGCGCGGCGCCTCCAGGACGGCGTACTTGTCGTCGCGGTAGCGCGAGATCCAGCCTTCGCGATCCAGGCCCGCCACCGTCGGCGACTTGATCGGCAAGAACGCGCAACGAATGTGAAAGCGATCGAGCAGCGGGCGATACGGTTGGTGCCCCGCCTCGACCTGGAGGAACCCGAGCAGAAAGTCGAGCGGATACGGATCCTGGCGGCCGTCGACGAACACCGGCTTCTCCGGCAGGAACCAGATCAGAAAGCCGCCGTCGTCATAATGGTTGTAGAGCGGCCCGTCGCAGGCGCGCGCGGCGGCGAGCGCACGATCATCGATCGGGTGCCAGCCGAGTCGATCGAGGCCGGACGAATAGGTGAGCCCGTCGAGGCCGACGGCAGCGAGGACCATCACCGCCAGCAAGGCCAGGTTCACCCGCGGGTGATCGGGGCTGGGCGAACGCGGTTTCGGCCGCCAGAAGCGCGCCGCGAAGGCGGGCCAGCGAAAGCGAAAGTCCGCGCCCAGCAGCCGGTCCGCCGCCGGTATCGCGCACATCACGAACGGCGGAACGTTGCGGATCGATCGAACGCCGAAGGGAAGCAGCGCCAGCGCGGCGAACAGGACCACCCAGTCACCCCAGGGGGCGTCACCCGCCACGAATGCCTTCCGGCGGCGGAACACCAGCGTCAGAAAGGTCAGCATCACGATCCAGAACACGACGCCGAAGAAATCCGTGGGCAGCACCGGCGTCCACTCGGTGATCCCGACGGCGATCGAGCGGGCCGTCGACTCGATGACGAAACGGTAGATGCCGAACCCGAGCGGCGACGCCGCGCATGCGAGGCCGGCGAGCGGCACGACGATCGACAGCGCGCGCACGCGACGAAGGTCGGATGCACTGGCCGCATCATCGACGGTGGCCGCTCGGCGCACGCGCCACCAGCGCAGCACCGCCGCCGCCCACGCCACGCCCAGCACCAGTCCGCCCAGGACGACGCCGCCGTGCGCGTTCGCCCAGAGGACGAACAGCACCGGAATGATCCGATAGCGCTCGCGCACCAGCAGCAACAGCAGCACCGCGAGCAGGAGCAGCGACAGCACCTGCGGCCGCAGCACCCAGAACCACGACGACAGCATCAATCCGACGGTCATGACGGTCGCGCGCACCGACAGCCGCCCGACCATGAAGCGCCAGGTGACCGCCGCCGCGCCCATGACCAGCGCCGTCGCGCCGATCTCGAGGCCAGGCATCCCGCCCAGCCGGTAGACGAGATACATGAGCGCCTGCGACAGCCATTCGTGGTCCGGCCACGGCGCACCTGGAAACGTGTGCGAGTAATGATCGAAGCGCGGCACCGCGCCGGTGCGCCAGATGTCGCCCCCGGCGCGCAGATGCCAGAACGTGTCATTCTGCGCGGGCATCATCGAGGCGCGCAGAGCGAGCGCGACGAACATCATCCCGACGGCCATCGTTCCGAAGCGGATGCCGAGCCGAAGGTCGCGAAGCTTCATGCGAATTCGCTGAGCATTATATCGGTCGCCATCGGCCGCTTCGCCCTTCGCCATCGGCGGCTTCGCCGCCGGACGGGAGCGGCGCGTGGCGCCTGCGTGGGCACGCCTCCCACTATTCCTACAGTAGGCGCAGTGAAGTGCATGACACTTTCTAAGCACAGAGCTCGAGCAGGAGGCATATACTGCGAGGCGTGCGCGTCTGGTTCACACGCCGCTCTCCGCTCCGACATGAGCGAGGGACCACGCTCATCGAGTTCGCGCTCGTGTTCCCGATCCTGGTCGCGCTTCTGTTCGGGATGATCGATGGCGGTCGCTTCATCGCGGCGCGCGCAACGTTGTCACAGGCGGCCGCCGTCGGCGTGCGCACGGCGTGCCTGGGATCGACCACGAGCGCGACGACCGTCACCACTGCCGTGGCCGCCTCCGCGATGGCGATGAGTGGTATCAGCGTGGGCGCGCTCGATTGCAACCCGCCGGCCGGCTGCGCGGCCTACCCGATCACGGTCGGCACGACGGTCGTTTTCACGGTCCAATACAACTTTCAGTCAGGCTTCTACAAATCCTTGACGAAAACCATGACTCAAAAAAGCCGGATGGTGTGCGAATGAAAAACGTGCCATTGACCATGAATCTTCGCGATCGCGAGCGCGGTGCCGTCGCCATTGTCATCGGCGTCATGTGGACGGCGCTGTTTGGCCTGGCGGTCATGGCGGTCGACTTCGGCTACCTCTACACGAAGAAGCGAAACCTGCAGACGGTCGCCGACGCGGTGCTGAAGACCGCGATGCCGGCCTTCGCGAGCAACAACGGGACCCTTCCCACGCTGGCGCAGTACAACGCCAACCAGATCGCGCACCTGAGCGGGTACGACGATGATGGCGGCGCCACCACGAAGGTGGAGTACATCCCGACCGCCGGGCCGCCCGCTCGGCTCGAGGTCAAGATCTCGCGCAAGCACCCGACGTTCTTCGCCGGTATCTTCGGCATGCAGCCGCGCATGATCAGCGCCAGCGCGCAAGGAGAGGTGAACAGCGGTGGCGGTGGCGCGGCGATCCAGGCGCTCGCGCTCGCCCCTTGCCTGGCTCCCGTGTGGGGCGCCGGGTTCTTCGCTCAGGGCAACACCACCTTGACCGTCAACGGCAGCATCGAGAGCAACTCGCAGGTCTTCCTGCAGCCGTCGAGCGGGAGCATCACCGGCTCGGTCAAGACGGACTGCAACGTCCCCCTCAGCGTCGCGTTCAACCCGAACAGCGTGACGGTCGCCGGCGGACAGACTCAGATCGTGATGGGCGCCATCACCGACTCGATCAGCGCCTCGGTGGCGTCGGTGGAGCCGTTTTGCACCGGCGGCACCAGCATGTACACGGCGGTCGGCAGCGCTCTGCTCGCCGCGCCTGCGACGTGGACCAACACCGGCGGCCTGGGTGGTTGCGACACACCGGCAAACCAGGTCTATTGTTCGGCCGTCAACATGAACGTCGCGCCAACGGGCTCGCTGTCGATCTGCCCCGGGTCGCGGGCCACTTTCCTCTCGCAGGGCCAGATCATGTTCGGTGCGGGCACCGCGATCGCCCTTCAGCCCGCGACGGGTGCGCCGAATAATCTCGTTGCCGCGTCATTCGGCAGCCTCGGCGCCGCCAGCTGCAGCGGCGGCTTTGACGTCTTCATGGGAACCGCGGGGACGTACGCGCTCCAGGGCAACGTCTACGCGCCCAACGGCTGCGCCGCGTTCGGCGGCGGCGGCAGCGGCTTCCTGATGACCGGCCAGATCGTCGGCAAGAACATCGACATCCAGATGTCCCCCGGCCCGGGTTTCACTGTCACCGCCCCCGGCGGCGGCCCGAGCGGCACCTGGAAGACCGTTCGCTAGGACGTCCATGGCCGTGACCGGACGCGCGCCCCGACGCCAGCGATCGCGCGGCGTCGCGGCGCTCGAGCTCGCGCTGTCGCTGACGTTCCTGGTCCCGCTGCTGATGGGGACGCTGGACTTCGGCTACTACTTCTTCATCGGGACCAACGCAGAGGAGGCGGCGCGCGCCGGCGTCCGCGAGGCCGTGCGGGCCAGCGGCGGCGTCGCCTGCGCCCTGACGGGTGCGGCCGTCAAGGCGGCGGGTGAGACACCGGCGGTCGGCACGGGCGCGCTGGGCTGCGCCGGCGGCGCGGCGTACTGCTACATGAACGAGGCGCCGCTCAGCATGGGCGGCGTGGGCGGCAACACCACCGTCACGCTCACCTGCTTGGCCGCGCCGGTGAATCCAACCTGGACCATCACCGTGCAGGTCGACTTCTGGCCCGCGACCACCTTCTGCAAGGCCCTGCTGCCGGCAAGCCTGACCGCCGGAAAAGTGAAGTACACGGCGACCCTCACGAGCGACTGAAGCGCGGCCGGAGCGCGCACATGCTGGCGCCCGCGGGTCGCTCCCGTCGATAATCGATCGCGCCATGTCCGCCCCCGCAACGGCAGCCGCGCCGTCCACCGACGACAAGCGTGGCGCGACGTTCGCGTGGGTGATCTGGGCGCTGATCATCGTCGCGGGGATCGCGCTGGCGCTGATCCGCGTGATGGCGGTGAACCTGCCGTGGCACCTGGCGACGGCGCGGCTGGCGCAGGAGACCGGGCACTGGCCTGCGGTCAACACGTTCAGTTACACGTTCCCGAACTACCCCGTCTACCAGCAGTACCCGGCGTTCCAGGCCACGATGTGGGCGATCTTCCGCGCCGCCGGCTGGGCGGGGCTGAGCGCGGCGACGGCGATCGGCTGGGTCGGGGCGTTCCTGCTCGTCGCGCGCTGGGCGGGGCCGCTGCGGCAGGGCGCGCGCTTTCACGTGCTGTGGATGGTGGCGCTGTGGGCGCTGCAGCGGCGCATGGTGTTGCGTCCCGACATGTTCACGATGCTTGCGTTCGGCGCCCAGCTGCTGGCCCTGGACGCGTTCGCGCGCGGCCGGACGCGCGCGCTGGCGCTGGTCCCGCTCGCGCACCTGTTCTGGGTCAACAGCCACCAGCTGTGGCCCTTGTCGCTGATGATCCAGGGGCTGTTCCTCGCCGACCTCGCGCACCGGCGTGACTGGCGGCTGGCGCGCCTGGCCGCGCTGGCGTTCGGCGCGTCGGTGCTGCTGACGTTCGCGACGCCGCTCGGGTTCCGGATCGTGCTGGCACCGTTCCGCACGGCGCAATCGCTGGCGATCTTCCGCGCCGATCTGGAGGAGTTCCACCGCGTCTGGACCATGCAGCACGAATCCACGCTCGCGCTGGCGACGGGCGTCCCCGCGGCGTGGGCGCTGTGGCGGACGCGCCGCACGGTGCCGCTGTTCGAGTGGGGCATCTGGCTGCTGTCGCTGGCGCTGGTCCTGTCGGCGGTGCGCGGGCTGATGTTCTTCGGCGTCGCGAGCGTCGCGATCTTCCAGCGCTGCGTGCTGCGCGCGCACGCCGCGGGCGAGACGATGCTGCCGCCCCTGGGACTGCCGACCCGCCGCGTGCTCGCCGGCGCAGGGCTGGCGTTCACGCTGATCGGCGCCGGCGGCGCGGTCTACTACCGCTGGGTGAACCCGCCGCTGTCGGTCGGTGGAACGCAGCCCGGCTTCGGGCCGGCGATCGGCGGCTGGGCGGAAGCGGCGGCCGCGTTCCTGCGCCGCACGCCGCCGCCCGGACGCATGCTGAACCTGAGCATGGGCCTGGGCGACGACGTGATCTTCTGGGTGCCGGGACTTCCGGTCTTCGTCGATTCGCGGCTGGAGTCATACCCGCCGGATTTCCTGCGCGCCGTGATTGACGCGCAGTCCGATGATCGCGCGCTGGCCGAGCTGATCGGCCGGTACGACGCGCAGTGGGTGTTCGCGACCCACGCGCGCCCTCTGGCGCGCGCCCGCGTCGTCGCCCTGTTGCGCGCCGGCTGGCGACCTGTCTACGCCGACAGCGCCAACGTCATCGTGGTGCGTCCGACGGCCACGCCCGCCACGAGCGCCTACGTGCAGCAGCACGCGATCGATCTGCGGCGCACGCAGCCCGGGGATCTCGCGGCGGCGCCCGCGCTGCGCCGCCAGCAAGAGGAGGACTTCGCGGCGTTCATGGCCGCGCTGGGACCGGCCGACGCAGCGCCGGTCGAACGCCGGCCGTGAGAAGCTCGAGCGCGATGTCGGCGCCCGGCCCGACAGAAACAGAGACGCCGCGCTGGCTGCTGATCGTCGTCGGCGCGCTGGCCGCGGTCGCGGTCGTCGTGGCGTGGGGCGCGCGCCTGTCGTGGGGCCTGTGGCAGGACGAGACGCACATCGCCTGGCAAGCCGAGGGCGGCTGGACCATCGTGCGCGACAAGCTGGGCGATCCAGCGCAGTCGGTGCTGTTCGGCTACCTGGAGGCGCTGTTCTACTTCCCCGGCTCGCCGCACATGGAGCTGTGGCTCCGCCTTCCGGCGGTGCTCGGCGGCATCGCGAGCGGCCTGCTCGCGTACCGGCTGGCCGAGCGGCTGGTCGGCAAGGGCACGGGTCTGACGGCGTTCGTCGCGATGATAGGCAGCCCGCAGATGATCGTGCTGGCGACGCAGGCCCGGCCGTACACGTGGGCGGTGGCGGCCTGCCTGGCGTCACTGCTGGGCCTCGCCCGCTGGCTGGAGACGGGTCGCCGCCGCGACGGTCTGCTGTTCGCGATCGCATCGGCGCTGGTCGTGCACCTGCACCTCCTGTTCGCCACGTTCGCGGTCGTGCCGGCGTTCTTCGTGCTGCGGCGCGCGCGGCGCGGGCAACCCGTCGACTGGCGCGGGCTGCTCGGATGGCTGGGCCTGACCGCCCTCTTGCTGATGCCGCTTCTGGTCCTGCTGCGGAGGGTGTCCCAGGGCCCCGATCCGTCCGCAATCGGCCTGGCCAGCCTGGGCGATGCGCTCGCCGACCTGATCCCCAGCACCGTGCTGTTCTCTCTGATCCCGTTGGCATTCGTGCTGGTGGTCGCGAGCCTCGGCGCGGCGATCGCGGGCCGCGGTGCGGGCGTCGCGGCGGTCCGCGCAGCCGGTGTGGCGCTTCGGGGCGCGCTGGCCCGCGAGCCGGCGGAGCTGGCCGTGTTCTGGCTGCTGGCACCGCCCCTGCTGCTGCTCGCGCTCTCGCACCTCCGCCACCAGACGATTTACCTCGATCGGTACTTCCTCCACACGATCGCGGCGCAGGCGCTGATCGTCGCCATGCTGTTCCGGCGTGTTCCCCGCGCGGTCGGCGCCCTGGCGCTGGCGGCCTGCTTGTTCACACCCCCCATCCTGTATGGCGCCCGCACCTGGTCGCAGACCGAGACGATCATCAGCTGGCGGCCGCCCTTCCGAGCGATCCGACAGCTGGATCCGGCGGGCACCGCCCCCGTGTTCCTCCAGTCGAGTCACCCGCCGTCGAACGCGATGGACTGGCAGCGCGGCATCGAGCAGCGAGCGTTCCTCTACTCGCCGGTCGTCGCCTACCCCGTGCCCAATCACGTCTACCCGCTGCCCTACGATCCCGACGCATCGATGGAGAGCTTCGTCCGCCGGCTCGCCGACACGGACCTGGCGAACGCGCCGCTCATCTTCGTGACCGGCCTGCCCAAGCACGTCACCATCGAATGGGTTCGTCGCTTCTTCGAAGCGCGTGGATACCAAACGACCCACGTCCTTCGGGACGGCTACTGGCTGCTGGCGCTGCGGCTAACCCCGGCCGGTGGCGACGGTCCGTCGTGAACCGCACGAGGCCCCTCGAGACGACGCCGAGCGAGCACCCGCGCTCGGCTCCGATCGGCCTTCCTCCGTGGGCGTTCGCGATCTGCGCTGCCGCGATGATCGCCCTGCTGTGGTCGGTCGAATATTTGCCGCTCGTCGACCTCCCTCAGCACGTGGCGCAGCTGTCGTACTGGATCCATCACGACGATCCGGCCTTCGGGTTCAGCGACCAGTTCCGCTTGATGTTCAGCCCTTACCTCGTCGCCTACGGGCTGGCGCGCGTCGTTGGATTCGTGCTGCCGCCGGCGCCCGCGATCAAGCTCGTGATGACGGTGGGGGTCGTCGCGCTTCCGTGGTCGATGGCTCGGCTGCTGCGCTACGCGGGGGTGGATCGCTGGTGGGCGCTGCTCGGCTTTCCGCTCGCGCTCGGGTTCTCGTTCCAGTGGGGCTTCTTCAGCTGGATCGTCGCCGTGCCGCTGTTCCTGCTGGTGCTCCCCTCGACGCTGGCGTACGCGCAGCGGCCGACGCTGCGCGGGGGTGTGGTGGTCGCGGTCGTGGGAGCGGCAATGTTCTTCGCGCACGGCCTCATCTTGCTGCTGTTCCTCGCCGTCACCGGCGCCGCGGTGGTGGCGGCCGCCCGGCCACGGCGGCGCGCGCCGGCGGCGCTGCTGCCGCTCCTGGTGCCGCTCGGCCTTGCCGTTGCGTGGCGGCTGACCATCCCGCGGACAGAAACCGATCTCGGCGTGCTCTCTCACGCCCGCCCCTGGGCGTTCTTCTGGCTCCGACCGATCGAGTGGCTGTCCCTGTCGACGAGCGCCAGCTTCGAACCGGTGGCCGTCGGTTTCGGCTGCGCGGCCGTGGCGCTGCTCGTTGCGGCCGGCCTGCGCCCATCGCGCGAGCGTCTGCGCTGGGTCCCCTTCGCCGTCGCCGCTGCCTTCTACGGGTTCATGCCGTGGGCGGCGGTGAACACCGCCTACCTCTATCAACGGTTCGCCCTCTTCCTGATCCCGCTGGCGCTGCTCGGCTTCGACGCTGGTCCGCGCCGCGTACCCGCGCGGTGGCTGCAAGCCGCGACCCTCGCGCTGGTGCTGGGCGTGATCGGCCGCAACGCCATGCTGTTCCGCAGCTTCAATGCCGAGGCGCGAGGCTTCAACGAAGTCGTGGCGGCCGCGGCGCCGGCGCCGCGCCTCATCTACCTGGCGTACGACGCCGGTGCTCCGGGCTTCGTGACGTCGCCCTTTCTCCACTTCTCGGCGTACGTCCAGGCCGAGAAGGGTGGCACCATCAACTTCTCCTTCGCACAGGACGCGGTCGCGGCGATCCAGTACCGCCCGGGGCGCGGCTCCCGCACACGCTACCGGCTACACGTGCAGCCGAAGCTGTTCGACTGGCGCCTGGACGGCGACCACGATCATTTCCTGGTCCGCACCAGCGCGCCCAACCCTCGCGACCTGTTTCCAGCCGATGCGCCCTTGAGGCTGGCCGCGCACGCGGGGCGCTGGTGGTTGTTCCGCAAGGAATAGCCGCCTCTCTCACGATTCGTCACATCCTCCGTGCGAAGCACGCGCACGCCAGAGTGCGAAGCCTGACCCAGTTGCGCCCGCGCGGGTTCAGGTGGATGTCCCCTCACGAGAAACATCCGCGCAATCAAGTGGACGCGCCACGCAACCCGACGCCGCCTGTGCCGACAAAGGAACATGCGCGGAATCAAGACGGGACGAAGTCGGCAGATGCGGCTACCGCTCGAGGCGGCCAGGACCTGGGGCGGGGCGCGCAAGGGCGCGGGGCGAAAACCGCGGGGGCGACCTTCGATGCCCCACGTCACCCGGCCCAAGATCGATCCCCGGTGTCCGGTGCAGGTCACGATCCGGGCAGCGCGCGGGCTGCCGTCACTTCGATCGACGCTGGTGTTCGGCGCACTCCGACGCGCTATCGCGCGGGCCTCGGTCGATCGCTTTCGGGTGATCCATTTTTCGATCCAGCAGGACCACGGGCACTTCATCGTCGAAGGGGATGAGGCGCGGCGCGCGCGCGGCGGCGTGCACGGGCTGGCGATTCGGTTGGCGCTCGCGGTCAACCGCGCCCTCGGCCGCAGAGGGAAGGTCGTCGGCGACCGGTATCACGCCCGGGCGCTCACGACGCCGCGCCACATGCGGGCCAGCATGGTCTATGTGCTGCTCAACTTCCGCAAGCACCTCCGCGCCCCCGCGGGCGTCGATCCGCGGAGCTCGGGTCCGCACTTCTCGGGCTGGCATCACGCCCCGCTGGCCACGGACGTCGCGCCGGCCACGGCCCTCCCGGAGACCTGGATGGCGCGCGTCGGGATGGCGGCGCGGCGGCGGGCCGTTGCGGGTGGAAGAGCACCCGGCTGCCGCGCCGCGACCGCAGCCGCCTTGATTCGGCGGATGTTGCACGAACGGAGCACGGCACGCGGGACGGAGAAGGCGACTCGCAGGATGTGACGAATCGTGAGAGCCGCCTCTAGCGCGGCGAACAGAACCCGAGCGGGCGGCGCCCGTAGAGCGCGAGGTTCGTGTCCATCGAGTCCAGGTAGGCGTGCAAATAGAACCGCTGGTAGATCGAGCCCGCCCAGGGCACGTGCGCGATCGGGCCGAACGCGACCGAAAGATTCGCCAGCAGCGTCGCGCCCAGCGCCACCGCGACGAAGGTCGCCTTCGATCGTTCCAGCGCGCCCGCCGCGCCGATCGCTCGTGCGCAGTAGACGATGAGGACGACCACGAGGGGCTGGTAGATGCGCGGGATGTACTCGCCGCGCATCTGCGCGCTCTCCGGATGGGGCGGGCCAAGGTTGTTGAAGAGGAACACCAGAGCGATGGCCATGAACAGCGCACCCTCGACCGCGCTCAAGCGGGCACGCACGACGAGCACCACCAGCAGGAACAGCAGAGGCAGGAACACCATGTTGCTGAACAGGAACACCTGGCCGACGACACGCGGGAAGCCCGCCAGGCTCCGGATCCAGGCGCCGACGTCGCCCGGGTGCAGGTAGGCCCCCAACATGATCCCGTACTTGTCCGTGTTGCTGTTCGCCCAAGGGAGCTGCACGAGGCGCGTCAGGACGAACCAGACCAGCAGCGGTCCGCTGGCGAGGCAGATGGCGGCGATCGGCATCGCGCGCCAGCGGCGGCGGCGGGCGAGCACGATCAGGGCGGCGACGCCGAAGTACGGCAAGAGGTCGTACGCGGTGAAGAGAACGCCCATGGCGAGCGTGTTGCCGACGATCCACCGGAGGTCCTCACGCTCGTCCAGCCGGGTGAGCAGCATGAACAGGCCGCACGACACCGGAACGATCGTCGCGTTCGCGAAGGGCAACGCGCCCCAGTAGGTGACGCCGGGATAGACGGCCAGCAACCAGGTGCCGGCGATGGCGGCGCGATCGCCCCAGCGTCTGCGCAGGAAGCGCGCGAGGGCGATCAGCGCCCCCACGTTGATCAACGCGCTGGCAATGAAT
>Ga0307280_10000122_pt1 | contig 13881 bp, 13 predicted proteins | sample ER_DNA_119_FD_194479 | JGI IMG/M metagenome (GOLD analysis project Ga0307280, IMG submission 194479) | Bulk soil microbial communities from the East River watershed near Crested Butte, Colorado, United States - ER_DNA_119 | ecosystem: Environmental > Terrestrial > Soil > Floodplain | place...
TTGGGTACGAAACAACGGAATCGGAGATGCAAACGCGAATGAATAAGATCTCGACGGATGAGCGCTATCGCACCTTTGTGGCGGTGCTTGATGGAAAAGTGTGTGGAATGATCGGCACACTCACGAGCCTAAGCTATGAGCACAACGACCCCGGTGGGCGAATTCTTGCCATTGCGATATTGGGTAGGATGCGCCGCCGCGGAATTGGTCGTGCGCTGATTGCAACTGCGGAGAAAGATTTCGTCCAAAGAGGGATCAGGCGCGTCGCTTTGAATACACAGCTTGCCCGAGAAGAGGCCCACAAGTTTTACGAATCGCTTGGTTACGAGCGAAACGGGTGGCGGTTTGTGAAGCAACTTCGGGCATAGTTCGGAGTTCCGCCTTTAGGCGGCAACTGCGGCGGAGCTCTCAGCAAGCCGCGTAAACGCGGAACTCCGAGCATGGAAAGCATATCGTGCTATGAAATCCAGATCGTTTTGGTGTTCGTGAATTCGCGGATGCCTGCGGCGCCAAGCTCACGGCCGAATCCGGAGCGTTTTACGCCACCGAATGGCAGACGCGGATCGGAGGCGACCATCGCGTTGATAAAAACCATTCCGCTGTCCAACTCCGATGCGAAAAGTTTTTGCTGCTTGCGATCTTTGGTCCACGCGCTCGAACCGAGGCCGAACGTGGTGTCGTTCGCAAGCTCGATAGCCGCGTCGGCATCGCTCACCCGGAAAACAGCTGCAACCGGGCCAAAGATTTCCTCGCGGTACGCCGGCGACTCTTTCGGCACATCGACGAGAACCGTGGGCTCGTAGAAGAATCCCGGGCCGTGAATTCGATTGCCGCCGGTCAATAATTTTGCGCCTGCGCCGATTGTTTTCTGCACCTGATCGTCCACGCCTCGCAGGATTTGTTCCGTCGCAAGTGGACCGAGCTCAGTCTCCGGATCCATTGGGTCGCCAACCTTGAGCGCGCGCATGCGCTCAACAAATTGTTGAAGGAAGCGCTCATAAATTTCGTCCGCGATAATGAATCGCTTCGCTGCGATACAAGACTGACCGGTGTTGATTGTGCGAGCTTTGACCGCAGTGCTCAACGCCGATTCGAAGTCTGCACTCGGCATCACGATGAATGCGTCGCTGCCGCCCAGCTCGAGTACACTTTTCTTGATTTCACGCGCTGCCGCGCTCGCGACAGCAGCTCCGGCTTTTTCGCTGCCTGTCACCGTTACGGCTTTGACGCGCGCGTCGACGATCAGTTTTTCCACCTGCTCCGGCTCGATCAGCAGCGTTTGGAAAACGCCGTCTTCAAATCCGGCGCGGCCAAAGATTCCTTCAATGGCAAGCGCGCACTGCGAAACATTCGATGCATGCTTGAGCAAGCCGACGTTGCCGGCAATCAAGGCCGGCGCAGCAAATCGAAACACCTGCCAGAACGGAAAATTCCACGGCATTACCGCCAGTACGGCTCCGAGCGGTTGATACTCGACGTAACTTTCAGCAGCATCGGTCTGCGCCGGTTCCTCTTCGAGAAATCGCGCACCGTTCTCGGCATAAAACCGGCAACCACGCGCGCACTTCTCGATTTCTGCGACTGAATCGCGGAACAGTTTTCCCATCTCGAGCGTGATGATCTCCGCAAATGTTTGCTTTTCCTGGAACAGCAACTCCGATACGGCGTGTAACAACTCCGCGCGCTCAGTTAAGGTTGTGCGGCGATAGTTCTTGAATGCTTTCTCCGCGCGGCTCAATCGTTTCTCAATTTCCGCATCGTCGAAGGGAGAGAACTCCTTCAGCTTTTCACCGGTAGCAGGGTTAATGGAAACGAGTGCCATTCAACTTAATAAACGCACGCCCTCAATCTGTCATCCTGAGCGAAGCAGAGCGGAGTCGAAGGATCCCGTTGAAATAGCTCAAATGTTCGCCAAGGGATTCCTCGACTTCGCTCGGAATGACGGCTGTGCCCTTCCTACAACCGTAATCCTTTCGGAATCAAAACACGGTCAAGCAAATCAAAGCACCCTTGCACGAGAAGCGCGAGCACAGCCGCAGGGACTGCACCCTCGAGAATGGTCACGTGATCGTTCAAGCTAAGGCCGCTTATGATCGGTTCGCCTAAACCGCCAGCGCCGATCAATGCCGCGAGCGTGGCAGTTCCAATATTAATCACGGCGCTGGTTTTGATTCCGGAGAGGATGGATCGCGACGCCATCGGCAGATAAACCTGCCAAAGGCGCGCAATCGGGCTGAGTCCCAGGGCGACCGCGGATTCGCGCAATGATCGTGGAATGTCCTGCAGACCGGTCGCGGTGTTGCGCACAATTGGCAGCAAACCGTACAGAAAAAGCGCGGCGATGGCAGTGCGAATGCTGATTCCAAAAAAGGGCAGGGGAACGAGTAAGGCGAGCAGCGCAAGCGACGGAATTGTTTGCACAACGCCAGCGAAACCAAGGATAAGATGGCCAACAGCACCGCCGCGACTCGCGACAATGCCAAGCGGAATCCCGACGATGATTGAAAGGAGCAACGAAAATCCAGCCAACTGGAGATGGCGAAGTGTCCAGCGCGACAGCTTGCGGGGAAAAGAATCATTCAAGCTAGTGGGTGGGCGGCCGCTCCCTGCAAAATACAAATCTGCCGCCGTTGTATAATTCTTTGTCCGCTCAGCTTCTGCGTTCAGGCGAATCATTCGCGTCTCATCCACGGTGCCTTCCATGCGCCGCAATGCTGCGATTGCGTCCGCGCGCGTGGACGATCGGAATAAGAAGACGGCGTCATATTTCGGAAAGAAGTGAAGGTCGTCTTCGAGAACGAACAGATCATTCTGCTCTATTTTTGCATCCGTCGAGTAGGCGTCCTTTACAGCAATCGATCCGTTCGCAAGCGCGCCGTAGCCAAGGGCGTGATCGATCCCGATGATATTTTCCTGTGGCAAGCCGTAGCGCTGGCGCAACGGCCGCCACCCGTCCTGCCGCTCCAGAAATTCGTGCGTGAGTCCAAATTTAAGCTCGGGATATCTTTGTAGATCGCTGATTGTACGGATACCAAGCCGTTGCGCTTCGCTGCGCCGCATCACCAGCGCGTATGTATTGTTGAAACCCAGCGGAGCTGTCGTGCCCACGCCAAGTTTTTCGAGCGAATTCCGAATTTGATCCAACGACAGGTTAGAATCGCTCTTTAAAATCTCAGTCGCGATTGTTCCCGTATATTCCGGATAGGCGTTGATCTGTCCGCCCCGCAGCGCCTCCCACAGAATAATTGTTCCGCCCATGCCCTGGCGGTGTTCCGCTGAAATTCCCGCATCGGTCAGGATGCGTTTCGCGATTTCGCCCAACACATAAGATTCCGTGAATTTCTTGGAACCAATGACAACATCGGCAGCAGACGCAGAAGTAATCAGGAAAGCAGGAACAAAGGAAAAGATTAGGAAAAAATCTGGAAGCCAGGAAACAAGGAAGCGGCGGAATTGCTTTGATTTCCTGGATTCATGGTTTCCAGATTCGAACCTTTCCTGCTTTCCTGCTTTCCTGATTCGATTCATAAAGTCGCGATCCCGCGCTGTGCGTTGATGAACTCGGATACGAAAGGGTCGGCTGGTCTTGTGCGCAGATCGGTGCTGGTCCCCTTTTGCACGATCCGGCCCTCATTCATGAGCACGATCTCGTCGGCGAAATAAGTCGCTTCCGCCAAATCGTGAGTGACGAAAAGCACGGTCTGACGCAGGCGCGTAAAAATTTCCTTGAGATCTCTTTGCAACGAAGCGCGGACCAACGGGTCGAGCGCGCCGAGCGGCTCATCGAGCAAAAGCAGCTCCGGCGAAAGCATCAGCGCACGCATCAAACTCACGCGCTGGCGTTGGCCGCCGGAAAGTTCCAGCGGATAACGCGGGAGCAGTTTTTCTGAAAATCTGGTCAGCTCGGACAATTCCAAGAGCCGGTTGTGCGTTTCTTCTTGGGGTCTTCCAATGTGGCGCGCCATCAAAAGAACATTGGCGCGGGCGGTTAGATGCGGAAACAAGCCGCCCTCTTGGATCACGTAACCAATCCGGCGCCGCAAAGTATTGATGTTATCGGGCGTAACCGGTTTGCCATCGAACTCGATCGAACCGGAATCCGGTTCGATTAGGCGAATAATCAATCGCAGCAAAGTGGATTTGCCGCAGCCGCTTGGTCCGATGAGCACCGTGGTTTTGCCCGACTCAATTGAGAGGTTCGTTGGGTACAGTGCGATTGCGTCGCCGTAGCGTTTGCTAACGTCTTCGAGCTTCACCAACGCGCTCATTTAGAGTAGTGCATGCCTCCGGCTTGCATATTACGCGGTCGGCAAGCGCGAGGCACGCGCTACTCTGAAGCTGTCACAAAGTAGAAAACACCAAACAAACCCGCCTCGTCGGTCCACATGCGAACAAAGTTGAATCCGGCTTTGGCAGCGAACGCCGCAAACTCGTCTGGCGTATATTTGTAAGAATACTCGGTGATGATTTTTTCCGCGCGACGGAAATGGAACTTGTGTTCGTTGAAATGCACGAACTGGTCGATTTCACTAATGAGATGCATTTCAATCCTGCCGGCGGTGGAATTGTAGATTGCGCGGTGCCGCCATTGATCCAGATCGAAGTCCGCGCCCAATTCGCGGTTGATGCGTTGTAGCAAATTTAAATTGAATTGCGCAGTCACGCCGGCGCTATCGTTGTAAGCGGCTTCCAGCACCTGGCGTTCCTTCTTTAAATCGACGCCGATAAGGAGCCCGCCGCCTCCGCGGCAGACATTCGCGATGCGAGACAAAAACTGCACGGCTTCATCCGGCTCGAAGTTGCCAATGGTCGATCCCGGGAAATACACAATGTTTCGCGCAGGTTTGCGACGGGGCAAAGGCAATACCACAGATTGCAGGTAGTCCGCGCATACCGGCAGAACCTCCAAGCCTCGAAAAGTTTTCTGGAAGAGAGCAGTCGATTGGCGCAGTTGTTTTTCCGAGATATCGACGGGGATATAAACCGCAGGATTTTCGAGCGCCTCGATCAGAATCCGCGTTTTCGTGCCGGCACCCGTGCCAAGTCCGATTAGTTCGACGTTGGGTCCAAGTTGCGACGCAATGTCGGCGCGACTTCGATCCAAAATATCGATCTCCGTGCGGGTGACATAATATTCAGGCAGCTCACAAATCTTCTGAAACAACGCCGCGCCCCGCTCATCATAGAAGTATTTGCTCGGGATCATGCGCGGACTCGACGACAGGCCGGCAATAACATCCGCCAGAAAATCCGACGATTCCGGCGCGGAAACCTGCGGCGGAGCTGTGATTGAATCTCCGGTCATTGTGTTGTTGGACTGGCGCGCACAGAGTGACGCGCCCAACGGATTTATTGTGCGTCGCGTGCGAGTCTGATTCCGGTGAACTGCCAGCGTTTTTCCGGTTGAAAGAAATTGCGATAGGTGCGGCGGATATGAATGCGGGACGTGGCGCAGGAACCACCGCGCAGGACATATTGGTTGCACATGAATTTGCCGTTGTACTCGCCGAGCGCGCCGGGAGCAGCACGATAGCCGGGATAGGGCGAGTAGGCGCTGCGCGTCCATTCCCAAACGTCGCCGAACATTTGGTGAAGACGTTGATCTTTTACCGGTCTGTCCCCTGAGACAGCGGACACTACAGCCACCGGGTGGAAGAGTTCGGTCTCGACGAAATTGCCTTCGGTTGGACAACTCAACGCCGCGCGCTCCCATTCGAACTCAGTCGGGAGCCGTGCCCCAGCCCAATTGGCATAGGCGTCAGCTTCGAAATAGCTAACATGCGTGACAGGCTCGGATTGATCGACAGGGCGCAGGCCGGAGAGCGTGAAATTCCACCAGGCGCCGTCGCGTTTTGTCCAGTAAAGCGGCGCGTTCCAGCGTTGTTCGTTCACAGTCATCCAGCCCAGCGATAACCAGAATTCCGGCCGGCTATAGCCGTTGTCCTCGATGAACGCGATGTATTCGCCATTTGTGACCGGGCGCGTTGCCAGCGAAAACGCAGGAACGAGTGCCCGATGCCGCGGCCCTTCGTTGTCATAGGCGAATCCGTCACCATCATGGCCTATCGCAGTCACGGTTTCGTCGAAATCGATAAAGCGGATCGGGGTAACTGTTTTTGCGGCGACATCGCGGTTTCGCTGACGAAAAACAGGATAGAGCGGGTTTTGCGCGAAGACGTGCTTGATGTCGGTGATGAGCAATTCCTGGTGTTGCTGTTCGTGATGCATGCCGAGGACGAGGAGCGGCTCGATCTCATCGAGCAACTTTTCGTCTGCATTTGAGAGCAGGTCGCCCATGTGGGAATCGATCGACTCGCGGTAGCGTTGCGCTTCGCCAACGGTCGGGCGTGAAATCAATCCACGCAGATCGCGCCGGTGCATGTCCCCCGCAGCGTTGTAGTACGAGTTAAAAAGATAAGCGTACTCTGGAATCTCGGCGCGGTATCCGGGGACGAATTTTTTTAGGATAAACGTTTCAAAGAACCAACTAGTATGCGCGAGGTGCCACTTGGTCGGGCTGACGTCGGGCATGGATTGGACGACGCAATCTTCCGGTTCCAGATCCGCGCACAGCGAGTTAGTAAAGTCCCTTATTTGATGAAATCGATTTCGCAGGCGTTCCAGTCGAGACTGCGCCGAGGAAAAAGCACTTCGTTCCGCCGCCGGCGCGCCGGTAGCGGTATCAACTGAGACGGGGCTCAAGGATTTTCCCCCTCTTGCTGCCGTTCCTCTCGCCGCGCTTCGAGCATCTGATCGTGAGTTGCTTCCTCGATGCCTTCGATCACGAGATGCTCTCCAACCGTTTCCTCTTCTTGAGTGCCGGGCCGCGGAATGTGGTGACCCTTGGAACTGGCGATGACGCTCCATTCCTCGGTCATGTCGGCGTTATCCGGAGTTTCCTCAGGAGGCACATTGTTTTCTTCGCCCCTCAGCTCATGGCGCGCCTGTGCCCAATCCGCCTCAGTAAATTCGTCAGGATTGCGTTCATCAATCATGGCGATTTCTCTTGCGCGTCTTTCCACTGCCTCAGGTGATGGTGCACCGACTCCGTGGCCATGTTCCGAGATTTTTCCCGGCGGAGGTTGCGAATAATTTTCCATAACCAAAGCTGCCAACAGCTGAATCGTTTCTCGAACTACAATTTGGTCTACACATTAACGCCTTGCAATACAAGTGCACAAGGGGGATGCCGGCTCGATGAACAGGCAAAATATCGTTCAACTTCAGGGCGGCGCGGTTCTTGCGTTTGAAGAATACGGCGATCCAAATGGAGCGCCGGTGATATTCTGCCACGGCTGGCCGAGTTCGCGCACCATGGCGCAACTGGCAGATGAGCCAGCGCGCGCCCTCGGTGTTCGCATTATTTCACCGGACCGGCCTGGCATCAGCGGTTCGAGCATGCAACTTGATCGAAAGTTGAGCGACTGGCCGTCGCTTGTTGGACGGCTTGCTGATGATCTCGATCTCGGCGAATTCCGAATCCTCGCGATCTCTGGTGGCGCGCCGTATGCGTATGCGACCACGATCGCGATGCCCGAGCGAGTGCGTGCGATCGCTATCGTAGGCGGAGTGATTCCATTTGCCGAACTGAAGGACTTCAACGGATTACTGCCGCTCTATCGCTACATGCTGGCATTTTATCGCAATCGGCCACGGCTGTTGCGGCAATTGTTTTTCCTGGCGCGACCGTTCTTGTCGGTCCGCGCGCCGATCCGGCTACGTCCGCTGCTATTAAAGATGCTGCTGTTGCGCCCGTGCGACGCGGCCAGTTTGCGCGACGACGCAGCTTTTGAAGCGATCTTCGAGAGCCAACGGCGCGCCTGGCGCAGCTCGGTGGAAGGCGTATTAGCCGACGCACAGATTTACGCGGAGCCGTGGGGATTTACGATCGAGGATGTACGCGTGCCTGTTCGACTCTGGCATGGAATAGAAGATCGCGCTTTCGCCGTTCGGCTGGCGGAAGAAATCGCGAATCGTTTCCCGAATTGCAAAGCGCGATTCATTAGAGACGAAGGACATTATTCGCTGCCGATTCGCCATATGCGCGAGATTCTTGAGGATTTGATTTCCGTTTAACCCGAAATTTCGTCACGTGAAAAGCATCCCGGAAACGGGCAGTGGTACAGTTTAAACTGTACCTCTACCAGAAAACGCAATTGATTGATGCGATCAATTGTTCCTGGCGATGTGATGTCTTTCGAAGAACCGGGAAGCAGACTTGCGGCCTTATTTCTTCCGTAATAAAGCAAGATCGGCGCGCAGCTTCGCGTCCATCATTTTATCGAACGAAAAATTTTCGGTTGCGTAGCGGAGGCCGTTCGCTGCGCAATGCGCCGCCAGTTCCGGATCGGAAATGAATTCCAGGATCGCCGAGGCCAATGCCTGAGGATTGCCAGGTTCAATCAGCAGTCCGTTCTCGCGATGGCGAACAATTTCTGGAATGTCGCCCACTTTCGTAGCGATCACCGGTCGTCCGCTGGCGAAAGCCTCACGTAAAACAATTGGAGAGGCTTCGGTGCGCAGCGACGCGATGACAATCATGTCGCATGCTGCGTAAACGTTCGGCGTGTCCCAGCGATAGCCAGCCATGATGATTTTGTCGGCAAGTCCGGCGCCATCGATAGCGTTCCTCACATTGATGCCGCGTTTCAAAATTCCAGTCCCCTGGCCGACGATAACGAAATGCGCATCGGGACGTTTTTGAAAGACCAAAGGGGCCGATTTGACCAACTCGAGTTGACCTTTGTCCGGACGAATCATTCCGATGTTGCCGATCAGCGGGGTCTCGTCACCGAGGCCGATTTCATGGCGGAATTTTGTCCGGTCGCGCGGAGGCTTGAACTTTTCCAAATCGACAGCCGAACCGATGACTTCAATTTTTGTGGGATCAATTCCGTGTTTTTCCACCAACTGGCGTTTGATTACCGAAGCGTCGGCGACGATTTGCGAACACCCGTGTTTGAAAACAAATGCGCGACTTCGGCTGCCGATTGGATCGGTGATGCAGCGCGCGCGGCTCAATGGAATTCCGCAAAGGAAAAGTGGCAGGCAAATCCAGTGATCCTTTGAGCTGTACGTTTTGAGGAGATCGATCCTGTTCTTCCGGCAAAACTTCCAGAGGCGCAATGAGCCGAGCGGGTCAACGCGGCTGCGGAGTGGCATTGTGACCAGCCGCGTTCCGAGTTCCGACGCCCTCGAGTGGACCTGGCTGTCCGGATTGCAGATCAACCACGCTTGATGCCCATTTGCGTTGAGCCAGTTAATTTCCAGACAGGTGCGATATTCCTGTCCGCCCCAGCTGCGGCTACTCTCTACGTAGAGAATGTTCACGTCGAAACGCCACGGCGATGCGCGGTTAGCACATCTACGCAGCCGCGGCGCGCTTTTCGAGAATGTAATCGTGAATCGTGTTTACAGTCCGAAGCGCTTTTCCCGCTACATCGGAATTTGGAACGCCGACGCCGAACGTCTTTTCCATACTTACAACCAGCTCCAACGCGTCGATGGAATCGAGGCCTAGTCCATCCGGACCGAAAAGCGGCAGCTCATCGCCGATCTGCTCAGGAGTAACTTGGAGCATCAGATTTTTGACCAGCATCTCCTTGATTTGGGCGCGCAAATTCGGCTCAGACATAAACGAGCGGGGATTTTGCCGTAAATTGCGTGTTCGGTCAAACGCGCAGAACGTTAGAACTTCTCACTTCAGCCAAAGCGCCAAAGCACTTCGTGCGAAATCCACACGGAAATGCTGCCTTTGTTTCGCGTAAGCTTTTGGATTGCGGGCGCGCCCTCGCGTCGCTTTCGAAAAACTAGACCTGATCGACTTTATCGCCCGGAGCGATTGCTGGCGTTGGCTGCGATGTTGCAGTGACAGCTCCCTGGTTGTCAATTCGCGCGACAGTCGACTCAGGTGGTCTCACGTCAGGCTTCGCAACTTGCGTATCAGACTTCCCAGCCTTGTGCAGTTCGTCGTTGAACTCGTCCTTTGCTTTTTGAAACTCCTTGACCGCCTGGCCCATTCCGCGGGCGAGTTCTGGCAATTTTTTTGCGCCGAATAGAACTAGAACGATCAGCAGGATGACGATCAAATCCGGTCCGGCCAAGTTCATGAAGCTGGCGAGAAGGCTCATTTCAACTAGCAACATCAGACCGTTTCTCCGAGTTGCAAGGAATTTCAGCGATGCAGACGAGGCCTCGGAGGAGGACTGGTTAAGGTTGACAGGCGGAGCGCTTTGGGAAAGCATTCCCTCTTATGCGACCCATCTGGAAAGGCAGCATCAGCTTCGGGCTGGTTTACATTCCAGTGGCGGTTTATCCCGCCACGCGAGAGGAGAAGCTTAGTTTCCGGCAGCTTCGTTCCAGCGATCTCAGTCCAATCAAATACAAAAAGGTGGCGGAAGCGGACTCGAAGGAAGTTCCAGCCGACCAAATCGTAAAGGGCTTCGAATTCGAGCGCGGTCATTATGTTGTGATGAAGGATGAGGACTTCGAGAAGGTGCGTATCGAATCCACCCATTCGATCGACATCACCGATTTCGTAGATCTGGAGCAGGTCGATCCAAAGTTTTTCTACAAGCCGTATTTCCTTGAGCCGCAGAAAGGCGGGGAGAAAGCTTACGCCGTCTTGCACAAGGCGCTTAGCGGAACGGGCAAAATTGGTATTGCCAAGGTGGTGATCAGCAATCGCGAACACCTCGCATCGGTGAAACCGGACGGCTTGTTCCTGATTCTAGAGCTAATGCATTTCGCCAGCGAAATATTGAGCGCCGATATCTTGCAAAACGGCTCGAGTACGGCGGTGAGTGATAAGGAACTGAAAATGGCGCAAGCGCTCATCGAAAGCATGGCTGTTGCCTGGGAGCCGGAGAAATATCGGGACGAATACCGGACGGCGTTAATGGAAATCATCGAACAAAAGGCACAGCACAAGGAGATCACGGCAAAACCGTCGGCTGCTCCTACGCCAACCAACGTTGTTGATCTGGTGAAGGTGCTACAAGATAGCTTGAACCGGACACAGGCGGGAAAGCAGAAGCGCTCATCTACCCGAGACGGCGCTCGCCGGTCAACTAGCACGCTGGTCAAACAGCGCCGGCGCGCAGGCGCTCTCGGCTAGCATTCTTCGACTCGCAGTTGCAAATCAGGAGGCTGGCGTTATAATCAGCGCTCTTTATGGCTAAGACAGCCTGGATCAACCGTAACGAACGCAAACGTGCAACAGTAAAAAAGTACGCTGCGGTGCGCGCCGAGCTAAAGGCGAAGAAGGACTACGCCGGCCTGGCGCAACTGCCGCGTAACGCGAGTCCTACGCGCGTAGTGAACCGCTGCGAAGTCACCGGTCGCCGGCGTGCGTTCATTCGTCGGTTCAAGATGTCGCGCCTGACCTTTCGCGAACTGGCTTCGCAGGGGTTGATCCCTGGCGTAACCAAGTCCAGCTGGTAAACTACCTACCAGCGATCAGGTTTCCGGATGCCACGATGCGCATCCGACCAATGAACATACCCGTACTATATTGTTTGGCAGGAGTGTGGCTGGCCGAAAACGTTCCGCCCCATTGGGATCCGCCGATGGTGATTATTGGAAAGCTAGCAGCGATTGCCGCGCTTGTTGGGCTCAACGCTTTCTTTGTTGCATGCGAATTTTCCGTTGTGAAGGTGCGCACGACTCAGCTCCACGCGCTTCTGGAAGAAGGTAATGTGAACGCCCGCTTTGTTAAGCATGTCCGCGGGCACCTGGATGCATACCTTTCGGCGACGCAGCTTGGTATCACGCTTGCAAGCCTGGCGCTGGGCTGGGTCGGTGAGCAATCGCTGGCATCGATCATCCGGCCGGCCCTCGCTATCTTCCACATCTACTCAAACGCGGTGACAACATCGATTGCTATTACTCTTGCTTTCGCGGGCATCACGTTTTTGCACATCGTCTTTGGAGAGCTCGCACCCAAATACATCGCCATTTCGGATCCACTGCCTGTTGCACTTCGTCTGATGCGACCGCTCGGCGGGTTTTATGTTTTGTTTAAGCCTGCCATCTGGCTCCTCAACAAATCATCCAATTTCCTTTTGCACAGAGTGCTGCGGCTTCAACCTGTTCGCGGGAGCGAGCTCGCGCACAGCGAGGAGGAACTGCGATTGATTCTCCAGCAAAGCGAAAAATCCGCCGATGTTAGTCCGTTAGGCCGTGAACTGGTTTTCAACGTACTCGATCTGCGGGATCGCGTCGTGCGCGATATCATGACACCTCGCGGCGAAATCGTTTACCTGAATGTGGAGGATGATTTCGACACGAATGTGAAAAAGGCAATCGAATCGCAGCACACGCGCTTTCCGCTTTGTCGTGAAAATCTGGATAACACGATTGGCCTGATTCATATCAAGGAACTGCTTCCCATGATGCGCGATCCGCGTCCCGATTTGATGAAGATCAAACGCGAATTGCTTCCGATCCCAGAAATGATGCCGCTCGAAAATTTGCTTAGATTATTTCTTGGCAAGCATGCGCACGTGGCAATCGTGGTGGATGAATTTGGCGGGACTGTGGGTCTCGTGACGCTGGAAGATGTGCTGGAGGAACTCGTTGGGAACATTCAGGATGAGTTCGACTTTGAAAAGGAAGAGTTTCGCAAAATCAGCGCAACCGAATTCAGTGTGGACGGAGCGCTGGGCCTGTACGAGCTAAACGATCTCGCGAAGCTTGATTTGGAAAGCCCCGACGTAAGTACGATCGGCGGTTACGTGACGCATCTGCTGGGGCATCTACCCAAGACAGGCGAACAAGTTAAGATCGACGGTTATTTGGTCACCGTTTCCGAATCCGACAACCGCCGCGTGAAGCAGCTGAATTTCAAGAAGGTGAGCGATGCCGTCGCCACTGCCACGAGCTCTAGAAATCCGTAGCGGTGGAGTATTCCGAGCAGTTGCTAAAGCGTGCCGGCGTGCAATTGGGCGCGTAGGGCGGGTCTACGCTGCAATTGCTGCGTGAGCACCGCAATGGCGCGCAACGTAGAGGGACTGATATGGTGCTCCATGCCCTCGACATCATTGTGAATCACTCGGTCGTCCACACCGAGCAGTCTGAGGAACTCAGTGAGTAGCTTGTGCCGTTGGGCGATTCTACGGGCCAGTTTTTTACCTGCGGCGGTCAAAATAAGCCCACGGTACTTCTCATATTTGAGAAGCCCTTCGGCATCGAGACGTTGAACCATGTTGGTGACGCTGGCCTGCGAAATCTTTAAGGCAGCCGCAATATCGATCACCCTGGCGTATCCCTTGGAATTGATGAGTTCAAGGATACGCTCGAGGTAATCCTCCGCGGCCGTCGAAGTGCCAGCCGGCGATTGAGACGCCTTTTTGTTTCGCATGTCGGCGAACATAAAAGGATCCCCATAACAGTCAACAATCGAAGATTGCCTATTGACAGAATAATATACGACAATAAATAAATTAGCTTTACCTAAGAATCGTTTATCAGATTTATGGCGCAGCCGGAAATAGCAACTAGGGCGAAACATCGCGCGGCCTGGCGACGTACCGGCGGTCAGGTTTCCTTGCCGGAGGTCCATCGCACCATCCTTGTGCCACAGACGGCATCCTTTTGGAGGAAGCTCATGGCATTTTCCGGTCCCGGATTCCTGGTCGCGGTGGGTTATATGGATCCGGGCAACTGGGCAACCGATTTGGCCGGAGGCGCGCGGTTCGGCTACTCGCTCCTGTGTGTCATCATGATTTCCAATCTGATGGCGATTCTGCTGCAGCATTTGTGCATCAAACTCGGCGTCGCCACGGGCCGCGACCTCGCCCAGGCGTGCCGCGACCATTACCCGCGGCCGTTGGTCTGGTTTCTGTGGATTCTGTGCGAGATTGCTATCGCTGCATGCGATCT
>Ga0307280_10000123_pt1 | contig 13865 bp, 12 predicted proteins | sample ER_DNA_119_FD_194479 | JGI IMG/M metagenome (GOLD analysis project Ga0307280, IMG submission 194479) | Bulk soil microbial communities from the East River watershed near Crested Butte, Colorado, United States - ER_DNA_119 | ecosystem: Environmental > Terrestrial > Soil > Floodplain | place...
TCTTGTCGCGCTTGTCGTGGACGTACTGCAGGCCGGCGCAGATCCCGATCGCGCTCGCGATCGCGATCTCGAGCGGCAGCTTCTTCCCCGCCAGGGCCAGCGACTGCACGATGCGCCGCGTGTCCAGCCCGTGCAGGTACTCCATGGCCAGGTAGTACGAGCCGTTCTCGCTGCCGAAGTCGAAGGCCTGGATGACGTTGGGGTGCCGCAACGAGGCCGCGATGCGCGCCTCGTTCAGGAACATCGTCATGAACTCGTTGTTGCGCGCGTTCTCGGGGAGGATGCGCTTGATCGCGACCACGTGCTCGATGCCGTCGGACCCTTCGCTCGAGGCGCGGAAGATCTCCGCCATGCCGCCCGACGCGATGCGCTCGAGCAACGTGTAGCGGCCGATCCTCTCTCTGCGCGAGCCGACGGGAGGCGCGCTCATCGCGCGTGATTTAATCAGAAGAAGAAGCGGAAACCCAGCTCGGCGCGGTGGTTGTGCGATTCCGGGTGGGCGCCGCCGAACGGGCGATCGCCGAAGAACTGATGCGTGTACTGATACGAAAGGCCGAGCTGTACGGCCGGCGTCAGCGCCGCGTAGGCATTCGCGTCGTAGTACTCCTGCCAGTAGAAGACGCCGCCGCGGCTGTTCTCGGGCGTCAGGTTGACGATGTTGTTCGACTTGAGCTGCGAGTAGTTGCCGGACACCCAGATCCGCCCGTTGGCGACCGGCAGGTAGTACTGCAGGCCGACGACGATGGCGCGCCAGTCGATCGTCTTCAGGTTGCCGTCCGCGTCAAAGGTGACCATGCCGCTGTCGATGTTCGGCCGGTAGAGCGGCGCCGGGTCCAGGTTCCCGGGGTTGGGCAGCGTCGGGAACAGCGCGCCGCCGGTCAGCCCCGTGTAGAGATCTGCGATCCCGCTGCCGGTCGTGAACTCCGCGTTCACCGACAGCGCGTTCTTGCGGTCGATCGGCGAGCGCGCGGGGATGACGGGGACGAACGCGTCGACGGCCAGGCCCCAGCCGAACGCGATCTTCGGCTCGCCGGGCACCGGCAGGAACTCTGCGACCGCGAACCGGCGCCAGATACCCGACACGCCGATCGAGAGCGGGAGGATGTCCGGCTGGCCGAAGCCCTGTGCGCCGACGCCCCGCCACCGGTCCAGGCTGAGCTTCACGCCGCCTTGCACGTCGGGCATCTCGCTGTCGCGCTGCACCGGGCGGACGGCGGCCGCGGCGACCTCGAGAGTCACGCAGCAAAGCGGGATCGACAGCGTGCCGCGGATCTGCGGATTGCGGTGGTAGACCTCGCCCGCGATCCCGAGGAAGGCGATGCTGTGCGGATAAAAGCCGGCGCCACCCCACGCGAACAGGTCGTGGTACTGGCCGACCAGCAGATCGACGGAGGCGCGCGTGAAAAAGTCTTGCCGCAGCCGGAAGTAAAAGAGGCGCATACGCACGGAGGGCGCCGTGTAGACCTGCTGCTCGAGGGCGTCGGACGGCTGGACGCCGAAGAAGTCCACCTCGACGTGGCCGAAGGTGTGCAGCCGGCCCCAGTCGGGCGCCTTCAGCATGAAGCCGAACAGCGAGTTGTTCGCGGTGAACTGCGTGCGCCCGTGAAAAGCAGCGTACGTCCCGGGCCGCGCGAGCATCGCGTTGTTCGACGACGGACCGTAGCTCTGCGTGCTGTCGTGCATCGCATCGAGCTCGACAAAGCCGTAGAGGTTCGACCGCCAGCGCGCCGACATCGTCTCGGCGGTCGTCCGGTCCCAGGGCGACGACGGCCGGGTCTCGCGTTGCCCCCACACCAGCTTGCGCAATTGCTCGCGATCGATCTGGTCCGTGTAGCTCGCTTGCGGTGGCGAGGGTGCCGGCGCAGGTGTGGCCACGGGTGCAGACGCCGGTAGTGCCGCCGGCGATCCTTCGGGGAGCCCGGCGTCTGCGGGGGCATTCGTCGCCGGAACCAGATCCGGAACCTGGGCCGCGGCCGGGCGCGCGGTCAGCGCGGCCAACGCGACCGCGATCAGCGCCACCAGCGCGCGCGCGGTCATTCCTTGCGCCCGCCCTTGTCCAGCGCGGCGATCCCGGCGGCGACCACCTCGACGATGCGGTCGACGTCGTAGACGCACCCGCCCCAGGTGCCGCCGCTCGCCTGTTGCAGCGCCGCCCACAGCCGCGTGTCGTCGGGCAGCTTGGCGTGCGGCGCCAGGCCCGGGTGCGCCGGCCGCGACGCCAGCACCGCCGCCGCCGCCGCCGCGTCCAGCTCGCGCCCGCCGGCCGCGACCAGGTTCACGGTTGCCTCGAGCGTGTTCCGATCGATGACGATCTCGACGACGTCGCCGTCGCGCAGCTTGCCGATCGGCCCGCCGGCCAGCGCCTCCGGCCCGACGTGACCGATGCACGCGCCGGTCGACACACCCGAGAAGCGCGCGTCGGTGACGATGGGACACGTCTTGCCCCACGGAATGAACTTCAGCGCCGACGTCAGCTGATACGTCTCTTCCATCCCCGTCCCGAGGGGCCCCGCCCCGATCAGCACGACGACGTCGTCGGCTTTCACTGCTGCATTGGCTGCATTGGCTGCGTTGGCGGTCGCGCCGCCCTGCCCCTTGATCGCCGCGATCGCCTCGGTCTCGGAGACGAACACGCGCGCCGGACCGCGGTGGCGGTAGACGCCGTCGGCGCCGACGATCGACGGATCGATCGAGGTCGCCTTCACGACCGCGCCCTGGGGCGCGATGTTGCCCGACGGAAAGACGACCGTGCTCGTCAGGCCGGCCGCGCGCGCGGCATCGGCGCTCATGATGACGCGATCGGGATCGACACCGTCCGCCGATTTCAGCTTCGCGCGCGCCTCGCGGCGGCGATCGCTCGTTTCCCACCAGTCGAGCACCGTGGACAGCTTCTCACCCGTCACGGTCAGCACGTCGGTGTTCAGCACGCCCATCCGGCGCAGGTGCAGCATCGCCTCGGGCACCCCGCCCGCCATGAACACCTGCACGGTCGGGTGGTTGCGCGGCCCGTTCGGCAGCGCGTCGACCAGCCGCGGGGTCGCGCGGTTGACGCGGGTCCAGTCGTCGACGGTCGGGCGCTTCAGCCCTGCGGCGTGCGCGAGCGCCGGGATGTGCAGCAAGAGGTTCGTCGACCCGCCGAACGCCGCGTGCAGCAGCATCGCGTTCTCGAGCGCGGCCGGCGTCAGGATCGCCGACAGCGGCGTCTGCGCGGCGTGCAGGCGCAGCAGCGCGCGCGCCGACCGGCGCGCCATGTCCAGCCAAATCGGCTCGCCCGACGGCGCCAGCGCGCTGTGCGGCAGGGTCAGACCGAACGCCTCCGCCACGACCTGCGACGTCGCCGCCGTGCCCAGGAACTGGCAGCCGCCGCCCGGCGTCCCGCAGGCGCGGCAGCCCATGTCGGCGGCCTCATCGACGCTGATCAGCCCGTGCGCGTAGCGCGCGCCGATCGTCTGCACCTTGCCCGCGTCCTCGGCGCCGACCGCCGGCAGCGTCACGCCGCCCGGCACGACGATCCCCGGATAATCGCGCGATCCCGCCAGCGCGAGCAGCGTCGCGGGCAGCCCCTTGTCGCAGGTCGCGATGCCCATGACGCCCGACCGCCGCGGCAGCGAACGGATCAGCCGGCGCATCGTCATCGCCGCGTCGTTGCGGTACGGCAGGCTGTCGAACATGCCCGTCGTCCCCTGCGTGCGGCCGTCGCACGGATCGCTGACGTACGCAGCGAATGGAATCACGCCCTCGGCGCGCAGGGTCTGCGCCGCCTCGCGGACGAGGAGGCCGATCTCCCAGTGCCCCGTGTGGAACCCGAGCGCGACCGGCGTGCCGTCCTCGCCGCGCAGCCCGCCCTGCGTGCTGACGATCAGAAACTGCGCTCGACCGACCTCGGCGGGGTTCCAGCCCATCCCCGCGTCCTGCGTCATCCCGAACAGGTTGCCGCTCGGCTCCTTCAGCAACATGTCCGCGGTGATCGGCAGCCGCCCTTCCGGTCCCTTCGCCTTGGTGCGCGTCTTCGCGATCAGCTCGCCGGTTCCGAGAATATCGGCGAGAGACGCCGTCACTCTGCGACGTCCTGCTGCGACCAATTGCCGTCGACCAGCCGCCACATCTTGCCCGTCGGATTCTTGTTGGCGAGCTCGGGCGGCAGGCGGTGCGGGCGGACGGCGTCGTAGCAACGCAGCGCCGCGAAGCGCAGCAGCGACGCCGGGATGCCGACCGCCGTGAAGCCGGGATGGCCGGTGGCGGGGAACGGCCCGCCGTGGTTCATCGCGGGCGACACGGCGACGCCCGTCGGCATCTTGTCGTTCAGCAGGCGGCCGACCTTGCCGCGCAGCACGGGCACCAGACGCGCGTAGTCGGCGTCGTCCTTGCCGGTCGTGTCGCTGTAGATGCAGCCGGTGAGGTTGCCGTCCAGCGCCGCGGCGACCTCCGCCATCTGCGCGACGTCGTCGGCCACGACGAGGGTGTTCACGGTCCCGAACGCCTCGGTCTGCAGCTCGTGCGGCGCGGCCAGGAACTGCGCGGCCGACACCTCCAGCAGCGTCGGCTCGAACGCGACGCGATCGCCGTCGACCGGCCGCCCGCCGGCCAGCACGCGCGCGCCGTTGTCGGTCAGCTCCTTCAACCCCGCCGCGATCGCCGTCGCGCCCGACGGTCCGAGCAGCGTCCCGGGCGTCCCCGCCTTGAACATTCCGGTCAGCTCGGCGACGAACGCCGCGCCCCTGTCGCCCTTCGGCACGATCGCCAGGCCCGGGCGCGTGCAGAACTGGCCCGCCCCCATCGCGCACGAATCGTAGAGCTCCTTGGCGATCGCGGCGCCGCGCTCGTCGAGCGCGCGCGGCAGGACGAACACCGGGTTGGTGCTCGACATCTCGAGGTAGATCGGCTTGCCGGCGCGGTCGGCGGCTTGCTTCAGCTTGAGACCGGCGTTCTTGCTGCCCGTGAAGCCGGTCGCCGCGACGTGCGGATCGGACACCAGGACGAAGCCGACGTCGGGCGGCGTCCGGTAGAGGAGCTGCACCATCCCGGGCGGCAGGCCGGCGGCGCGCGCCGCCTCGATCGCCAGCTCGGCGAGCAGCTTGCTGGTGCCGGGGTGGCCGGTGTTCGCCTTGCCGATGACCGGGTTGCCGGCGGCGATCGCGGCGACGAAGTCACCGCCCGCGACCGAGTTGAACGCGAAGGGAAAGTTGTTCGGCCCGAACACGACGACGGCGCCGCCCATGGGCCCGTAGTACGAGCGCATGTTCGGCTTGGTGTCGATGGTCGCCTGGGTCCAGGACCGATCGCGCGCGGCGGCAGCGCCCTGGCGAAGCTGGTTGGTCGTGCGCGGCAGCTCGACGTTGCGCAGTCGCGGCTCGCGCGCCAGGCCGGTCTCGCGGGCGGCGCGGTCGACCAGCGCGTCGGCGGCGGCCTCGATGCGCGCCGCATAGTCGTCGAGGAAACGCCCGATGGCGTCGACCGAGATTCCACGGAGCGCCACCACCGCGTCGTCGGCGGCGCGAAATGCCGCGATCACGTCGTCGATCGACGACACCGGATACGATTCGGGCATCGGCTTGCCCGTGGAAGGATCGATCGCCTTGAAGGATCCGGTCGGATTGGCGGGCTGCCGCCACTCGCCGGCGAGCAAGACAGGTTCGAGCGCCATGATGCGGCTTACTTTGCCCTGTTCAGCGTCGATTTGCCCGCGACTTCGTTCTCCAGCGTCATCGTCGTGATGTCGTCGGCGCCACCGATGGTGATGGCGACAACGTCCCCGTGTGTCAGCGAGAAGTCCTGGCCCGGGACGATGCCCGTGCCGGTCGACAGGAACGCGCCCCTCGGGAAGTCGAGCTCCATGGTGAGGTAGTCGGCCAGCTCGTCGAGAGACCTTTTGATCTGCGACGTGCGCGTCTCGCCCGTGAACGCCGTGCGGCCGCCGCGCGTGATCTCGAGGGCGATCGTCAGATCCTTGAGCCGGTCGGTGTTGCCGATGTGAATGCCGGGACCGACCGCGCACGAGCCGTTGTAGACCTTCGCCTGCGGCAGGTAGAGGGGATTGTCGCCCTCGATGTCGCGCGACGAGACGTCGTTGCAGATGGTGTGGCCGACGATCTCGCCGGCGCTGTTGATCACCAGCGCCAGCTCCGGCTCGGGCACGTTCCAGGCGCTGTCGTCGCGCACGCGGATCGGCATGTCGTGACCCGCGACGCGCCAGCCGTTGGCCTTGAAGAAAAGCTCGGGCCGCTTCGCCTCGTAGACGCGCGCGTACACGTCCTTGACCGCCGACTCCTCCTCGCGCGCATCGCGGCTGCGCAGGTACGTCACACCCGCCGCCCACACCTCCGACGTCGGCTCGACCGGCGCGAGGAGCGGCGCACCCGCTGTGGACGCGCCCTTCGGCAGCGAACGAAGGAAGCCGGTGACGGCCGCCTTCGGCAACTGCAGGACGACGTCGAGGGTGAAGGAAGGAGGAAGGAAACCACCGTCGAGGGCCCAGCGGGGGCCGCCGGGGGTTTCGTGTCGCGTCAAATACATAGTTAGCCTTGTTTATCGTCCGTCGCGCAGGCGGGCAAGGCCTTCGTTCTACCGCAGTTTCGTGCGAGATTTGCGCGGCGGTGACGCCGGTCGACATCAAGCTCGTGCTGATCGCGCTGGTGGCGATCGGGGCGCTGGTCCTGCTGGTGACGCGGTTCAAGGTCAACGCGTTCATCTCGCTGTTGCTGGCGTCGCTGATCGTCGGTCTGTCGGCGGTCGCGATGGGGCGGCCGCTGACCGTGGTCGGCGTCGTGAAGTCGTTCTCGACCGGACTCGGCAACGTGATGGCGGGGATCGCGGCCGTCATCGGCCTGGGCACGATGCTGGGAAAGCTTCTTGCCGAATCCGGCGGCGCTGAAGTTCTCGCGAAGGGCTTCGCGTCGTTCTTCGGGCCGAAGCGGATCCAGTGGTGCGTGATGGCGCTGGCGCTGGCCGTCGGCCTGACGACCTGGTTCGCGGTCGGCTTCGTGCTGCTGCTGCCGATCCTGCTGACGCTGACCACCGAGACGAAGCAACCGTTCCTGAAGCTGACGCTGCCGCTGCTGTCGTGCATGTCGGTGATGCACGGGCTGATGCCGCCCCACCCCGGCCCCGTCGTCGCGGTCGCGGCGCTGCATGCGAACATGGGCCTCGTTCTCTTCTGGGGCTTCGTCATCGGCATCCCGACCGCGGCGATCGCCGGGCCGCTGTTCGCGCGGTTCGCCGTCCGCCACGTCCAGGTGAGCCCACCGCCGCTCGTCGACAAGACGAAGGCGCGGCCGGCCGCCTACCGCGCGCCGGGCTTCGGGCTGACGCTGTGGTCGATCCTGCTGCCCGTCGTGCTGATGTTGCTGGCGACGCTCGCCGAGCTGCTGCTGCCGAAGGAGAGCCGCCTGCTCGCGGCCGCGCAGTTCATCGGCCACCCGGTGATGGCGCTGCTGATCGCGGTGCTGTTCGCGTCATGGTCGCTGGGCACGCGCTGCCGCTACACGCGGGCGCAGGTGCTGAAGTTCACCGAGGAGTGCATCTCGGCGATGGGGATGACGCTGCTGATCGTGGGCGGCGGGGGCGGCTTCGCAAAGGTGCTGACCGACGCGGGCGTCGCCGAGGCCATCAGTCGCGGCGGCGAGGCGATGCACATGCCGCCCCTCCTCTACGGCTGGCTGCTGGCCGTCTTCATCCGCGTCGCGACCGGATCGGCGACCGTCGCGATCACGACCGCGTCGGGCCTGCTGGTCCCGGTGCTGGGCCACCACCCCGAGTTCACGCCCAACCAGGTCGCGCTCGTCATCACGGCGATGGGCTGCGGGTCGCTTTTCCTCTCCCACCTCAACGACTCCGGCTTCTGGATCGTGAAGGACTTCCTGGGCCTGAGCGTGCCGCAGACGCTGCGCACGTGGACCGCCTGCGAAACGATCGTCGGCGTCGCAGGCATGCTGCTGTCGCTGCTCGCGTTCACGCTGATCTCGCCGGGCTGAGCGGCGCTCAGAAATCCCCGGTCAGCCTCAGCCCCGCCCATTGCCGTCCGGCGGCCGGCGCGAGGCGCATGCGGGCGCCGGGCGCGGGCGAGAGCGGCGCCCGCGCGTCCAGCGGTCTCGTCCGGATGGCGGGGTGGGCGTTCGCCTTCCAGATGATCAACCCGGCTGCGCCGAGCGCGAGGCCGGCGACCATGCTGATGCCGCCCGCGTACCACTGCCCCGGGGCACGTCGCTACAATCGGGGCTGCACCGGCCCGATATGAAATCAGAGTGGACGAGCACCGAGAGGTAGAGCAGCACCCCACCCGCCGTGACGCCCGCCAGGCCGCCGGCGAACAACCCGATTCCGAGCATCTTGTTCCGGTGGTTCCCCGGCGAAACGGTGAGGCCGGTCGGGGAGGAGATGTTCAGCGCTGTCGCTGACAGGTGCCCTTCGGGATCCCGGATGATGACGCGATAGTCGTGCTCGGGAAGCTGGAGGACGCAGCCCTCGCCGCACCGGAACTCGCGGCCCCGACCGCGCACCCAGATGTGCGAGCCCGGCTGCGTGGCGCTGATCTCGACGGGAACCATGCGCGGCTCCTGCGCGCGCGCTCGACCGGCGCATGCGAGCGCGCCGACCGCGACCGCCAACGCGATCGACCCCTTGCCCAGCCCCGTCAATGCCATCATCAGAAACCGCCGGTCAGCCCCAGCCCCGCCCAGCGCGGACCGGCGGCCGGCGTCAGGCGCAAGCGCGCCGTGTCCGCGCGCGGCGGGCCGAGCGGGCTGATGTCGACGAGCGCGTGCGAATTCTTCCGGAAAATCACCAGCCCCGTCGCCCCGAGCGCGAGGCCGGCGCCCAGGCTGGCGCCCGCGACGATCCAGGTCGACGTCGGCACGTCCTCGTCCATGCACGGGCCCGCGCAGTCCCGGGCGATCGTCTCGACGAACTTCTGGCCGAGGACCCTGGCGAACAAGAAGCCACCGACGACGATCCCGGCCAGGCCCACGACCATGATCGTGATGCCGATCGAGCGCATGCCGGGGCTCGGGGGTGTGACCGTGGCGCTGGTGGGCATCTCGACGAACAGCTTCTGTGTCGACAGCGTCCCGTCCGCGTCCTTCAGCACCATCTTGTATCTGGATTGCGGCAGCTCCAGGGAGCAGCGTTCGCCACACGCGATGTCGCCTCCCGGGCCCTTCAGCACGATGGTGGCGCCTGGCTGCGTGGTGCTGATCTGGACCGGAAAGACAGGCGGTGGGCCGATCGCCTGCGCGTGCGCCCGGGCCCCCGCCCCGATCACGGCGAGTGCGACGGCCAGCGCGATCGACACCTTGCACGCCGCCGCCATTGCGACCATACGATAGCATCGGACGCGCGCGAGCCATGGCGCAAAACTCCCCGCTGCAAGCATCGCTGGATCTGCTCGCACGCCGGCGTGCGCCCTACGCGGGGCCGCTGGCGGCGATCGCCGGGGATCTGCTGGCGCGGTTTCCGCCCGCGGGCGACCGTCCCGTCCTGGAGATCGGCGCCGGCGCGGGTCAGCTGCGCGGCTGGCTGCCGCCCGCGATGCGCGCGCGCATCGTTCACAGCGAGCCATCGGACGCCGCGACCCGCGCCCTGCGCGCGCGCGCCGCGGACGCCACCGTCGTGCGTGCTGCCGCGGAGGCGTTGCCGTTCGCGTCCCGGTCGTGCGGCGCCGTCCTGGCGCTGTGCGTTTTCGACGCGGTCGCCGACACGCAGGCAGCGGCCGCCGAGATCGCGCGCGTGCTGCCGCCGGGCGGGCGTTTCGTTCATCTGCTCGACATGGCGACGCTGCTGGAACGGCCTTTCGCCAAGCTGGCGGAATCCGGGCTGGTGCCGATCCCGAACGTGTTCGGGGATCCGGGCGATCACGAGTGGCCGCTGGACATCGTGCTGCTCGAACGTGAATGGCTGGAGAGCCTGCTGCGCTTCACGGGCGACGCCGGTCATCCATTCGCGGCCGCCTTCGCGCCGATCTTCGCCCCGTTCCTGTCGACGCCGGCGGCGCCGCTGGACGTCGACGCGGCCGCGGGCGCGTTCAAGGCGATCGCCGGCAGCGACGAACGCCGGCGATCGCTGGCGTCGCTGCTCGCGTCCGCCAGCCGCCTGTCGGCCGCGGAGGGCCACCGGGCCGTCGAGCCGCTTCCGTTTCATTCCGGCCGCTACCTGCAGAGCCTGCTCGGCGCCAGCTTCGCGGCCGCGGGCTTCGCCGTCGAGCTGTCCGAGGTCGTCGCGCGCGCGGTCCGCCGTCCCGCCGCCGACGACGAGACGACGATCCGCTACCGCAGCCTGTGCGTCGGACACGAACGGCTGGAGTCCGAGCTACCCCGGCGCCTGCTCGCCGCCGTGCGCGAGCCGCCGTCCGACGGAGACATCCTCGTCGAGGCGGGCGTGTTCGCGTTCGTCGCCCGCCGTTCGGGCTGAGCCTGCGCTCCGCCCGGCGCGAGCGTCAGCTAGCACGCGTCGAAGGAGATCATGACGAGGACCGCGGTGCCGCCGTCGGGGACGCGGCTGACCTGGCAGAACTTCATCGAGTTCTCCGCGCCCGTGTCGTTCGCCAGCTCGGCGACCCGCCGGCAAGCGGGAAGACACTCGGGCGGCGTGCAGGAGTACCCCTCCGCGGTGACACAAGCATCCGCAGCGAGGCACGTCTGCAGGAGAGCATCCAGGTCCGGATCGGGCGCGTCGACGACGAAGACGCGCTCCGTTTGGCAGTGAGTGCAGGCCGCCATCCCCACGAGCAGAAAAATCAGGAGCGCGAGCTTGCTGGTCACGCCGCCTCCGTCGCGAACGAGCCCACCGCGCGCGCCAGCCGGCGCGCCGCGCCCGCGTCGGGTAGGCCCGCGAGCGAGGCGACCGCTGCGGGGATCGCGCGCTCGACGTCGTGCGCCAGCGATTCACACGCCTCGCCCCGCGCCCCTGCGACGCGCCGGTGTGCCGCCGCGCTCAGACGAGACCGTGCCCATTCGTCGACCACGCAGGCCAGCGCGGCGTGCTTCGTTTCGTCGGCCGCGATCGTCGTCATCGCCAGGCGCACGATCGGATCGGCGGCGCACGCCGCCTGATGCGTCGCCACCAGCGCGCCGTAAGTCTCGCGCACGCATCCCTCGACCGCATTTTCGATCGCCACGGCCTCGAGGGAGCGAACGTATCGTTCCTGCCGAACCTGCAGCCGCGGCACCGCGGCGCCGAACCGCCGCGCCAGCGCCGTCACGACGCGCGCGTGACGCCGTTCGTCCGCGCGCGCGCGGGTGGCCTCGACGGCCAGCGCCGGCGGGGCGCCGTGCGCGCGCAGCTCGCTCGCCAACCGCTCGAACGCCGGCACCGACGCCGCTTCCAGCTGCGCGACCTGCGCGAACAGCGCGCCGGCGCCCGCGGTGGCCGACGGGGCAAGCACCAGCCCTTCCGGCCGGCGTCCACCTGGACAGGAACTGGCCCAGCGGATGTGCACCTCAGCGTAGTCGCCGTTCGGCTTGTGCAGCTCACAGTGGGTGATTTGTCCGACGAGGCCGGCGGGGCCCGAAAGACCGGCGACGTGCTCACAGAGCGGCTGGCAATCGTGTCGGGCGGGATCCTCACACGCGTCCAGCAGCGCGCGCGTCGTGTCGTCCGGCTGCCGGAGCAGATACACCTGGTCGACGTCGGGACAGCTGCAGCCCGCCAGGGCGCCCGGCAAACCAACCATCGGCCAGGCGAGCGCCAGTCTGCGAATGAGCGCGCGCAGGTGCTCCCATCGCTGCTCGACGACGTCTCCGTGCGCCATGCACGGCCACAGTAGCAAGCGTCACGCCACCGCGAAAGATCGCGATCGCTGCGGCGTTTCGAAACGCCCACCGCGACTGAACTGTCGCGATCAGAGGCCCTTGAAGAACTGCCAGAACCCGGGGACCGCGGCGCCGCTCTGCGAGTCGTGCGAATAGCCCTTGGTCGTGCAGAACACGACCGGATAGTCGGGCAGGCAGCGGTCGTACTTCACGCAGTCGAAGGTCGATGTGTTCGGCATTCCCGTGACCATGTACGGCACGTGCGACGCGGTGTCCTTGTCGCCGTGGCACTCGTTCAGGCGCAGCAGCCGTTCCAGCGCCGCGACCGATCCCGAGTACGGGTTCGACGGGTCGGCCGAATCGTGTATGAGGAACGCCGCGATCGGGTGGTTGACGCAGACCTTCGCGCCGATGTGGATCGCCGGCGGCAGGCCGCCGGTGACGCTCCCCTGGGCGCGCAGCACGTCGGGGAACTGGCAGCCCATCTGGTGCGCCATCCAGCCGCCGCTGGAATAGCCGGCGTAGAACTGCTTGTCGGTGTCGACGCAGTAGTCGCTCTCGATCTGCTTGTGGAGCCGATCGAAGTAGCCGTACTCGGCCGAATCGGGCGAGGTCGTCCCCGCGCCGTCGTCGAAGCAGTAGTGGCACAGGTTGCCGCCCGCGGCGCCGCCGTCCAGCGTCGTCGGGTCGACGCAGCTGCTGCTGTTGTATTCGGCCTTGTTGTAAAAGCCCTGCTCCATCGCGATCAGGATCGCGTCGGGGTCGGACGCCGATTCCATCGGGTAGACCTTGCTCGCGCCCACCAGGTCCTGGGGCGGGCCGCACCCCGGACCGAGGTAGACGGTGCGATACGCCCTGGCCGGATCGTAGTTGGGCGGCAGGCGCACGTAGTAGAGGCGCTCGCGCGCGTCGTCCGCCTCGCAATCGACCGCCAGAGTGAACCGCACGTACTTCCCCGTCGCCTGCGTCGTCGCCTTCCCGCAGCCGGCGCTCGGACCGCGGCCGGCGGGCGTCGGATCCACGGGGCACCGCTGCGCGCCGGCGTCGAAGCTGTTGAGCCCGGTCTTTCCAGCGAAGGTCGTCACCGTCGGGCTCGCCGTGCAGCCGAGCATGACGACGATCGCCGCGAACGCGATGCCGACGGCGCGGACCACCGGAGCGCTCAGTCGAGCCCCGGGACGAGCCCCGGGATCGGCCCGATGAAGTCGGGGATCCCGAACGTGTTCTCGTCGATGCCGAACAGCTTCAGGAATGTGACGTACAGCTTGTTGTGCGCCATGCCCCGCCCGTAGGCGGCGGGGGCGTTGCCGAGGTAGTCGAGGTAGCGGCCAGTCGGCAGCTGCCCGCCGCAGCTGCCCGCCAGCACCATCGGCACGTTGACGTACGTGTGCTTCCCGCCCTCGCCCAGCTCGTTGGTCCAGAAGAACAGCATGTTGTCGAGGAGCGACTTGCCGTTGCCCTCGTCGATCGCCTTCAGCTTCCCGAGCATGTAGGCGTACTGCTGCGCGTACCAGTTGTGGATCTTGGTCAGGTCGCTGCGGATGGTCAGGGCGGTCATCTGATCGACCATGTTCGCCTGCTGGGACACGTCGACGCTCTCGTTGTGCGTCATCATGTGGTGCTCTTTCGTTCCCGTGTACTCGAGCGGCAGCCACTCGTGGATCACGGTGCTCTCGGCGGTCGACCACTGCAGGCTCGCGACGCGCGTCAGGTCGCACTGCAGCGCCAGGATCATCAGATCCATCTGCATCTGGCCGATCTCGCGGAAGTTCGTGACGCAGAAGTTCGCGGCCTGCGTCTTGATGACCTCGGGATCGCGCAGGTCCTGATCGCGCAGGCACTGCTGCCGCTGCGGCGTCATCGGGTGAAGGGCGGTGACGCCGGGGCAGCTCGCCGACGTCGGGTTCGACATCAGCCGGGCCACGCGCGTCTCGATGTCGCGCACGTTGTCCAGGTGCTGATCCAGCTTGGCGCGATCGTCGCTGCCCAGCTGGCCCTTCAGATCGGCGTAGTCCTCGCTGACGAAGTCGAGCACCGACTTCCGGTTCTGCAGCGCCGCCAGGATCTGCTCGGTCGTCCCGGCCTGCGTGCTGCCGGTCAGACGCGCGTAGATCTGCACGGGAT
>Ga0307280_10000124_pt1 | contig 13851 bp, 10 predicted proteins | sample ER_DNA_119_FD_194479 | JGI IMG/M metagenome (GOLD analysis project Ga0307280, IMG submission 194479) | Bulk soil microbial communities from the East River watershed near Crested Butte, Colorado, United States - ER_DNA_119 | ecosystem: Environmental > Terrestrial > Soil > Floodplain | place...
GCGCTGGAGGGTGCGCTTGGCGTGGCTCCCAGGATCTTCGACACCACCGCCGCGTTCCCCGACGCGTTCAGCGCGCGCTGGCAGGGCGACCGCCCGCTCGAAGGCGCGTACTTCTACTATGACGCGCTCGGCCTGCTGGCTCTCGCGTTGGAGAAGACGATCCCGACAGCGGACGGCAGCATCGACGTGGCCCAACTCCAGGCCGCGATTCAGGATGCCGCGGCCCCGCCCGGCGAAGGCGTGGCGTGGAACGAGATCGAGCGCGGGCTCGAACAGACCCGGAGCGGCAGCGACGTCTACTACTCCGGGCTGACGGGGCCGATGCTGCTCGATTCGTGCGGTTCCCGCCTTCTGGGCGCCGCCAGCACCTGGCAGGTCGATGCCGGACGCATCGTGCAGGTACCGCAGTAGCACGTGATCAAGTTCAAGTTCATCGGCTTTCCGCCCGTTGTCCAGAGGCAGGCCTGATGGGCGAAAAAACGCGTATCAGCGGCAGGTTGCGGATGAGCACCGGACTGCGGGCCAAGCTCGTTCGCGCGATGGTGGTGACGCTGGTGGTCGTCACCGGCGCGATGGTGCTCACCGTCGGATACATGAACTACCGCAGCGCGCGCGCCACGCTCGACACCATCGAGACCCAGATCCGCCAGAGCATCGCCCGCAAAGGCCAGGGCCTGGCAACGAATCACGCCCTGGCGCTGCGCGGCTTGGTCGCCGACAACGCCTTCGGCGACGTCGTCCGGCTGGTCGACCGATCGGTGCAGGAGGACGAGGAGATGTTGTACGGCTTGTTCCTCGGCGCCGATGGAAGGGTGTGGACCTACGTTCCGCCGACGGCCCTGGTCCGCGATCCGGGCACCCACGCCAATTTCCGCGAGCTTGGCATCGATCCCGCGGCGGCCGGTCGCCTCGGCGCGGAGGCAACCAAGCGCGACGTGGCTGGGCAGGAGGCGTTCGAGTTCTCGGCGTCCGTCGCCTCTGATGACGGCACGGCGCTGGGCCGCATCTTCTACGGATTGTCCAGCGTGCCGCTCAAGCGGGCCCTGTCCTCCGCGCGCCACGAGTTTCAGCGCACGCTCCTGCTGACGCTCGGCCTGCTGTCGTTACTTGGTATCGCCGCAACGTTGCTAGGCATCGTTATCATCCGCGGCGTCGCCGCGCGCATTACGCGGCCCCTCGCGCACCTCACCGAGGTCACCACCGCGATCGCCGACGGCCGCAAGGACCAGCGTGTCTCGATCGCGAGCGACGACGAGATCGGTGACCTGGGCCGCGCCTTCAACCAGATGCTGCAGGAACTCGACGACTCGTACAAAAACCTCGAAGCGCTCAATCGTACGCTCGAGCACCGGGTCGAGGCGCGGACGCGAGAGCTCGGGCAGCGCAACCACGACATGCGGCTGGTGCTCGACAACGTCAATCAGGGATTCCTGACCATGTCGCGCGACGGAATCCTGGCCGTGGAGCGCTCTGCCATCGTCAGCCGCTGGCTCGGTCCCTCCGCGCCGAGCCAAGCATTCGCGGCCTACATCGGGAAGCATGATCCGGGCTTTGCCGAGGCGTTCCAGCTCGGATGGGAGGTCCTGCTCGAGGGATTGCTGCCTATCGAGCTGTGTCTCGACCAGCTTCCCAAGCGGTTGCGTCATGACGGCCGAGAACTTGAGTTTTCGTACCACGCGATCCAGGAGCAGGGCATCGATCGGCGCTCGCTTCACGGACCAGCGGCGACGATGCGCAGCCTGCTCATCGTGGTCAACGACATCACCGAGCAGGTGACGCACGCACGCCAGGAGGCGGACCGCGCGGAGCTGTTGGCCATGGTGCAGGGGTTCATGACCGATCGCAGCGGGTTCCTCGCCTTCTTCGATGAGGTCACGCACCTGCTCGATAGCTACCGCGATCCCGACGGCGACCTCATCACGCGCAAGCGGGTCCTCCACACGATCAAGGGCAACGCCGGGCTGGCCGGCTTCCGCGTCATCGCGGATCTGTGCCATCAGGCGGAAGAACAGCTCGCCGATGGAGGCGAGGCCCAGGCCGCGGACACCATCGAGGCCCTCCTCGCGCGCTGGCACACGCTGGGCGACACGCTGGCGACGTTGCTCGGCGAGCGCGGCCGTGACGTCGTGGAGGTCCAGGTGGGCGAGCTCGCCGGGGTCATCGAGGATCTGCGCGGCGCGGGCACGCCCAATCGGATCACCTCGCGGCTGTCGGGCTGGACATTGGAGCCCCTGGAGCGCCCGCTTGGGCGGTTGGCCCGTCACGCTCGCTCGCTGGCGCAGCGCCTCGGCAAAGGTGAGATCCACGTCGACGTCGACGGCGAGGGGGCGCGCGTAGATCCGCAGCGCTGGAAGGGTTTGTGGTCCGAGCTGGTCCACGTGGTCCGCAACGCTGTCGACCACGGCATAGAGGCCCCCGACGAACGGCGCGGCACGTCCAAGCCACCGCAGGCGCGGCTGCGCCTGCGCGCGACGACGGCCGGCGACCTCCTGATCATCGACATCGAGGACGACGGCCGCGGCATCGACTGGGATGCGCTGCGCGCGATCGCCCGGGAGAAGGGGATGGCCTGCGCCTCACCCGAGGAGCTGACCGCGGTGCTGCTTGCTCCCGACGTCACGACGAGGAACCAAGTCACGCTCACCTCGGGCCGCGGGATGGGCCTGGCATCGGTCGCGGACCGGGTGCGCGAGCTGGGCGGCAGCATCGCCGTGAAGAGCCGCGCAGGCGAGGGAACCCAGTTTCGCGTTTCGCTTCCCCTGACCGATGCCTCAATCGAAACAGAACCTGCGTCCGCCTCGGCCCGGAACATCGCGTGAACCAGCCACAGCAACTGTCGCCAGGAGAAAACAACCGTGAAAAAGATCCTCGTCATCGATGACTCGGAGACCATCCGGCAGCAGGTCAAGCACGCGCTGGCGGCCACAGGATACGAGATCATCGAAGCCGTCGACGGCATCGACGGGCTCGAAAAGCTGCGAGCGGTCACGGACCTGGACCTGGCCCTGTGCGACGTAAACATGCCCCGGATGAACGGGCTGGACATGATCGCCGAGGTGCAGCGGACCGGTCCCAAGATCCCGATCCTGATGTTGACCACCGAAGGACAGCCGTCGCTGATCCGACGTGCGCGCGAGGCGGGCGCCAAGGGTTGGATCGTGAAGCCCTTCAAGCCCGAGTTGCTGGTCGCCGCAGTGACCAAGCTGATCGATCCGCCGAGTGCCGCGGTATCCTCCTGATAGCTTCGTGCCGACTCGCGGCGGTCCCGGGACCGCAATGCTCAGGGGACGCATCCTGCCCGGCAGTGACCTCGGATCTGCATACCCTCCGTATACCCAAATGCGTCGTCTGGTGATTCCTGCCGATTCGCGAGCCGCCGGATTGATCGAGCGGCGTACCACATGCCTCGATCGACGGATTCGAGGCTCGGATTGAGCGCGCTCAAGCACCTTCCTGAACCTCCGATGTCCGATCAACCATGGAGCAAGAGATCGAGTTCCGCCGTGCGTTCGAGCAGGTGACCGTCGCGGCGTGCGAGGACCTCTTCAGTCGCTACGGGGTGACCGTGCGTCGCGCCGATGAGAAGGAGGACCCGATCAGCCCGGAATTCTTCCTCTGCTCGGTCATTGGGTTCACGGGGCGTGACGTCCGAGGGACCCTCGTCCTGGCGCTTACGGAGGAGCTGTCCGGTCTCTCCAACCCGATCGTCGGAACGAACGCGAAAGTAACGACCGACCGCGTGATCCATCGTGACTGGGTCGGCGAGCTGTCGAACCAGCTTCTCGGGCAGATCAAGATCGACCTACTCCGGCGCGGCGTGGAGATCTACGTGAACTTGCCGGCGGTTTTGCAGGGGCAGCACCTGGCGCCGCTCCCGCGCAGGCAGCTCAAGCCGCTCAAGTTCACGCTGGCCAACGGCGCGGCAGCAGTGTGGATCGAGCTCGAGACGCGCGAGGGATTCAAGATCGAATCCGCGACGGGTACGGACGAAAGCCCCGCCCCGGGCGATACGCTGCTGTTCGACTGAAGCGCGCGACGGGTGCCGGGCAAGAGCGCCCGCCTCGTACCCGCGATGAGGCTATGCGGCCGCGGGGCGTGGTTCGATCAGCTTCACCACGGCCGCAACCAGCAGCTCGGGTTTGAACGGCTTGACGATCCACCCCTTCGCGCCCGCTTCGCGCGCCCGCTTGATGAGCGACGGCTGTCCTTCGGTGGTCAGCATCAGGATGGGGATCTTGGGACCGGTCCGCTGCACCTCGGCGATCATGTCCAGGCCGTTCATGCGCGGCATGTTCACATCGCACAGCGCCAGGTCGATGTCAGCGATCGCGCGCAACTTCTCCAGCCCATCGACGCCGTCGACCGCCTCGACGATCTCGTATCCGGTGGCGGCGAGCGCCTGCTTGACCTGCTGCCGAATCGTTTCTGAGTCGTCGATGACGAGGATCTTCTTCACGATGTTTGTTCTCCTTCGACGTGACCGCTATTCGTGACAACGGGCGGACAGCGGGGGAACTTTAGGTACGCGCCTCCCGTCACTCGACGATCCGCATCAGCTTCATCACCTGTGCCCGAAACGCGACGCCCTGCCTCCTGGCCTGGGGAAGGTTCAGCACCATGCGGGGCCGTCCGGAGACCAGCTCGAATCCCAGGATGGCGCCGCCCGCGACGTAGGTGTCGATGGCGGCGACGGAGATGACCGGCGTACCTTCGAGCGCGCGCGCGATGGCGGGCACCTCGCCACGCAAGCCGGGCGTGACATAGACGGCGAACAGCTGGCGGCGCCGAGTCTCCTCTGCGAAGGCGGCTGGCGTCGACCAAGTGATCACCACCTCCTCGTGGGCAAGGCCCGCGATCGTGGCCATGCGTCCGAAGATCGCCTTGATCTCGGTGCCGAAGTGCTGGGATTCCACACTGCCGCTCCTCACCAGAATCCCGATACGCATCGTTGTCAGCCCCTGGGCGGAAGGGGCCTGCGCGTATTCGATGAGCTTGGCGGTCAGGTCCGCTTGCAGCTGCAAAGGGACCGCCGGGTCCTCGGCGCGGACCGAGGACGCCGGCAGCGAGAGAATCGCCACGACGAGCAGGATCGCTTTCGTTCTGGTGAGCGAAGCCATCAGCCCTCGTGCGATCCCTCGCTAGCCGGTGTGCCCAGATTTCGTCAGTGGGACCCGCTTCAGAACGCTTCGGGCAGATAGGCCGCTGCGTTCGTGGCGTCGAAGACGCGATCGGTGTTCTTCACCACCAGAGGCACCTGCTCGCCGCGGGCGTAACTCTCGATCGTGTCGAAGAGGATGGGTCCGAACTTCGGGTTGCACTCCGTGATCTCGGCGATGTGGCCGTCCACGATATCCTGCGCGCCCTCGCGAGTTCCATCGATCGACACGATCATCATGTCCTGCCCCGGGACCTTCCCCAGCTCCTGCAGGGCCGTGATGACGCCGAACGACATCGCGTCGTTGTGAGAGTAGATGACGTTGGCGGTCGGGTTTGCCGGAACGAGCGAGAGCGTCAGATCGTGGCCCATCTGCTCGTTGAAGTCGCCGCTCTGCGAAACGAGGATCGACATGCCCGTCTGGCCCGCGATGCGCGTGTCGAATCCCTGCTTCCGCTGCACGCCCGGGGACGAGCCGATGGTCCCCTCGAGCTCGATGATCTTGGCCTGTCCGCCCGTCTTCGTGATCAGCCAGTCGGCCGTGAGCTCGCCTTCCTTGCGAAAGTCGGAGCCGATATAGGACACGTAGTCGACGCCCGGAATGGCGACGGTGCTGTCGACGGCGCGGTCCTCGACGAACACCGGAATGCAGGCCCTGCGCGCCGCCACCACCGACGGAGCCAGGATGGTCTCGTCGTGCGGCGCGATGATGATCACGTCGACCTTCGCGTCGATGAGCTCCTGCATCCTCGCGGCCTGCTCGGCGGCGTCGGGCTTGGTCCCGGCGTGATAGACGAGCTCGTAGCCGCGCTTGGCGGCCTCGTCCATGATGCTCTGGGTGTTCGCGTTACGCCAAGGGCCGTTCTCCTCGTAGAGCTGGGCGAAGCCGACCCGGTACGTGCTCTTCATCGCCAGCGGCGGCAGCGACGTGCAGATGTTGCCCGTCTGGGTCGTGGTCCCCCCATCGCTACAGGCTCCCAGCGTGAATGCAGAGGCCGTCATGATCATACCGATTCCGATCCGTTTCATTGTTCTTGGCTCCCTCTCAATGGACATGGCTTTCCTTTCTGGGGGTGACTCAGAAGTCGTATTGCAGGCCGACGGTGGTCCTGAAGCGATCGATCGGGTTGAGCTGTGCGGACGCCTGCGTCGGCAGTGCGGTCGTGACCGGACCGACCACGTACGGGCCGCGATCCGAGACGGCATAGTTCGCCAGGGCCCGATAGGTCAGCCCCGCGATCCCCGGCACGGCGCCCGACACGCACAACCGCAGCTGAACTTGAATCGGCGCGGAGGGCGTGGGCACGAAACCACCATCGGCGGCGTGGTCGGCGGTACGCCGGCCGAGAAACTGCGCGGCGAGCGCCACGGTGGGCAGGTTTCCGCCCAGGACGTAGGCGAGGCGACCGTTCCCGAACAGCTGCGGCGCCACGCCGAGCCGCTCCGTCGATCCGGCGCCCAGCCGCTCGGCGACGGCCGCCGTCACGCCGAGGCCGTACTGAAAGCGATCGATGCCCAGCGTTCCGTCGATGCCGGCATTGATGCCGTAGTTGCGGATCGAGGCGGCGTTTCGGTATTGCGTGAGCTGAACGCCAGGCGTGAAGGGAACGCTCGTCCTGCCATCACGGATCGCCTGGATCGTTTCTGCCTCCGACAAGGTCCGCAGCTCGACCAGGTTGGTCCAGCGCGTGTAAAACACTCCCGCCAGCAGCCGATGCGTTCCGACCTGCTGCTGAACGCTGGCCTCGGCGGACTTCTCCCGCTCGGGCGCCAGCGCGTCGGCTGCGATGCGACGGTCGGTGGCGTTGCTGGTCTCGTCCCAGCTCGGGGCTCGAAACGCCTCGGCGTACACCGCCTTCAGCGTCCCGCCATGCCAACCAGTCCAGCTCGCGGCGAGGCGCGGAATCAGCACCAGCGGGAATCGCGGATCGCGATCCATGCGCGCCCCGGCGTTGAAGTGCAGCTTGTGGGTCGCCTGCCAGGTCTGCTGCAGGTACGTTCCCACGATGGTGTCCCGCACGTCGAGGCCGCGCGGCGCGGGGTACACGTCGTCGCCGGTCTCGGCATTGGACGCCTTCGAGCTGGTCTTGATGAGCCGCCCCCGGACCTCGGCCCCCAGGGTGGAGACCAGTTCGCCCGTCCCCAGCCAGTCCCAGGTCGTCTGTAGCTCCAGGCCCCCCCACGTCCCGCGGGAGCTGTTCGAGTAGTTACAGGTCACCTGACCGAAAGGACAGAGCTGCCCTCTCGAGGTGATGAACGCGCTGTCGAACGCGTAGGTGTCCGCGTAGGCACGGCCGGACAGCGTGAAGAAAGTGGAAAACGCATGGTGATGTTTGAGGTCGATCGAGCCGCGCCATTCGCGCTCGGCGGTGCCCGGGTCATCGAAGTCGCCCCCGCCCGTGGGCGCGGCGTGGCGGTAATACGATCCGTGGAGCTCGAGCTCGGTGTCTCCGACGGCGACGCGCATGATCCCGGCGTCAGCGTCCGCGGAGTACGAGCGGTCGGCGTTCGCCCCGCCCCAGATGCCCGTGCCGGTGGGGGCGCGGGAGTAGCGGCCGGGCTGGCCCGTGAACGAATCGATGCCGGTGTTCTCGGGGGCGAAGTAAAACGTCGGGCCCTTCTGCTTGAACGCCTCCACCTCCGCGGTCACCTCGCCTTCCCGACCGAACAGCGAGAACCGCCGGCCGCCGCCAGCGCCCACCCGCAGGGTGGTCGGCACCGCAGAGTCCGCCATGAGCTTGACGCCGCTCCAATCCCGGACGCGCTTGGTGACGACATTGATGAGGCCGAGCATCGCGTTCGATCCGTACAGGACCGAGCCCGGGCCCACGATGATCTCGATGTGATCGATGATCTCGATCGGGATCCCGGCGCCCGCGCCGAAGAACGCGCTTCCGCGGACCTGCTCGTTGACCGCATGGCCGTCGAGCAGCAACAAGAAGTGGCTGCCGCGATCGCCGGTGATGAGGACGCCACGCGCCCCGATTTCCCCGCCGTTCAGGTTGTCGGAGGTGGCGACGCCCAGGGACAAGAAGTCGATCGCCTCGCTGACGGTCTTGATGCCGTAGCGCCGCAGGTCGTCGGCCGAGATGCTGGTCGACAGGGCGGGGGCCGAGCTGGCGCGCTCGGAAGTCTTCGAAGCCGTGCTGACCACCTGTTCGCTGAGCAGCCCTTCGAGATCGGAGATGTCCTCGGCCCGCGCGGGCGCCGGGCCGAGCGCGACGACAACTGTCGCCGATAGCGCGAAACGGAGCGCGCCCCGGTCGGTCATGCGTCTCGCGAGCGGTGAGCGCCCGAGCGCGCGGCCCCGCCCGCGGCGATCGCCCGCCGGCTCTCCCCGCGCGTCGCCGTGCCGTCGTCCTGCAGCATCGCTTCGGGCAGAGCGAAGCGGAACACGGTGCCGCCGCCCTCGGCGTTCTCGATCGTGCCGCGGCCGCCGAGCTCCTGAACCACGTCGCGCAAGGCGCTGAGCCCGACGCCGCGGCCCGAGGTGACGGTGCTCTCGCGCCGGGTCGAGATTCCATCCGAGAACAGCGCCGCTTCCAGATCGCCCCGCGTCGCGTGCGGCAGCCCGCGTTCGCGGGCCCGCTCGCCGATGGCGAGCCAGTCGACGCCGGGCCCATCGTCGCGTATCGACACGACGACGCCCTGACCGTCGCGCCGGACGCTCAGGTTCACGACCGCGCGCGGCGCCTTCCCCGCCGTCTCACGCGCGGCGGCCGTCTCCACACCGTGGTCGACGGTATTGCGCACGACGTGAGCGAAGGCCGACCAGAAACGCGCCCATTTGGCCGGGGGCAGGCGCAGGGTGGTCGGCTCGCAGATCACATCGACGGGGGCGCGGCCCAGCCGATTGGCGAGCGCGCGGATCTGCTCGCTGATCACCGCCAGCCTCCGCGAGACCGGTTCGAAGCGCCAGGTGCCAGCGATCGCCAGCAGGGCATCATGGGCAGTGCCGCCTCGCAGTTCGCTGACGAACGCTTCGTATTCGCCGCCTTCGAGCTCGACGCGGCCCGACGTGCCGCCCTCCGTGAGCTGGGCGTGCATCGCGACCGCGCGCTCCCAGAGCACACCCAGCGCCTCCCTGTCGGCGTGGGACAGCGGATCGACGCCGCTCGGCGCCTCCGCGAGCTTCTCCTCGAGCTGATGGCAGAACGTCGCGACGCTCTGGATCCCGAAGAGCGCGGTATTGCCTTTGACGGTGTGGATCTGCCGTCGCAGGTCCGCGTCATCGCCACCAGGCGCGCTGGTGATGATGCGAACGAGCTTGGTGGTCTCGGCGAAGAAGTCGTCGAGCGCCGCCCGATCGGAGAGGACCCGACGGAAGACGCTCATCATCTCCCATTGCGCCTGCTCGGCGCGCTCTCGCTCGATGCGCGCCGTGACGTCGGTGATGACGACGATCAACTTGGCGAGACGTTCGTCCTCCAGGATCGGGCGATAGGCGAGCTCGTACGCGCGTCCATCCTTCTGCACCAACTTGGGAAGCTGATCGAGGCACAACGACAGCGGCAGCACGTCGTCGCCGATGGCCGCCCATCCGATCTCGAACCACTGCGCCACCGAGGCGTCGACGCGGGCCAGATAGTCCCAGAGCTTCGTTCCTGAATTCGCCGCCCCGAACCATTCGTCGATGACCCGCGAACGCTCGACGGACATGGTACCGGCGGCGTCGAGGGTCACGAAGCCCTGGCCTACGTTGTCGAGAACCAAGCGCATGTCGCGGTTGCGGGCGCCAATGCGGTCCTCGCGCACACGGATCGCGACCGCCATCTGACGAAACGCCCCGGCGAGCTGGCCCACCTCGTCGCTGGTCCGGATGTCGACTTCGCCCTTGCCACCGTGCTCGAGCTCTTGGGCGGCGGCGACGAGCTTGCCGAGCGGCCCCACGACGACGAGGCGCGCCATGACGATGAGCAGCACGAGGAGCCCGCAAGCGACCGCCGTCGACACGAGCAACGTAGTCCGCTCGATGGACGCGATGGCCCGGTTCTCGCGGGCGAGTGAAAAGGCGACAACGGTGGCGCCAGCCGGACTGCCCTGGCGATCGAGGATCGGCGACCAGATCACCACCCGCGTCGGCTCGCGGAGCAGGTAGGTCGCGTGCGGGGCGTAGCCGAGCGGCTCGACGCTGTCGCGGCGCCGCAGCTCACCGAACCGCTTCATGATTCTTCCGGAGCTGTCCGTGCTCCACACCGCGGCGTAGTCGACGTCGTCGTTGCGGCCGAGCGTGGTGAGCTCGTCGCCGATCGCGGCCTCATCGCCGAAAACAACGCCCGCCGCGCATGAATCGACGAACAGCCGCGTCACCGCGGAGGCGCTCATCTCTTTCGACTGCAGCAGGTTCTCGCGCTGGCTACGACTGAGTTTGAGGTAAACGCCGGCGGTCACGGCGACGATGAGCACGATGGTCGAGCCGGCCAACTTCGTGCCGACCGACCTGAGGCGCGAAGACCGTAGCTTCGCCGCCAACGCCGCGGGCGCGGTCATCGGCGGTTAGCCCCTCGGCTCCGATGTGCGGGCGTGTGGACCGAACGCACGATCGATCGATCCATCCAGCGTAGGTGGGGGCGGTGCGACTCGGCGTTGGCGCGACTCGGGCGAATAGAATTCGTTCGGTTTCGTACAAGAAAAACTTAAGCAGAGCCGTGGCCACGCCACGCGTCTGGCAGCAGATTGACGCCCTCTCGCCAGTCGCACCGCGCGCGCGACGTCGAAAGCGCGGCAGTCACCCTCTTGGCGTTTGTTGCGCCGCCTGACGTATGCGGATCCGAGCCGTCAGAAAAGTATGACGTCGCCTTCGCGCGGGATCTCGCTCTCGTTCGCCGGAGGCGTGACCTTGAGCGGGCCGTTGATCTCGATTTCGATCCAAACCGCGACCGATCCGCCCTTCGCGTCTCGAAAGAAGATGGGGGCGAAATCGGGTTGCGAAACGGCGGTGGCCAAGAGGCGCCCGCTGACCGTCACGGGCGTCATCGACCAGAGCTCGAAACCCATGCGCAGCAGCTTCAGCTTGAACCGCCCGATGTATTGGTTGGCGAGCTCCGCAACCCAGTCGCGGTCAGACGTCCCGCGTGTGTTCGATCGGCGGAGCGTGCCCGTCGAGACGCCGAGCACCGCCGTTCCGATCATGCCAGGCGCGGTGAAGCGGACAATGCCGAGGGCGGATAGGTCCGGGATGGGAAGCTGGACCTCGGGAGCGGTGACTGGGGCGATAGTAACCCTGTACGCCGCGAAGAGCTCGACCGCGGCACTCGTTGCCGTGGCGTCGAGGGTGCTCTCCAGTCCGGGCGGCACTTCAGGAGCACCTCCGGAGTCGAACGTCACACGACTCACCAAGAGCGCTCTTCGGTAATCTGCGGCATTTCTTGATGGCGCACTGCGCGCCGACGGGAACGATGGCCTGGCGTGTGCGGCGCGCGCGGTCGCCGACTAGCGCTCGGTTTGTGCGAGCTTCTCGAGCGCTTGACGGGCGACCGCGGCGATCGCGCGGCTCGGGTCATGTGCGAGGCGCGTGAGAGCGTCGTTGGCGTGCACGTTGCCGGAGCTTCCCAGCACCGCCGCGACGGCGGATCGCACGCTCTCGTCCGGATCGCGCGCGACCGGAGTGAGCTGACGGATCGCGTTCGGGGACCGCGTGGCGCCGAGCGCCAGCACCGCCGCGCGCCTCAGCCCGGGGTCCGGGTTTCCGAGCTGCCGGGCGAGGAATGGCTCCGCCGCCGGATCGTGCATCTCCTTGAATGCCTCGATCACGGCGAGCTTTCCGGCGGGTCCCTCCCGATCGAAGATCGCCATCAGGAGCGGAACCACCGTCGTATCGCCCAGCTTTCCCAGCGCCTGGACGGTGTCCAACAGAGTCCCCGCGTCGGCCTCGGCCTGGCTGGCCAGGAGCTGTCGGACGCGTTTGCTCCGCAGTCCGCCCAGGATCTTGACGATGGATCGGCGCACGTCCACGTCCGGATCACGCAGCAGCGGCTCGATCGTCCCGACGACATCGACCGTCGGCTGCCGCGCCAGCGCCTCCGCGGCGGCGCGTCTGACTGCGGCGGACGGGTCCGACAAGGACGCCAGGATGAAGTCGAGGTGAGCGACGTGGGGGTTTGCGCAGACGATCGTCAAGGCGGTGCGCCGTGGGAACGCCGGATCTTCGACAAGCGCGATCAGCACCCGCGCCACTTCGTCCGCGTCCATGCAGCAGAACGCCGCGACCGTCGCCTCGCGAACCATCGTCGCGGGATCGGTGAGCCGCTTCGCCATCATCGGAATGGCGTCGTTGCAGCCAAGACGCATGAGAGCGCTGACGGCGGCAGCACGGACCAGTTCTTCCGGGTCGTCGATAAGCATCTCGATCGACGACGCAGCGGGCACGTGGCCGAGCGCACTGAGGCATTCACACGCGAGCATTCGCACCGACGCGTTTGGCGAAGCCAGCCCGTCGCGCAGAATCGGCACGATCTCATCACCGATCGAGACGGCGCTGAATTCGAGCACCTCGCGCAACGCCGGATCGCGGCCGGCGAGAACCAGCGCCGTGTAGAGGGGGCGCAGCTTCAGCGCCTTCACGATCATCGCGGCCGATTGCCGGGTATCGCGCCCATCGCCACTGAGCTCGTCGTTGCGGCCTTCCGAAGAGAGGACCTGCTCGAGCCGCTCGTGAAGGCCCGCCGCGGAGGGAGAGGCGAGCTCGGTCCAGTCGGCGATGTTCTGCAGGGCCTCCTGGTTCGGCTGAAACTCGAGCGCTTCGCCGATCGCACGCAGGCAGTCGGCGAACGTCGCCGTGTCCTGGCTCTCGCGCACCACCCGGAACAGGAACGCGAGCGCCTCCGGCGATCCGATCTTCCCCATCGCATGTATGACGACGCCGCGAACGGACTCGTCTTCGACCAACGGAGCGAGCGCCGACACCGCACGCTGGTCTCCGATCTCGCCGAGCGCGTGAACGGCAGCGAAGCGCAGCCATGGGTCGCGGTCGAGCACCTTGACCAGCGCCTCTACCGCGAGCGTCGATCGGATCTGTGACAGGCCGTCGATGACCTGCTGGACGACGTTGATGTCTTCGTGATCGAGCAGGGAGACCAGATGGGGGATGGCGGCGGGACTGCCGGTGCGCGCCAGCACACCCGCCGAGAACATCACGACCTCGCCATCAGGATGGCGCAACCCTCGGACGAGCGCCGGAACGCTGCGGGCGCCGCCCGTCGCCAGGGCGTCCATCGCGGCATTCCGACGCCGAGCATCCGCTTGGTCGGCGACGGCCTCGATCAACAGATCCGGATCGACCATTTCCGCCGCCCCGGCGATCGCGCGCGCTCTTTCCGCGCGGTCGCTGGCTCCGAGCGCCTCGAGCAAGGAGGCGGTCAGTGATTCCGGACTCTGTGGGCTGGCGTCTCCGGGCTTGGGCCCCGGAGCGTCCGCCTGGCTCACGTATTTGCCCCGGCCCGGATCGGGTTTGCGAGCAGACCTTGTATCAACTCGACTAACGCGTCGGGCGTGAACGGCTTCTTGAGATAAGCGCTCGCGCCCGCGTCGAGCCCCCGCTTGTAGTCGTCCTCTCGGCCTTCGGTCGTCACGATGATGACGCGCGCCGGAGGGGTTTTTCTGTCGCCCCGGAAATGCCCGAGGAACTCGAGCCCATCCATGACCGGCATGTTGATGTCCAGGACAACGACATCCGGCATTCCATTGTTCGCGATATG
>Ga0307280_10000126_pt1 | contig 13704 bp, 9 predicted proteins | sample ER_DNA_119_FD_194479 | JGI IMG/M metagenome (GOLD analysis project Ga0307280, IMG submission 194479) | Bulk soil microbial communities from the East River watershed near Crested Butte, Colorado, United States - ER_DNA_119 | ecosystem: Environmental > Terrestrial > Soil > Floodplain | place: USA...
CTGCCGGCGGCCGCCTGGGCGCAGACGCAGCCGCCAGCGGCTCCTCCGATTGAATCGCCGCCGCCTCCCCCGCCCGATCCGGGCGCTCCGCCCCCGCCCCAGGAAGCGCCACCGCCGCCGCTGGAGGCGCCTCCGCCTCAGGAAGCGCCGCCGCCCGTCCCGCCTCCACCCGCGATTCCGCCGCCGCAGCCACCCGAGGGCCCGGTGCCGGGGAACGTGCCGACGACCTGGGGCCCGACCGAACCGGAGGAATCGGTCGTCGAGGCCGCCTCGCGCGGGCCGATCGCGCGCCCCCGTCTGTCCGGGGCGGTCGGCATGGGAACAAGCTTCGATTCCGTCGGGTTCAGCGGCGGCAGGGAGGCTGTCCCGACGTTCGTGGGCGTGCTGGGGATTGGCGACGGGCTGCTGGGCCTGGACCTGGGCGCGTTCGCGACGTCCGCCACGCGCGCGCAGCGCCAGTCGGACAGTCCGGTCGATCGGGTGGCGGTGGACTTGTTCGGTGTGGTGCGGCCGGCCGCCCTGCACCGGCGGGACGATCGCAGCTTCGAGATGCGCGTTCTCCACTCGCTCGCCGCCGAGCTGGGGCTCGGCCTGGAACGGGCCGGCCGCAGCAACATCTCGGGCACGCGTTTCTTGATTCACCTCGGCGCAACCGTCGACGTGCCGCTCACGCCCGCCAGCGAGGCGACCGAGCTGCGGTTGCGGCTCGGGGTCCAGCGGAACATCGGTCTCTACACGCCGAAGCTCTACGGAAACACGACGTCGGACGTGACCGAGGTCGTGGACACCGCGGTCGAGGTGTACGCGGCGCTGGCCGTCGTGTTCTGACGATGGCGCGCGCCACGGCGATGTCCCTGGGTGCGATCGCTCTGTTCGCGTCGTCCTGCGGCGCGACGGTCGAGCTGGGTCCGGGGGCGGCCGCGTACGCGCCCACCATCGTCACGATCGTCGAGATGCCACCCGCGATCGACTGGACCGGCCCGGGCGCGCAGCAGCGCGTGCAGCGGCTCGCCGCCGACAGCCTGATCGAGGTCACCGGTGGGCGGGCGGTCATCGCCGACGAATTGCCCGGGCCCAGCGACAGCGACGTGCAGGCCGCGCTGCGCGCGCTGGGCGAGGACGCAGCGAACACGCTGACCTTCTCGATCACGGTCGGCCTGGGCAAGCGGTTGATCACGGGCGCAAACCCGATCCAGAGCTTCACCGCGCCGAAGCGGATGGTCGTCGACTACGTGGCGCGCGTCGAGGTCCGCCACGTCGGCGCGCCCGACGTCATCGGCACGGTCGAGGCGATCGAGACCGGCGCGATCAACGAGCACGGCACCGGCAACACGGGCGAGAGGTGGGCGGCGGCCGCCGCGATCGACGAGGCGCTGGACGAGGCGGTGCGCGCGTTCGCGCCGCGCATCGCCACGCCGCGCCGGCCGACGTTGATCGTCGAGGTCCCGCCGGCCGCCGCCGGCGACCTGATGCGCACGCTCGAGACGCTGCAGCGCCTGTATCCCGAGCTGTCGGTCGCGCAAGCGCAGACGCTCGCCGACAGCGGCGAGCGCTTCCTGGTGGTCGAGCCCGGTTCCCTCGCGACGCTCGGGGTCGCGCCCGGGGATCTGCTGGGTGTGCCTGGGGGCCGGACGGACGCGAGCCGCGCGGCGCTGGCGCGCGTCGTCGCCCGTGGCGGCAAGCCGCTGGTCGCCGTCGTTCGCGGCGGTCAGCGCTACATCCTTTCGATGTGACGCCGCTCGGCGCGGGGCGTCAGGGCTTCTGGCAGGCGAGCGCCGACGGGTAGCTGACCATCATGTCGATCGCACCGGCGGGAAGCTGGCTGCGAATGCGGCGCACGCTGCGCTCGATCAGCGACCGGTTGATTGTCTCGTCGTATGCGCGCAGGCGGCCTGCGACGTCGCCGCTCGGGTCGGTGTCGATGTCGACCAGCGCCACCGGCTTCGCGCAGGACGCATCCACCTTTTCGAGATCCAGCGTCTTGATCGCGCGGTTGACGCGCGTCCTGAAGCTGACGCGCAGGTGGACCGGGTCGTAGACGATGTTCCACTGGCTCTCGGACCAGCGCACGCCGTCGAGCACGCCGAACGCCGCCGCCACCAGATCGCCGGCGGGCGGCGCCGCCGCTTGCCGGGCGGCGCGCGCGAAGCGCTCCAGTGATCCGGCGCCCGCCGGTGGCTGCTTTTGCCGCGACGCCCACGCGACCGACTCGGCGTACGGGTGATTGGTGAGCGCGCGGGCGCGCGGGCTGACGACCTGCCTGCCGCCGATGTGCTCGAAGGCCGCGCACGCGCCGGACCTGTCGCAGGCGAGGTAGTGAACGCGGGCATAGACCGGCGACACGCGCAGCCCGGGCGCCGCCGCGGTCATTTCCGCGACGGTCGCGAAGTTGTCCAGCTGATACTGGATCCACTGCAGCTCGTTCACCGTCGGGCGGCCATCGGCCCGTTCGGTGGTACTGGAATCCAACCACATCACCTCGACCACCAGACCGGCGTCATTCATTCCCCCCGCGGGAAACTCGCGCCCGTACTGGTTGAACGTCACGCTCGCGTGGCGCGACAGCCAGCGGGCGGGCTGATCACCCGGCTTCGCGGGCAGCGACTGCTTGGCGACGCCGCGCTTGTTGACGATGACCAGCCCCTGGCCCATGTGCCAGTCGTAGCTCTTGCCCACGACGCGGTCGCCGCCGCGCTCGAGCATGAACGTCGTGCAGGCCGAGGCCGGCCGCGCCGCCGCGCCGGCGACCAGCGCGGCCGTGATCGTCGCAATCGTCAGCGAGGACCGGCGAAGCGAGTTGAGCCGAAGCCCGATGGGCCGAAGCACGGTGGTAAGAATAGCCCCCCGTCGTGCGTACCGCCCTTCGCATCGCGCCGCTGATTGCGCTGCTCGCCTTCGTGGCCCAGCTGTCGCTGCGGCCGATGGCGGAGACCGACCTGTTCTTTCGGATCAAGGCGGGGCAGGAGATTCTGGCGCGGCACGGGTTGCCCGGGCGCAACCTGTTCTCGTTCACGTTCCCGGACTACCCGGATGTCGACGCCGCCTGGCTGTTCGAGGTTGGCGCGGCGGCGCTGTACGCGCGCGGCGGTTTCCCGGCGGTCGTGATCGCGAAGACGGCGGTGCTGCTCGCGGCGTTCGCGCTGGCGTTCGCGCTCTGCCGGCGGCGCGGCGCGGGGCCGGCCGCCGCCGCGCTGGCCCTCGGCGCCGCCGCGTTCGCCGGCCGCGAACGCTTCGTGGAACGCCCGCACGTCTTCTCGCTCCTGGGGATCGTCGGTCTCCTGTTCGCGATCGATACGCTGGTCGGGCGATCGGGCAAGCGGGGTGCGCGCGTGGTGGCGGTGACCTCGGCCGGCGTCGCGCTGTGGGCCAACCTGCACGCGGGCGCCTTCATCGCGCCCGTCTTGCTCGCCTCCGCGGCGGCGGGCGCGCGGCTCGACCGCGATCGCAGCGGAGCGGCGGGCCGCCTCGGGCTGGCGGCGCTCGCGACGGCGGGCGCGCTGTTCGCGACGCCGCTCGGCTTCGGCTTGCTCCATTATCTGCATTTGCACCTGGTGTTGCCCGCGCTGCACCCGGTGGATGAATTTCGCTCGCCCAGCTGGCTGTCCGACCCGGCGCTGTTCGTCTACGTCGCCGCGTTCCTGGCGGCAGGCGCCCTCGCCTGGCGCCGTTTTCGGTGGACCGAGGTGGTGCCGGTGCTCGTGGTCGCGCTGCTCGCGGCGCGGACGGTCCGATTCAGCGCGGACTTCGCCCTCGCGGCGGCCCCGCTGCTCGCGGTCGGTCTGAGCGCTGCCGGCGATCGCCTCCGGGCCCGCTGGCCGCTCCTCGTTTCGGATCCTGTCCCGTCGGTGGGCGTGGCGGCCCTGCTGGCCGGGATGGCCGGAGGCCCGCGCGTCGGCGGTCAAGGTGGCGGCATCGGGCTGGACACGCGCGAGCTGCCGCTGTCCGCGATCGCGTTCGTCGACGCGAACGGCCTGCGCGATCGGATGTACAACGACTTCGAGATCGGCTCTTACCTGCTGTTCGAACCAGCCGGCGGCTATCCGCATCACCGCGTGTTCGTCGACCCGCGGCTGCCGGCGTATCCCGCCGAGTTCCATCGCCTGCTGGGCCGTTCCGACCTGACCCGCCCCGAATGGAGCGCCGCGATGGACGGTTTCGGCGTCCAGACCGCGCTGCTCGCGTACGCGGGCATCAACCCGCGCGTCTCCTGGTGGGATCCGGAACGTTACGCGCTCGTTTTCCGCGAAGCGGACGCACGCGTCTTCGTCCGCCGGCTGCCGCGCTTCGCCGCGCTGATCGCGCGCGACGAGATCCCCGCGACGTTCGCGTTTTCGCCCCAGGAAGGGACCGCGACGCTGCCGCTGGAAACGCGGCCGGCGGCATCGCCCGTGCCCGACTGCGAATGGCAGCGGCGGCTCGGCGATCTGACGTTCGATCTCGACGGGACGCCGTCGACGCGCACGCTGGCGGCCTACGGTCGCGCGCTGGCGGCGCCGGAGGGCTGCCTGCAGCCTGCCGACGAGGCGCACCTCTGCGCCTGGCTGGGCGCGGTCGCGCTGGGGGTGGGGCGTGCCGGGGACGCCTTGCCGCTGCTGGATCGCGCGCTCGCGCGCGGCGACGTGGACCTGACGACGCTGGCGAACCGCGCCGTCGCGCTGGAGGCGCTCGGTCGCAACGCCGACGCGGCCGCGGCGTGGACCGCGGTGATCGCGCGGGCCGGCGATTCTCCGCTGTCGGCGCAGGCGCGCGCGCACCGCACCCGGCTGCTCCGACAGTAGCCGTCAGACGTCAGACGTCAGACGTTGGGACGTTGGGCATTGGCCCGACGCCTACTCGCGCAGCCCGACGAACGTCGTGCTCAACTGCGAGCGGCCGGCCGCCGTCTGGAGATCCACCGACCACCTCCCGGGAGCCGTCTGATCGTCGCCGAGTTGATGGGCGGAGGCGCCGCCCTGTGTATTCAGCACGGGCGCGGAGCCGGCGAGGTAGAAGTCGAGTCCGGTCCCGTTCGCGGCGTCGAACCCGCCTCGGAGCCGCGCGATCAGCGCGCCGAGGCCGTCGGAACAGGCAGCGGAGAGGCAGGTCTGGTCGCCGCCCGCGATGGGGCAAAGAAGCGCGTTGAACGCGGCGCACCCGGCGACGTCGCTGCCGTCCGCGTCCTTCGCGTGGGCCAGCTTCACGACCTCCGTGATCAGCCCGTCCGTGTCGGCCGTCGCCGGCGCGGGCAGGCGGGGCGCCAGCGTGACCGCGTTGAAGCCGACGAGCGCGACGCGTCCCAGGCGCAGGGAGAAGCCGTGATCGTCCACGTTCAGCAGGCCGTCGTGGGTGGTTGCCGTCGTGGTGGCCGTCAGGGCGGGAAGCGCGAGCGGCGCGAGCGCGACGGGCACGGTGATCTTTGGCATCAGGGGCAGCGGGAAGGCGGCGCTGTCCAGCGTGTGCGTCACGATGAATTCGTCCGGGCGGCCGGTCGCCTGTACGTCCAGCGTCGAGCCCAGCGTCACGCTGTCCAGAATGTGCGCGGCTTCCCCGGCGATCGCCGGCAACGTGACCAGCAGCGGTGGCGTCGGTGTTCCGAACAAACCGAGAGCGATCGCATCGAGGCTCGGCGCACCCAGCCGGTCTTGCCCGGATCGACAGCTGGTGACGGCGCCCGCTGCGTTCGCGATCAAAAGTCCGCGGCGGGCCATGAGCGCATCGCCGAGCGGCCCCTCACCGCCCGGGGCCAGGTTGGGCGAGCAGTCGAGCGGGTCAGCCGCTGTTTCCGGCGACAGGGCGTCGATGATGCAGTCGAGCAGCAGCTGGGCCGGGTCCAGCGGGCAGTCGCTGAGATCGCGCCAGGGACCGGCGATCGAGGCGGCCGCGGGCGGCGGCGGCCTGAACGTGATCGGCGACCTGACCGCGAAGCGTCCGACCGGGCTCGGGACCGCATCGCGAAGCGCAAGCGCGACCGCGACGACGCCGTCCGGTTGCACCGTCCCCTCCGGCAGGTCGATGCACCCGAGCGCGATGAGCTGGCCGTGGCCGTTGTTGGCGCGGCCGAGGGCCGCCGCTGGCCGGGTCGTGGTGACGTACTCGAAGGTCGCGGTCTCGCCCGCGACCCGATCGATCTGCGGCCGCCCGCCGCCCTGTGGGTCGGGCGGGAGGTAGGGATCCACCTCGGCGCACCGCTGGTCGTCGAGGAAGCGGACGGTGATTCCGCCCGTCGCGCGGGTGGGCGTGTCCGGGTTGGGAAAGAACGGCGCGACCACGACGCTGCCCGAGCTTGCATCCGCGACGATCACCGTCACGTCGGCGCGCCCGATGCCCGCGGTGGCTTGAATGCTGAACACGGAGGCCAATGCGACGTGGTCGTCGACGGAGATTCCGACGGTCGCGGCGCCCGACGCGTCGGTCACGGCGGTCACAGGGGCGAGCGCCGCGCCTGGCTGGTGGGTGTCCGCCAGCAACGGCGCGTTGCTGATCGAGAAGGTCACGGTCGCCGACCCGACCGGGACACCGCCGTTGGTCATCACGACGCGCGCGAACCCCGTTTCGCCGGGGCCGACGCGAATCGTCTTGGGATCGGGCTTGAGCACGGCGCCGCCCGCCGGCGTCGCGGGCGCCTCGCCGCCAGCGCAGCCGGCGGCGGCGAGCACCGCCACCGCCACCGCGAGCAGCGCGCCTGTGGACAAACTGTGGGCTCTTTTGCGCTGGATCAGTGACGCGCGCAGGGCCAAGCTCGCTCCCTCATGCCCGAGTTCACGCACCTGCATTTGCACACGCAGTATAGCCTTCTGGACGGGGCGATTCGCCTGGACCAGCTGTTTCCGAAGGTGCTCGAACGCGGCATGAAGAGCGTGGCGATGACCGACCACGGCAACCTGTTCGGCGCGCTCGATTTCTACCAGCGCGCCAAGGCCCACGGCGTGAAGCCGATCTTCGGGTGCGAGACCTACATCGCGCCCGATCGCCTGGACAAGACCGAGCGCCGGTCGAATCACCTGATCCTGCTCGCGAAGAACGAAGCGGGCTGGAAGAACCTCTCGTACCTGAACTCGATGGGCTACCTGGAAGGTTTCTATTACAACCCGCGCATCGACAAGCCGCTGCTGCGGTCGCACGCCGAGGGCCTGGTGGGACTGTCCGCCTGCCTGGGCGGCGAGATCGCGCAGACGATCCGGCGGCGCGGGCCGGAGGCGGCGCAGGAAACCGCCAAGGAGTTCGAGGACATCTTCGGCAAGGGGAACTTCTTCCTCGAGCTGCAGCCGAACGGTCTCGAGGAGCAGGAAGAGGTCAACGGTCACCTGATCGAGATCTCGAAGAAGAGCGGCATCGGCGTCGTGGCGACCAACGACTGCCACTACCTGAACCAGGACGACGCGCGATCGCACGAGATCCTGATGTGCGTCCAGCAGAAGAAAACGATCCACGACGAGAAGCGGATGCACCACCGCAACGACGCCTTCTTCGTGAAGACGCCGGCGGAGATGGAGGCGTACTTCAAGCACATCCCGGAGGCGCTCGAGAACGCCGCCAAGCTGGGCGCGTTGTGCAACGTCGAGTTCAAGCTGGGCGAAACCTTCCTGCCGAAGTTCCAGGTGCCGGATGGGATGACCGCGGAGTCGTACCTGCAGACGATCGCCCAGGACGGCTTGAAGAAGCGCATCGAGGAGGCGCACCGCCGCGGCGAAAAGGTCGACGGCGATGTCTACGCCGCCCGGCTGGCGCTGGAGCTGGGCGTCATCCAGAAGATGCACTTCGCGGGCTACTTCCTGATCGTCTGGGACTTCATCCGCTACGCCAAGGACCACCGCATCCCCGTCGGTCCGGGCCGCGGGTCGGGCGCCGGCTCGCTGGTCGCGTACTCGATGCGCATCACCGACATCGATCCGATCTCGAACAAGCTCCTGTTCGAGCGCTTTCTGAACCCGGAACGCGTCAGCATGCCGGACTTCGACATCGACTTCTGCATGAACCGGCGCGACGAGGTGATCAGTTACGTCACCGAGAAGTACGGCAAGAACAACGTCGGCCAGATCGTGACCATGCACCAGATCAAGGCGCGGTCGGGCGTGCGCGACATCGGGCGCGCGATGGGCGTGCCGGTGCAGGAGGCGGACAAGGTCGCGAAGTTCGTGCCCGAGCCGATCCAGGGCAAGAGCCCGCCGATCGCGGAGGCGATCGAGAAGGAGCCGCGGCTCAAGGCGCTGTACGACGAGAACCCGACCTACCGGACACTGCTCGATCACGCGAAGAAGCTGGAGGGGCTGAACCGGCACGCGGGCAAGCACGCCGCCGGCGTCGTGATCGGCGATCGGCCGCTCTGGGAGTACGTGCCCTGCTTCCGTCCCGCCGGCGACGAAGGGGGCATCGTCACCCAGTACGACAAAGACATGGTCGAGAAGGCCGGGCTGGTGAAGTTCGACTTCCTCGGCCTCAAGACGCTGACGGTGATCCAGGTCTGCATCGACCACGTCAACCGTGAACGCGCCGCGCGCGGCGAGGCCGACTTCGATCTGTCCGTCATCCCGCTCGACGACGTCGAGGTCTACAAGATGATCTCGCAGGCGGACGTCACCGGCGTCTTCCAGCTGGAATCATCGGGGTTCCGCGAGCTCTTGAAGAAGCTGCGCCCCGACTGCTTCGAGGACATCGTCGCCGCCGGCGCGCTGTACCGGCCCGGGCCGCTCGAGGGCGGCATGGTCGACGACTTCATCGAGCGCAAGCACGGGCGCAAACGCGTCGAGTACGACCACCCGACGCTGGAACCGATCCTGAAGGACACCTACGGCGTCATCGTCTACCAGGAACAGGTCATGCAGATCTCGTCGGCGCTGGCCGGCTACAGCCTGGGCAAGGCCGATCTGCTCCGCCGCGCGATGGGGAAGAAGAAGGCGGAGGTCATGGCCAAGGAGAAGGCCGGCTTCCTCGACGGCGCCAAGGCGAAGGCGGTCGACAGCAAGATCGCCGAGCGCGTCTTCGATCTGATGGAGAAGTTCGCGGGCTACGGCTTCAACCGAAGCCACTCGGCCGCGTACGGCCTGCTGACGTACCAGACCGGCTACCTGAAGCGCTACTTCCCCGTCGAGTTCTTCGCGGCGCTGCTGACGTGCGACAAGGACGACACCGACGCGGTCGTCAAGTTCATCGCCGAGGCGAAGGCGAACGGCATCGCCGTGTTGCGGCCGGACATCAACGAGTCGGACACCGACTTCTCGGTGGTCAAGATCGAGGCGGTGGGCAAGGCCGACGATCTGAGCAATGTCAGCAATGTGAACAGTGCGAGAAGGAACGGCGAGAAAGCATCGGCGAAGAAGGTCATCCGCTTCGGCCTCGGCGCCGTGAAGGGTGTCGGCGAGGGCGCCGTCGAGATCATGAAGGCGGCACGCGATCAGGGCGGGGCGTTCCCGACGCTGTTCGATTTCTGCAAGCGTGTCGACGGGCGCAAGGTGAACCGCAAGGTCATCGAGGCGCTGGTCAAGGCGGGCGCGTTCGACGGCGTGGCCGCGGAGAACGGCATCACGCGCTCCCGGATGTTCGGCGCGATCGCCGTGGCGTCCGAGCGCGCGGCCGAGGCGCAGCGCGAGCGCGAGAGCGGCCAGACCAACCTGTTGGCGCTGTTCGCTGGCCCCAGCGGCAACGTCGGCCCGGGCCTGCTGGGCGAGGACAAGTATCCGGCCGCCGAGGAGTGGATGCCAAAGGAGCTTCTCGCCAACGAGAAGGAGTCGCTGGGCTTCTACATCAGCGGCCATCCGCTCGATCGCTACACGAGCGAGATCCGGCGCTTCACGACGGCGACGTGCGCCAACTGCATGGAGAAGGGCGAGCGCAACGAGGTGATCCTCGGCGGCGTGATCAACGCCTTCGTGGAGCGCCCGATGAAGAGCGGGCTGGGGAAGATCGCCTACTTCAACCTCGAGGATCAGACCGGGCAGATCGAGTTCTTCGTCAGCTCGAAGAAGCTGGAGGAGTACCGGGAGATCCTGTCGCGCGACGAGCCGATGCTGATGACCGGTGTCGTCGACGCGCCCTGGGGTGAAGGTGAGGCGGCGCGAGAGCGCCTGAAGTTCGTCGACGCGAAGCTGCTGTCGAAGGTGCGCTCCGAGAAGAGCTCGCTGCTGGACATCAAGCTGAACGCCGACGTGGTTCGGGAAGAACAGTTCCCACCGCTGGAGAAGCTGCTCAGGAGTCACCCTGGCGGGTGCCGGGTGGTGCTGCGCATGGAAATCCCGAAGCGCAGCGAAACGGTCCTCGACCTGGGCGATGACTACAAGGTCGCCGCCAGCGACGAGCTTCTGGCGCGCATCGAGCAAATCTTCGGCGCGCGCGTCGCGGTCCTAAGGTAAAGCCTTACAGTTCGGAGGACCGCGCTTAGTTGCAAGGACCGCGCGACGCGTCGGAATCGTTTTCTCGGGCGATTGTTGACTCGAACCAACCTCGTCCGGCCACTATCCTGATGAGGTCTCATGCGACGCGAACCATCCCGCGCGCGGCAAAAACCCGGCGTGCCACCGCAACCAACGGTGCGGCTTCTGCTCCAGGACATTGCCGAGGGTATCCGGGTTCTTCAGACCCGCGACGGCGTCCTCCTGAGCAACGAGCAGATCCTCGAGCGCGCGCGCAACATCGTGACCGGCTTGCTCGGTAACTACCGAATCCGGTCGCTCGAGGCGCGCGAGTTCCGGGGACGCCTGCCGATCAGTCAGATGGACCTGCTGGACCAGCTGGAAGAGCGCGCGGAAGCGCGCAACAACGGCCGTCCCGGCCGCGCCTGATCTCGGGGTTCCCACTTCAGCGCGCTGGTGGTGGTCGGTGCGTGTGTGCTGATCTCGTGCCGCCGGCGCAAGCCGGCGACCCGCGCGATCGCGCTCAAGTAAACGCGCGCACCGGTCGAATTCCTGATCAGGAGACGCCGAAAAACATGCTGAACGGACTCGTGAGCGCGCTTCTGGTCCTGGCCGGTGGAACCTGTGCCGTCGCCGGCTATGTGCTCGGCTCCTGGCACCAGCGCCGCGCGCTCGAAGCCGAGATGAACGGCGAGCTGTTCGGCGAACGGGCCGTCGACCTGCTGGAAGAGCCGGCCCCGCGCCGCGACCAGCGGTCTAACTAGCTCGGAACCCTCAAAGGGTTCCGAACCTCCCGCGAGGGGCTCCGCGCGGCAAAGCCGCGCTATGCCCGCGCGACTAGCTCGGAACCCTCGCGCGTCTGAGCCCGCTCAGGGCGCCTGCACGAACACTTCCTCGATCGCCTCGAGGTCGTTGAACAGGGGCGCGGCGTCATACGCCGGATCGTCCGTCGGCTGATAGTCGGTCGCCTCGACGCGGAGCAACTGCAGCCGCGTCAGCTTGAGGGGCAGCATCTCGAGGCTGACGAGCAGGTAGTCGATCGTCGCCAGCAGCTGATCGCGCCGGGCCTCCAGTGCCCGAGCGTCCCGGATCTGCGCCTCCCGCTGCGCGATTCCCAGCTGATACCGAGATCGGGCGTCGGCGGTCGTCGCGTTCGCCTCGCGGGCGCGGATGCGCTGCGCCTCGGCCTCGATCTCCGGCACGGAGATCTCGCTCAGGAACCGCCCGAGGTACTCCACCCGCGCGGCGAGCAGGACGATGCGCCGCTCGATGTCCGCGACGCTGCGCAAGCGCGCGAGGATCTCGTGTTCGGGATCCTGCGGGCTGTGCGCGACGGCGTTCGCCAGCGTGCGCCGTGCCTGGCCGAGGCGCCGGATCGCCGCCTGCGCACCCACATCCGCGTACCAGATCAGATCCGGAAGCTCGATGGGGCTCGTGCGCGCGTTGCGCTCGGCGACCGTCCAGGTCCGGCCGCTCCGAAGCCGCGCGAAAAATAGCACGCCAAAGATCACCGGCACGGCGACCAGGGGCGCCACCAGTTGACAGGCGAGCGCGACGAGCGACGCGGCGCCGATGGTGACCAGCGTGACCGGGCTACCGGCGGCGTGCTTCGCCGCGATCGACGTCGCCCGTCGGGTCCGCCCCTCGCGCGGTGTCAGGTCGCCAACGAAGTCCCGTTTCAGCATCTGTTGGCCATTCACGACAACCTCCACGTTTGGCGCCAGTCCCCTCCAAGGTGGGATCGATCGCACCCTAGGGAAGGGGGCCGCTACGCGAGGCGCGCCGTCTTGAGCGCGGTCAGGATCACGCGCGTCGCAGGCGACTGGTTCAACGTGTAGAAGTGGATGCCCGGCGCGCCCCCGTGAAGGAGTTCCACGGCTTGCGCGGTGGTCTGCGCGATGCCCAGCGCCGCGACCGCCGCGTCATCGGCGCGACAACGCTGCAACTCCTCAAGCAGCGCCGGCGGGATGCTGGCGCCGCTCAGTCCCGTCATGCGCTCGATCCCGGCGACGGTGCGAATCGGCATCAGCCCGGGGACGATCGGGACGTCGATGCCGGCTGCGCGGGCGCGCTTGACGAAGTCGAAATAGACCCGATTGTCGAAGAAAAGCTGGGTGACGACGAAGTCGAGGCCGGCGTCTACCTTGGCCTTGAGGTGCCTCATGTCCTGATCGAGGTCGCGGCACTCCACGTGCCCCTCGGGGTTGCCGGCGCCGCCCAGGCAGAGCGACCGGCCAAAGCGCTTGCGGATGTACTGCACCAGGTCGGCGGCGTACGAGAAACCGCCCGGCACGCGCTGGAAGTTCGTCTCGCCGGCCGGGGGATCGCCGCGCAGCACCATGACGTTCTCGATGCCGGCGTCGACCAGCCGCTCGAGCACCGCGCCGATCTCGTCCTGGCTGGCGCCGACGCAAGTCAGGTGGGCCATCGCCGTGACGCTCGCCTCGCGCTCGATCCACTGCACCAGCTCGATGGTCTTGGCGCGCGTCGACCCGCCCGCGCCGTAGGTCACCGACACGAAGGCCGGCGACAGCTCGGTGAGCTCGCGGATGGTCCGCTCCAGCGCCTGGCCGCCGGCGTCGGTCTTGGGCGGAAAGAACTCGAACGAGAACAGGCGGCGGCCGCCCGCCTGGAAGAGCTCGGAGATCTTCACTTGGCGCCCGCGGTGGTGCCGACGCTGCCGAGGCGTCCACCCATGCGATCGAGGTGCGCGGCGATCGCCGCCGCGTCGACGGTCACGGTCTCGCCCTTGCGCTCCGGCGCCTCGAACATGACGTCGTGGCAGATCTCCTCGACGATCGTGCGGAGGCTGCGCGCGCCGGTGCGCCGGCGCAGGCAGTACTGGGCGATCGACCGCAGGCCCTCGTCGGAGAAGCGCAGGTCGACGCCGTCCATCTTCAACAGCGCCTGATACTCGCGCACCACCGCGTCGGGCGGACCGGTCATGATCAGGTAAAGGTCGTCCTCGGACAGCGGCTGCAGCTCGACACGCACGGGCAGGCGGCCGAGGAACTCGGCCAGGAAGCCGTAGTCGAGCAGCTCCTTCTCGGTCACGCGGCGCGCGGGCGCGTCGTCAGCGTCCCGGTCGGCGCCGAAGCCGACGGGCTTGGCGGCCTCGGTCAGGTGAAGGTCGGAGAACGTGCCCGCCGCGATGAACAGGATGTCCTGGGTGTCGACGACGACGAAGTCGTGCTTGTTCCAGTGCTGCGTGACGTTGAGGGGCGCGAAGATCTCGCGGCCCTCGAGCAGCTTGAGCATCCCCTGCTGGACGCCCTCACCGCCGATGTCGCGCGACCCGGCGCCGGTGCGGGCGCCGTGGCTGCGGCGGGCGATCTTGTCGATCTCGTCGATGAACACGATCCCGCGCTGGGCGAGCTCG
>Ga0307280_10000130_pt1 | contig 13527 bp, 8 predicted proteins | sample ER_DNA_119_FD_194479 | JGI IMG/M metagenome (GOLD analysis project Ga0307280, IMG submission 194479) | Bulk soil microbial communities from the East River watershed near Crested Butte, Colorado, United States - ER_DNA_119 | ecosystem: Environmental > Terrestrial > Soil > Floodplain | place: USA...
AGCGATCGACCGACGCCCGCGCGATGGCGCGGCGGAGCGCGTCGAACACCCGCGCCGATCGCAGGGACGGCAGCCCGTGCGCTGCCCGGATCGTGACCTGTACGGGACAGCGGGGGTCGATCTTGGGCCGCGTGGTGTGGGGCATCGAAGGTCGCCCCCGCGGTTTTCGCCCCGCCCCCTTGCGGGCCCCGCCCCAGGTCCTGGCCGCCTCGAGCGGCAGCCGCATCGCCGACCTCGTCCCGCCTTGATTCCGCGCATGTTCCGTTGTCGGCGCAGGTGGCGTCGGGTTGCGGGCCGCGTCCACTTGATTGCGGATGTCCCGCGCGATGGGACATCCGCTCGAACGCGGGCGGGCGCAACGGGGTCAGACGGCGCACGCTGGCGGGCGCGTGTTTCGCACGGAAGATGTGACGAATCGTGAAAGGCGACGGCACTGACGCCAGATCGCCGTTCGCCGGGACCGCGTCGCCGCGGGCGCCGTGTTGGCGGTATCCTCCGCGCCGTGCGCATTAGCCTGGCTTCGCGGGGCGGCCTCGCCCTGCTCATCACCGGTCTGTCTTCCACACTTCCCGCCGCCGTCCGCGCGGCCGATTCCGACGTGCGCGTGAATTCGGTCGGGTACCTGACCGCGCGCGCGAAGGGCGTCTCGGTGCTCGGCGGCGCGGCGACGACCTTCACCGTCCGCCGGTCCGCCGACGGCAGCAGCGCCTTCGACGGCACGCTGCCCGCGCCGTCCGCCGACCCGGGCACGAACGACATGGTCGCCCAGGGCGACTTCAGCGCGCTCGCCGAGACCGGCCGCTTCTACGTCGACGTGCCCGGCGTCGGGCGTTCGGTCGACTTCGCGATCGGCGACGACGTCTATCGCCGGCCGTTCGTGGCCGCGATGCTCGGGTTCTATGGCTGGCGCTGCGGGACGTCGGTGTCCTTCGCGTTCAGCGGCGACAGCTTCGGCCACGGCGCCTGCCACCTGGGCGACGGTCACCTCGACTACCTCGGTCAGGCGGGCGCGATGCGCGACGGCAAGGGCGGCTGGCACGACGCGGGCGACTTCGGAAAGTACACCGGCAACGCGGGATTCACGCTCGGCATGCTGCTGAGCGCATTCGAGCGCCACCCCGGCGGCCTCGCCCAGGCGCCGCTGCCACTCCCGGAGGCGGGCGGCGCGCTGCCCGACTATCTGGACGAGCTGCGCTGGGAGCTCGAGTGGATGCTGAAGATGATCTACGGCGCCGACGACGGCCGCGTCTCTCACAAGCTGACCGCGCTGGGCTTCGAGGGCTTCGTCGCACCCGAAGACGACCTGCAGACGCGCTACTTCGTCCCGTTCAGCAGCGCCGCGACGGCCGACTTCGTGGCGGCGCTCGCGCAGGCGTCGCGCATCTATCGCCCGTACGACGCCGCGTTCGCGGATCGCTGTCTGGCGGCGGCGCGCACGGCCTACGCGTACCTGACCGCGAACACGGCGAACACGCCGCCCGACCAGACCGCCTTCAGCACCGGCGGCTACACGACGAGCGATCCCGACGATCGGCTGTGGGCGGCGGCGGAGATGTGGGAAACCACGGGCGAGGACGCGCCGCTGGCGGACGTCGAGTCGCGCATCAACGCCGTGTCCGCGACATCGACGCTGGTCGCCGCCGACTTCGACTGGGGGTCGGTGCGAAACCTGGGCCTGTTCACGTATCTGTTGTCCGCGCGCGAGGGGCGCGCGCAGGCGGTCGTCGATCGCGTGCGCGCGAGCGCGATGACCGCCGCCGACGCGATCGTGACGGCGCACGACGCCAGCCGCTACGGCCGTGGCGTCGCGAACTACTACTGGGGATCGAACGGATCGGTGGCGCGCACGGCGATGCTGCTCGCGCTCGCGAACCGCTTGAGCGGCGACGCGCGCTACCTGGACGTCGCCGCCGATCAGCTCGCCTACGTGTTCGGACGCAACCACTACAACCGGTCGCAGGTCACGGGCCTGGGCATCGACCCGCCGCTGCACCCGCACCATCGCCCGTCGGCGGCCGACGCGATCGCGAACCCCTATCCCGGCCTGCTCGTCGGCGGCGGCACCACCGCCACCAGCTGGATGGACGACCAGGACATGTACATGGTCAACGAGGTCGCCATCAACTGGAACGGCGCGCTGGTCTACGCGCTGGCGCTGTTCCTGCCCGAGGGCGCGTGGCCGCCGCCGCAATCGGAGATCGATGCAGGCGCGGGCGGCGGCAGCGACGCTGGTGCTATCGGCGATGCGTCGACCGATGTCTTCGGTGGCTTCCCCACCCGACGCGGAGGGTGCAGCTGCGCGTCGGCGCCGGGGCCGGCGCAAGGATCATGGATCGCGTGCGCGCTGCTCGGGCTCCTCGTCACGCGCGCGCGGCGATCACGTCGCTGACCGGGTCGCGATGAGGTCGGCGAGGTAGCGCGCCTCATTGGCGCGGTGAACCGCCTCCTGGCGGATCGGCTCCGGCGCGCCCGGACGATCACCGGTGCGCTCCCAAAGCTCACCGCGGCGGGTGCACTCCGCGGCGCAGGCCCGTCGCTCGCCGCGAACGACGGTCAGCAGCGCCAGCTCGACGGCCGTTGCCAGCTCACGCGCGAGGGCGACCCCGATGCCGGCCTCGCGGCGCTTGAGAAAGTCGTCGACCGTGACACGCGCGACGTCAGCGAGGGATGGTGCATCCGTCATGCGCGCAAGGATAGGACGGGATGCGCGCGCGTCAATCGAGACGCGGCATCAGAACGTCACGAAGAATGCCCAGGGGAAGTCGCCCGCGGTCGCCTGGAAGCAGTAACCGCCGTTGCGCTTGGCGGGCAGCGAGGGCCAGTTGCCGCCGCTGCATGACATCAGCGTGTTGTTGATCCGGAAGGTGCGCCCGCCGCTGAAGTTGCCGCAGTTGCCGCCGTTCAGGTTGGCCACGGTCTGATGACAGGTGGCGCCGGCACCGAGGTTGCCGGAGTTGAAGTTCGGGCCCGCGAACACGATCGGTCCCGTGCACAGGCCGGTGCACGGCGACGTGCCGGAACAGGCCGGGCACGACCCGCCGCAGTCGAGGCCGGTCTCGCTGCCATTCTGGACGCCGTCGCTGCAGCTCGACGTGGCGGTGACGCCGACCGCCGTCGAGGTCGTCGTCGCGCTACCGTTGTCGACGGCCCGCGCGGTCAGCGAGTAGCTCGCAGGCGCGACGGGGACCGCCCAACTCACGCTATAGGGGGAGGCCGTGTCGGGAACGCCGATCTGTGTCGCCCCGGCCAAGAACGTCACCGACGAAACGGTGCCATCGCTGTCGGCCGCGTTCGCGGAGATTGTGATCGTGCTGCCCGCAACCACCGATGCGCCGTTGAGCGGCGCCGTGAGGCTGACCGTGGGCGGCACGTTCGCGGTCGTCGAGCAGACGCCCGAGACGCAGTTGCCGCTCTGGCAGTCGGCGTTGATGGCGCACGTGCGGCCGTTCGCGCATTTGGTCGTGCACGCGCCGCCGCAATCGACGTCCGTCTCGCTGCCGTTTTTGAACGTGTCGGTGCAGCTGGCGGTCGCGGTGACGACGACCGCCGCGGACGTCGTGGCCGCGCCGCCGTTGTCGGCCGCGCGCGCGGTCAGCGAATGACTGCCGGGCGCGGCGGGCACCGTCCAGCTCACGCTGTACGGCGACGTCGTGTCCGGAACGCCGATCTGCGTCGCGCCGTCGAGGAACGTCACCGACGATACCGTCCCGTCGCTGTCAGCCGCCGTCGCGGAGACCGTGATCGTGCTGCCCGCGACGACGGACGCGCCGCCCATCGGCGCGGTGATGCTGACGGTGGGCGGGATGTTCGGCGGCCCATACGAAAGTCCAAACCCGTACGGGAACAGCACCGTCGCCGGGGGGCTGGCGGTGCTCGTGTAGTGATCGCCGACGTCCTCGCACGCATCGGCCGTGCCGTTGCCGTTGGTGTTGGCACCGTTCGGGTCGCACCAGACGACGGGCGTCTCGGTTGCGTCGACCTTCCAGGTGACCGGCAACTTGCCGGTGAAGCTCGCGCCGTTCACGCCGTACAGCACCTCGGCGACGCCCAGTCCCTCGCTGCCCGGATACCAGGCCATCACGATCGCCTTCGTGGTCGAATCGGCGAGCAGCCCCTGGATGTCGAGCGGCCGGCCGCCGAGCAACACGACGACGCAGCCATTCGTGGCCGTGCACGTCCCGCTGCCGTCGTGATCGGGATCGGAATCGTCGCCCATCCACTCGGCGTACGACTGCAGCGTCTCCGACACCACCCGGATCCCGACCTGGCAGCCGCTGCTGACCACCCGCGCCGCGCCCACCACCTGCGTCACGCCCTGCAGGATCGACGTGCCGACCGGCGTCACCAGCGGCTGCTGCCAGCCCAGCGTCCAGGCCCCCATCTGCGCGCGGAGGTTGTCGGCGCCATTGCCCGTCACGCACACGGTCGTCGTCGGCGACAGGGGCAGGAAGCTGGCGGTGTTCTTGAGCAGCACCAGCGACTCGCGGACGGCCTGGCGGGCGACGTCGCGGTGCGCCTGCGAGCCGATCTGCGACGCGCCGCTGCGGTTGGCGAGCGGCGCCTCGAACAGCCCGAGCTCGAACTTCTTGGTCAGAATCCGGCGGACGGCGTCGTCGATGCGCGCCTGCGTGACGCGACCCGCGTTGAACTCGTCGCGCAGCGCGCTGATGAACGTCCGGTACGAGTCCGGCATCATGAACATGTCGACGCCCGCGTTGACCGACACGCGCACCTTGTCGGCGAAGGTCCCGGTCAGTTGATCGATCGCCTGCCAGTCGGAGATCACGAACCCCGAGAACCCGAGCTCGCCCTTGAGAACGGTGGTCAGGTACTGCGTGTTGGCGTGCATCTTCAGCCCGTTGACGCTGCTGAAGGACGCCATGACCGAACCGACGCCGCGCGTGATCGCACTGGTGTAGGGCGCCAGGTGGATCGCGCGCAAGGCGGCGTCGCTCAGCTGGTCGTCACCGCGATCGATCGGTGTGCCGCCTGGGTTGTTGCCGGTGCCCCACACGGCGCCGCCGTCGCCTACGAAGTGCTTGGCGGTCGCGAGCACGGTGTCCGGCAGGCTCAGCCCGCCGCCCTGAAGACCGCTGATCGCGGTCGTCATCGACGTCACCAGCGCCGGGTCCTCGCCGAAGCTCTCGTAGGCACGGCCCCAGCGCTGATCGCGCGTGACCGAAAGGGCCGGCGCGAACGTCCACTGCACGCCCGTGGCGGTCAGTTCCTGGGCGGTGATCGCGCCCGCCTGCTGCACCAGCGCGGGATCGCGCGTGGCGCCGAGGCCGATGTTGTGCGGAAACACCGTCGCGCCGATCACCTTCGCGTGCCCGTGCACGGCGTCGATGCCGTAGATCATCGGGATCTTGAGGCGCGTCGCGAGCGCGCCGTTCTGGTAGCCGTCGATGAGGTCCGCCCAGGCCGCCGCCGTCGGCGACGGCAGCGACGAGTCCGCGCCGCTCAGGACCGATCCGAGGAACAGCGACGTCACGTCGGCGGGCGCGCTGGTCTGCTGCTCGCTCTGGGTCATCTGCCCGATCTTCTCGTCCAGCGTCATGCGCCCGAGCAGATCGGCCACGCGCGTCGCCACCGGCAGGCTCGGATCCTGATAGGGGAGCGTCCCGGAGCCCTCGCGCGCGCTTTCGGCCGGCCCCGCGCCGGTCGGCGTGAACGCCGCGTTGGTCGTCAGCAGCACCTTGTCGGCCACGAAGCCGTCCTCGCGCATCCAGACGTTGACGGTGTGAACGCCGGCCGACGACACCAACAACGTCGCGTTGACGCCGTCGAGCGTGGCGCGTGTCCAGCCGAAGCTGGCGGTGAACCCGTTGACGCGATCCGCGCTGGCGATCGCGGCGCCGTCGAGGCCGGCGTGCACCGAGTCGCTGGCACCGACCGTCGAGCCCCCGGCGCGCCCGCGGATCCACACCTGGTACGTGCCGGTGGTCGCGAACAGCACGCGGAAGTCGAGACGCGGGCTTCCCGTGACGTAGCCGGTGTCCACCGCCGCGCCGTTGTCGGGCGTCGACCGCATCGCCTGGCTGCCGGACGCATTGGCGTCGGCCTCCGACGCCCAGCTGTGCCCACCCTGCGCGACGTTGCCGGTGAAGTGCTCGGCCTCCATCACGACCTGTCCGCCGCTCTCCTGGAAGTCGCCCGTGAGTTTCGAGCGGACGGTGACGACCTGATCCTGGGGCGGCTCGAGACAGCCGGCCAGCGCCCCCGCACCCAGCGTGCACACCAACGACACCACCAGCGTTCCCCGCGTTCGCGTCATCCAAGGCCTCCGTCCAGCGACCGGGCGGACACTGGGCTCGCGCGACCTGACATGCAAGCCTATTCGCGTGCCTGGTGGCGGGTCCGCGTGACAGCTCTGCGAACAATCGGAACCTGCTGGTCGCCGGCCGTTCCATCGCGGGCGACGAGATCTCGCACGCCAGCGTGCGCAGTATGATGTGCTGCGCGGTGACGGGACAGGGCGCGGGCGTGGCCGCCGCGGTTTCGATCAAGGATGGCGTCAGCCTGCGCGAGGTCAGCATCGTGAACCTGCAAGCGGAGCTGTTGCGACAAGGAGTGAGGATCCATTGACGACACCCCCGACGACTCCATCAAATCCGCCGCGAAGCGAACGTGCTGACCGACCTTGGCCCCGCATCCTGCTCGGGCCCGGGCCCAGCGACGTCCCGCCGCGCGTGCTCGCGGCGCTGGCGTCGCCGACGCTCGGCCACCTGGATCCCGAATATCTGCAGATCATGGACGAGACGCGCGGCCTCCTGCAGCGCGTGTTCGCGACGGAGAACAAGCTGACGCTGGCCGTGTCCGGCACCGGCAGCGCGGGGATGGAGGCGTGCGTCGCCAACCTGACCGAGGCGGGCGACGAGGCGATCGTGTGCGTGGCGGGCGCGTTCGGCGCGCGCATGGCGGACATGGCCGAACGGCACGGCGCCGCCGTCCACCTGGTCGAGGTCCCCTGGGGACAGACCGTCGGCGCCGAGGCCGTCGCCGCGGCGCTGAAGGCGCACCCGCGTGCGAAGTGGGTCGGCATCGTGCACGCCGAGACGTCGACCGGCGCGCACCAGCCGCTGGAAGAGATCTCGCGCCTCGTCCACGGCGCCGGCGCGCTGTTCGTCGTCGACGCGGTGACGTCGCTGGGCGGTCACGACCTGCGCGTCGACGCGTGGGGCATCGACGCCTGCTACAGCGGCACGCAGAAGTGCCTGTCGTGTCCGCCCGGCCTGGCGCCGGTGACGTTCAGCCCGGCGGCGCTGGACGCGATGGATCGGCGCAAGACGAAGGTCCGCAGCTGGTACCTGGACATGTCGCTGATCCGCAACTACTGGAGCGCCGACCGCGTCTATCACCACACCGCGCCCGTCAACATGACCTACGCGCTGCGCGAGGCGCTGCGCGCGGTGCTGGAGGAGGGCCTCGAGGCGCGCATCGCGCGCCACCGGCACAACCACCTGGCCTTGCGCGCGGGGCTGGAGGCAATGGGCCTCGCGTACATCCCCGCGGCCAGCCTGGCGTCGCTGAACGCGGTCCACATCCCGGCCGGCGTCGACGACGCCCGCGTGCGGGGCCGCCTGCTCGACGAGTACGGGATCGAGATCGGCGGCGGCCTCGGCCCGTTCAAGGGCAAGGCATGGCGCATCGGCCTGATGGGTTCGTCGAGCACGAAGCGCAACGTGACGTTGCTGCTCGCCGCGCTGGAAGCGATCCTCGGCGACATGCGCTAGGGCCCCTCACCCCGACCGCCCATCCACGCTGCCGCTTCGCGGGGCGAGGGAGACGGAATGAACTATCTTTCGGCGGCGTGAACACCGTCGAGCACGAAACAGCGCCCGCGAAGGCGGGGCGAAGGGAGTGGTTGGGGCTGGCCGTGCTGGCGCTGCCCTGCCTGCTCTATTCGATGGACCTGACGGTGCTGCACCTGGCCGTGCCGAAGCTCACCGCCGATCTGCAGCCGAGCGGCGCCGAGTTGCTGTGGATCATCGACATCTACGGGTTCCTGGTCGCGGGATCGCTGATCACCATGGGAACGCTCGGCGATCGGATCGGACGGCGTCGCCTGCTCCTCTTCGGCGCCGCGGCGTTTGGCGCCGCCTCGGTCGCCGCAGCCTTCTCCACGAGCGCCCGGATGCTGATCGCGACGCGCGCGCTGCTCGGCGTCGCCGGCGCCACCATCGCGCCGTCGACGCTGTCCCTGATCCGCAACATGTTCCTCGACCCACGGCAGCGCACGACAGCGATCGGCATCTGGATCACCAGCTTCTCGGTGGGGGGCGCGATCGGACCGCTGATCGGCGGTCTGATGCTGGAAGCGTTCTGGTGGGGATCGGTGTTCCTCACCGCCGTCCCCGTGATGGTCCTGCTGCTGATCGTGGGGCCGCGGTTGTTGCCGGAGTACCGCGATCCGAACCCGGGACGCCCCGACCCGATCAGCGCCTTGCTCTCGCTGGCCGCGGTGCTCGCGATGATCTTCGGCCTCAAGCGGATCGCGCAGGACGGCCTGGCGATCGCCCCCGTGCTGTTCATCGTCGCCGGCGCGGCCGTGGGCGTCGCGTTCGTCCGCCGCCAGCTCCGGCTTCCCGATCCGCTCATCGACCTTCGCCTGTTCAGGATGCCGGCCTTCAGCGCATCGCTCGCGACGTACGGCCTGTCGATTCTGTTTTCGTTCGGTGGTTTTCTCTTCCTGCCGCAGTACCTGCAGCTGGTGCTCGGCCTGTCGCCGTTCCGCGGCGGCCTCTGGACGTTGCCGTGGGCGCTCGCGTTCGTCGTCGGCTCCCTGCTGACGCCCGTCATCGTCCGGCGAATCCATCCTGCGTTCGTGATGGCCGCAGGCCTCACCGTCGCCGCGATCGGCTTCGCGCTGTTCACGCGCATCGACGCCTCGACCGGGTTCGCGATGTTCGCGGGCGGTTCGACGATGTTCGCGCTCGGGCTGGCGCCGGTGTTCACGCTGACCACCGACCTGGTCGTTGGATCGGCGCCTCCCGAACGAGCCGGCGCGGCGGCGGCGATCTCGGAGACCAGCGCCGAATTCGGCGGCGCGCTCGGCATCGCGATCTTCGGCAGCATCGGCGTGGCTGTGTACCGGACGATGCTCGGCGACGCGCTGCCGCCCGGTGTCCCGGTCCAGACGGCGGACGCGGCACGAGCGACGCTCGGCGGTGCGGTCGTGGTGGCCGGGCAGCTCGCACCGCCGCTGGGCGCCGAGCTGACACGCGCGGCGCAGACGGCGTTCATCGCCGGCCTCCGGATCTGTGCCGCGATCAGCGCGATCGGATCGATCGCGCTCGCGGTGCTCGCGGTTGTCGCGCTACGCGGCACGCGCCCGAGCGCGCCGAGCGCCTGAGACATCGCGCCGGCCCCTCACCCCGACCCTCTCCCCGCTCCGCGGGGCGAGGGAGATGGATCTCAGCGCCCGCGCCGGCCCCTCACCCCGACCCTCTCCCCGCTCCGCGGGGCGAGGGAGACGGATCTCAGCGCCCGCGCCGGCCCCTCACCCCGACCCTCTCCCCGCTCCGCGGGGCGAGGGAGATGGAGACGTCACGCGCCGGCGCCGGCGAGGGGCTGGGGGCGGGGGGCGTGGGGGAAGGCGGCGGCCAGGCGGTCTTGCTCGGCGCGCAGCTCTTCGCCGAACAAGGCGGCGACCCGGGCGCCGAGCTCGGTCGCGCCACCGGGCGAGAGGTGGGGCGCGATCGCCGCGCTGAACTCGGCGCTCGACTGAAACCGCTCGGCCGGGTCGATCTCGAGCGCCCGCGCCAGGATCGCCGGCAGCGGCGCGGGCAAGGTCGCGATGCGCGCTTTCTGGTCGGCGCCCATGCCGGACGCCGCGGCCGTCAGCAGATCGTAGAACGTGTCGCCCGGATACGTCGGCTCGCCCGTCGCCGCGTACAGGATCACCAGCCCGGTCGAGAACAGGTCGGAACGGTGATCGACCGGGCGGCCGCGCGCCTGCTCGGGCGACATGAAGCCGACGTTTCCACGCACCGTGCCGCTCTCGGTCTGCGACACGCGCTGCTTCGCCTTCATGATGCCGAAGTCGAGGATCTTCACCTCGCCCCGCTCCGAGATGATCACGTTCGCGGGCGTGACGTCCCGGTGGACCAGCCCCAGCGTGCGCCCCGCGTCGTCGCGCTTGTCGTGCGCGTACGCGAGCCCGGTCAGGATCTCGTTCGCCAGGTAAAGGATCGTGTTTCGCGAAAGCAGCGGGTCGCCGCGGTCGCGCAGCCGCGTCGTGACGCGGCCGAGATCGCGGCCGACGATGTACTCCTCGGCGAGGAAGTACGAGCCCCCGGCCTCGCCGAAGTCGAACACGGGGACCACGTTCGGGTGCACCAGCGTCGACGCCAGGTTCGCCTCGTCGATGAACAGGCTCACCGCCGTCGCGTTGCCGTCCAGCTCGGCGCGCAGGCGCTTGATGACGAACGAGCGCCGAAATCTGCCGACCCCGAAGGAGACCGCGGTGTACACCTCCGCCATGCCGCCCGCGCCGATCTGATCGACCAGCAGGTAGCGTCCCAGCGCCGTTCCCGGGCCCGGACGCACGATGGTCGCGGTCGACGGGGACACGGTCACCGGCCCCGACGCCGCGATCCCAGAACGCGTGGCGCTGACGTCGGTCCCCGGCGGCAGCGCAGGCAGCAGCCCGCCCAGCTCGTTGCGCTCGTTGCGCGGGCGACGCCGCCGGCGCGCCCCAGGCCGTACCGACACCACGGCGACGGCGACCGCGAGCCCGATCGATATCGCCCACACCACCCGTTGCCGCGAACGATCGGCGGCGACGGCTGCCCGTTCGAAGTCGGTCGCCCGACCCCGCGCCCACAGCCACAGACCGGGCGCAAGCTCGGTCGCCGCGGCGGCAGTCGCGGCCTGCCGCAAGGCGAAGGGGCCGGCGCGTTCCTGCCCCGCCAGCGGCTCGAGCAACGCCGCGTCCGCGCCGCCCCGTCCGACCGCGCGCGTCCCGTCGCTGAGCAGGACGTCGCGCCCGCCGTAACGGGCGACCTGATCCAGCAACGCATCGTCGATCCGGCGGGCCAGCGCCAGCACCGCCCCGCGATCGCGCCCGAGCCGCACCGGGCGCGCCGCGACCAGGAATCCGCCGCCCGGCCCGACCATCGCGGCGCTGGCAGGACGCCCGGTCTCGCCGACCCGCTTCACGATCGCCTCGACCGACACGCCCTCCCCACCCTCGGTCTGCGCGAACGCCAGCGTCGCGCCGTCGTAGGAGATGGCCGCGAGCGTGGAGCGGTACGGCTCCCACCAGCTTTCGGTCGCGAGCAGATCGGCGAACGTGCCGCGATTCACATGCCCGCGAAGCGCGGCGAGGAAGCGCGGGTTGCCGACGGCGTTCTCCGCCATCAGGGCCACCGATTCGATCTGCAGATCCAGCGCCTGGCGCGTGAGCTCGGCGCCCTCCTGCGCCTTGCGCGCCGCCTCGTCACCGACGCGCCGTTGCCGCGCCTGCGTCGCCGACCGCTCGTTGATGAAGGGGATGCAGGCGACGCCGGCGGCGAGCGCGAACCCGGCCATTGTCCCGCACTTGCCCCACCTGCCCCCTCTGGATCGACCCACCGCGGCCATGACTCAGTAGCCGAGCTGCGACTGTCGGGGCTTGCCGTACTTGTCCGGGACGGCGACCAGCGGCGTCCGATCGACGGGAATGCGGACCGCCACGCCGGTGGCGCCGGTCGGCCCCACCTTCACCGTCCTCTTGAACAGCGACGACAACGATTCGTGCCACGCGTTCAACTCGTACCGGCCGGGCATCACGTTGCGAATCACGAACACCCCCGATGGACGCGGCTGGGCGTAGTACGCGGAGTCGACGACATACAGATACCCCGACATCGATGCGTGGATGTTGCACAGCAGCTCGACCACGCCCGGCTCCGTGAACGTCCGCGCGTACGACTTCCCGCTGTCGTAAAGACCGGCATCGAATGTCTGCCCAGGACTCAGCGAGAACACGTTGTGAAAGTAGGGATCGTCGTTGCGGAAGACCACTGTTTCGCCCACCGGTATCGCGAGGACGTGGGGAACGAACGTCTTGCCCAGCTGATTGAGCACGCGCGGCTTGCGCGACGGATGCGGCGCCGGCGTCGCACCGTCGAGCCGCTTCAGCCAGATGACGGTGCCGCCCGGACCGATCGTGCCCGCACCGCTCACAACGCCCGACACCGTCACACCGTGCGGCTCCGGATGCGGCAGCGCGCCGGGGACGTTGGCGGCCGGTTCCAGGAGGCCGCCGACTGGCGCCACGTCGGCCGCGTCGGCCCCGGCCACGCGCTGCCGTTGCGCGTCCGCCAGCAGCGGCGCCACCGCGCGCGCGATCTCCGGCGGAAGGTTCGGGAGCCTCAGCAGCGCCTCCCAATCGTGCACGGCGCGCGCGTGGTCACCGGCCTCGAACGCGAGACGACCGCTGGCCATCAGGTTGAAGATCAGATGCTGGCGCTCGATCTCTGTCTTGAACGTCAGATCCTGCGGGCTGCGGACCACAATTGGCAGCGGCATCTCACGGCTCGCCGAGCCCGGCGATGACGCCGACGGCGCCGGCAGCGGCGCGGGTGCGGATGAGACGGACGGCGTGGGGCCGCCCGCGACCATGATTGCCATCAGTGCCGCGCGGATGACCATGTGTAAACCACCGATGTCGGGAGCAACGGAAGGTGCGCGCGCACTCGTTCGCCCCCCGACGCCGGAAGAAAAGGTTCAGGAGAGGTAGCGATCGCAGTCGGGAAGTCAATTCCCGGAGGATCCGTGAATCACGTAACACCGTCGGTCTAGCAACCACGATCGAGGAGGGCGTCGTCGCGCTCACGCGCGGCCGCTGCTCACTTGGAAAAGCACCTCGTGTACCGCCCCCGAAAGCAGCCGGCCCGGCCCGAAAAAACGTACGTTCCGTCGCCCAGCGATCGGATGCGCGCGGTCGGCGCCGGCGCGGGACCGCCGCCGGGCCGACAGACGGCGACGACGGGCCAGGTCCGCATCTCGTCGACGCTGGGGAGATGCGCGCAACTCCTCGTGACCGCCGGCGTCGGGGGCGCCGCGGGGGTCGGAGGCACCACGGGGGTCGGAGGCGGAGCCGGGGTCGGAGGCGCAACCGGCTCAGCGGCGGGGGACGCGCCCTGCGCCTGTCCAGCGCAAGGCTGATGGACCCAGCCGCAACGCCCTTCGCGATCCCGCCGGCAAGCGCCGAACCCACCGCTTCCCTTGCCCCCCGGACAGGCCCAGGACGCAATCGTCGGGGCCGCGCCACATTCGGCCGGGCCACAGGTGCTGGGCGCGCCGCTCGGCGGGCGATCCTCGGGACAGACGAGGCGAATCCAGCCGCAGCTTCCGTCCCGGCGTTCGACGCAGGGCCCGCGGCCGCCTTGATGACGGCCGTCGGCGCAGAACCACGAGGGAGACATCGGCGCCGGCCCGCACCGGGCGCAGGTCGCGGGCCCAGCGGATTGCGCGGCCATGGACGATGGGACGATGGCCGGGATCAGGGCCGCCACCAACGCTGCACCGATCCACCTCACG
>Ga0307280_10000131_pt1 | contig 13484 bp, 13 predicted proteins | sample ER_DNA_119_FD_194479 | JGI IMG/M metagenome (GOLD analysis project Ga0307280, IMG submission 194479) | Bulk soil microbial communities from the East River watershed near Crested Butte, Colorado, United States - ER_DNA_119 | ecosystem: Environmental > Terrestrial > Soil > Floodplain | place...
CGTCGCGATGAGATCGGTTAGGGCCGTGAACGGCTCCGGCGGTTCGGGTGCCAGCCAGGCGACGTCGGGGAAACGGGCCACTCGTGCCAGCTCGAACGAGATCGCGGCCTCGGCAGCAAAGAGCTCGCGAAGCTGGCTGAGCAACTCGTCGTCGACCTTCTCGATGGGGGCGAACGGGTATAGGAGGGTGATGTGGGCCGGGACGCCGCGCTGTGCAGACCAGTCGTGCTGCGCACGCCAGTCCGAGACCAGCGGCTCCGCCTCCGGGACTGCGATCACGAGGGCGGTTTCAGGCATTCGGGAGACAGTACGCTGAGCGCGTGAGCACTGCGGTGGAGCCGGCTCGGTCGCTCCAGAAGGAGTGGTGGCTCCGTACGCTCGCGGTGTTCCAGAGCCCGCGCGGCACGTTCGCGGCGCTGCGCGAGGACTCGGCCGAGGCCGCCGAAGCGCGGCAGGAGCCGATCTTGGCGATCGTCATCCTTGCCGGGATCGCGGGCATCCTGACGACGTCACTTGCAGGGCGTCTGCTCGACGACCCGAACAACGACAGCCTGAACGTCGCGATCTGGGCCTTCTTGGGCGGGGCGTTCTACGGGCTCCTCGTCTTCTGGCTCGGTGGGCTCCTCGTGTACGCGATCGCGGCCGCGGTGCGTGCGCGCGCCTCGTACCGGCAGGCGCGGCACGTCGTCGGGCTCGCCATGGCCCCCGTCGCGCTCTCGCTGCTGACGGTGTGGCCGGTGCGCCTCGCGATCTACGGAGAGGACGTCTTCCGCAGGGGTGGTTCGGATTCGGGCGCCGGGGACAAGCTCTTCGAGGCGCTCATCCTCGGCTCCTTCGCCTGGGCGTTCGCCCTCGTGGCGCTCGGGTTGATCGAGCTGCGGAAGAGCTCGAGCTCCTCTTCGGGCATCGCATAGGTGTGCTCGTCGCCGGGGAAGGTGCCGTCGCGCACCTCCTCGGCGTAATGCTCGAGTGCGTCGCGGATCTCCCGCGAGAGGCTCGCGTAACGCTTGACGAAGCGCGGAAGGTGGCCCTCCGTGAGCCCGAGCAGGTCGTGGTAGACGAGCACCTGGCCGTCCGTGTCGCGGCCGGCGCCGATGCCGATCGTCGGCACAGTGAGCTGTCGCGTGATCTCGGCTGCGACCGCCGCGGGGACGGCCTCGAGGACGACCGCGAACGCGCCGGCTTCCTCGAGCGCGAGCGCGCCTTCGACCAGCTCTGCTGCGGCCTCGGCCGTCTTGCCCTGCGTCTTGAACCCGCCGAGCTTCGTCGCGGACTGCGGTGTTAGTCCGACGTGGCCCATGACGGCGATGCCCGCGTCGACGATCGTCTTCACGCGCGAGACCATCGGCCCGGCGCCCTCGAGTTTGATCGCGTCGGCGCCCGCCTCCTTGACGAAGCGGATCGCGTTCTCGAGCGCCTTCTCGTCGGAGACCTGGAACGAGCCGAACGGCATGTCGCCGACGACGATCGGATGCCTCGCCGAGCGCGCGACCGTGCGCGTCAGGAACAGCATCTCGTCCATCGTCACCGGGACGGTCGTGCCCTCGTAGCCGAGGACGACCATCGCGGCGGTGTCGCCGACGAGGATGATCTCGACGCCCGCGTCCTCGGCGAACCGGGCGCCGGGCGCGTCGTAGGCGGTCACCATGACGATCTTCTCGCCGCGCTGCTTCATGGCGAGAAGCTCGGGCAGGGCCAGCTTCCCCTTGGGCGGTGTGCTCACGTTCTTTCTCCTTCCAGGACGACGTTGTCTATGAGCCGTGTCTTCCCGATCCGTACGGCCGCGGCGAGCACGCGCTGGCCGTTGAAGTTCGCTTCCTCGAGGTAGTCGACGTCGAGGTCGGCCAGCAACTCGCGGGCGCGGCTGACGTCCTTCGTCGCGAGTGCGCGCGGAAGGGCCAGCGCCGCCTCACGCTCCCCCGGCGAGAGGTACGCGTTCCGTGATGAGAGCGCGAGCCCGTCGTCGTCGCGGACGGTCTGGACGACGCGGATCTCGAGCTCGAGGTTCAGGTCGCGGACGAGCTGCTTGACGACGGCAGCCTGCTGCGCGTCCTTTTGGCCGAAGTAGGCGCGCGTCGGGCAGACGATGTTGAAGAGCTTTAGGCAGACCGTCGCGACGCCCCGGAAGTGGTCGGGCCGGAATTCGCCCTCGAGGCGGTTTCCAAGCTCGCCCACGTCGACCCAGGTGGCGTAGCCGCTCGGGTACATCTCCTCGGCCGACGGCGCGAACAGGACGTCGACGCCCGCCTCCTCTGCGAGCCTGGCGTCGCGCTCCTCGTCGCGCGGGTAGCCGTCGAGGTCCTCGGCCGGGCCGAACTGCGCCGGGTTCACGAACAGGCTCGCGACGACGACGTCGTTTTCCTCGCGTGCCGCGGCGAACAGCGCCAGGTGACCGGCGTGGAACGCCCCCATCGTCGGAACGAGACCAGTCTCAGGGCCTGTCCCTTGTAAGGGCCTGTCCCTCGTGAGCTCTGCGATCGTGCGGACGATCTTCATCGGACGGCCAGCTCCGCGGTCGCGTCGGCCAACGCTCGGTACAGCGGTTCGAGCTCCGGCAGCCGCTCCCTGATCGCTTCCAGGTGCGCCTCGACCGTCTCCCAGTCGCCGCGCACGGCCGGCCCGGTCAGCTCGAAGTCGTTCTCGATCACGCGCCGCATCAGGGGAAGGAGCGCCTCGGGCGGAGCGCCTGCAGCCTGCACGAGGTCGGCCGCGGCCTGGTGCAGCGTGACGAGGTAGCTCGCGGCGACGACGGCGCCTGCGTGGTAGAGGACGCGCTCCGAGTCGTCGAGCGCGAACGGCTCGAGCCCCAGCTGGCGCGCAAGCCACGAACCGACTTCGCGCGCCTCGTCGCTCTCCCCGGTGACCGCCGCGTACGCCCCGTCGAGCTGCTCAGGTCCACGCGAGCGCGTGAACGACTGAAGCGGATGCAGCCCGAAGCGCCGCTGATGCGAGGCGAGCGCGGAGAGCGGCGTCGCTCCGCTCGTGTGCCCGATCCACGGGCCCTCGGGAACAGTCGCTGCGACTTCCGGGATCGCCCGATCGGGAACGCAGAGCAGGACGAGGTCGGCCTCGTCTTCGGCCAGCGCGAAGCCGCGCTCGCGGAGCCTCGCAGCCACCGCCGAGCCAACTCGGCCGGAGCCGATGATTCGGATCGTTTGCACCACCAGAAAGCTCCAGTTCCGTAGCGGATACCGGGCAAATCGAAGTGTACCTCCGAGTGTCCGGATCTATGCCTAAACTCTCGCGGCGATGCCGATCTACGAGTACGTGTGCATGGAATGCGAGTCGCACTTCGAGGAGCTCGTACGGAACGGGGAAGCGATCAGCTGCCCGGACTGCGACGCCTCGAACGTGCGTAAGCAGTTCTCCGTGTTCGCGACTCACGGCACCGCCGAGCAGCCCTCTTTCGGCGGTCCAGCGTCGGGCGGTTGCTGTGGCGGAAGCTGTGGCTGCGGGCACTGACCTAGATCAGTACGCGGCCGAGGTTGCCGGGTGCACGCGCTGCCGTCTTGCCGAGGGCCGCACCCAGGTCGTTTTCGGCGTCGGGAACCCGGAAGCTGAGCTGATGTTCGTCGGCGAGGCGCCCGGTTTCCACGAGGACAAGCAGGGCTACCCGTTCGTCGGCCAGGCGGGCAAGCTCCTCGACCAACTCCTGGGCGGGATTGGCATGTCCCGCGAGGACGTGTACATCGCGAACGTGATCAAGTGCCGGCCGCCCGGCAACCGCGACCCGATGCCCGACGAGATCGAATCCTGCGAGAGCCACCTCTTCCGCCAGGTCGAGCTGATCGAGCCGAAGCTCGTCGGAACACTGGGCAACTTTGCGACGAAGCTGCTCTCGGGCAAGCCGACCGGAATCACGCGCGTCCACGGCCAGGAGCAACAGGTCGAGCTCGGCGACCGGGCCGTGCTGCTCTACCCGCTCTACCACCCGGCGGCCGCGCTGTACACGCCGGCGATGCTGAGCGTGCTCAAGGAAGACTTCGCACGGATCCCCGAGCTCCTCGGCCGCGTGATCGAGCCCGCGCCCGAGCCCGAGCCGCTGCTCGCCGCCGAGCCCGCTGTCCAGCTCGGCCTCTTCTAGGCTCAGGAGCATGGAGCGGGAGTCGTCCTCGCCGGAGGAAACCGAGCGCATCGCTGCGGAGCTCGCCGCAGACCTCGAGCCGGGCGATGTCGTCACCATCTCCGGCGACCTGGGCTCGGGCAAGACGACGTTCGTGCGCGGTGCGTGCCGGGCGCTCGGCGTCGAGGGACACGTCACGAGCCCCTCCTTCACCATCGGGCATCGGTACCTTGGGGTCGTCGATGTGTCTCACCTCGACCTGTACCGGTTCCAGAGCGTCTCGCCGGCGGAGTGGGGCGATCTCGAGCCGTACTTCGACGGGGCGGTCTGCTTCGTCGAGTGGCCCGAAGCGGCCGGGGACGAGCTGCCCGAGCCTCGCTTCCGAGTGCGGCTTCGCCACGCCGGAGGAGACCGGAGGATGATCGAGGTCGAACGTGCTGACGCTCGCGTTTGACACGGCGACGAACGTGGCCACGAGCGCGTTGCTCGAGGACGGGAAGCTGCTCGGCGAGCGCACCGGGCTCCCGGCGCGCCTGCTCGAGGACGTCGACGTTCTCCTGACGAGCGCCGACGCGGAGCCGGAAGAGCTACAGCGGATCGTGGTCGGCACGGGGCCCGGGAGCTTCACGAGCCTGCGCATGGGGCTCGCCGCGGGCCGCGCTCTCGCGTTCGCACTCGACGCGCAGGTCGCGGGTGTCTCGACCCTCGAGGCGCTGGCAGCGGGCGCGCCGGCCGCGCTCCCGATGATCGACGCACGCCGCCGCGAGGTCTTCACCCTGATCGACGGCAACCCGGCCGCGACCCTTCCCGACCAACTTAGTAACAGTCTGTTACAAGGACGGACTTGCGTTGGCGATGGAGCTGTCCGGTACCGCGAGGTGCTCGAGGCGGCCGGCGCCGAGATCCCGCCCGACGACAGCGAGCTGCACCTCCCGCGCGCGAGTGTGCACGCGCGGCTGGCCGCCGACTTCGGCCCGGCCGAGCTCGTCGAGCCGATCTACGTCAGGGTTCCCGACGCGGACCGGAAGCGGTCGTGACGATCGAGTACCGAAAGCTCAAGCTGCGCGACCTGGGCTCGATCGAGGAGATCGAGCGCGCCTCGTACCCGACGCCGTGGTCGCGGTCGATGTTCGCGGGCGAGCTCGCCAAGCCGTCCTCGATCTGCCTCGGCGCGGTCGACGCCGATCGCGACGAGCTCGTCGGCTACCTGATCATCTCGCGCTACGTCGACGCGTGGCACGTGATGAACATCGCCGTTGCGCCGGCGTACAGGCGACGCGGGATCGCCCGGGGAATGATGGAGCGCCTGTTCGAGGTCACTGCGCCAGATGCGAGGCGTGGTTACACGCTCGAGGTGCGCGTCTCGAACGAGTCGGCGATCCGCCTCTACGAGGCGCTCGGCTTTCGCGCGAGAGGAATTCGCCGCGGCTACTACACGGACAACCGTGAGGACGCGCTGATCATGTGGCGGGATCCGGTTCGAGAGCCCGCGAGCGCTTGATCCTCGGCCTCGAGACGTCCTGCGACGAGACGGCCGCGGCCGTCGTCACGGACGACGGCGAGATCCTGGCCAACGTCGTCTCCTCGCAGGCGGAGCTGCACGCGAAGTACGGCGGCGTCGTGCCGGAGGTCGCGTCGCGACGACATCTCGAGCTCGTTACGCCCGTCCTGCGCGAGGCGCTCGGCGAGGCCGGGATCGGGCTCGACCGGGTCGAACGGGTCGCGGTCACGCAGGGCCCGGGGCTGATCGGCGCGCTCCTCGTCGGGTTGTCGGCGGCGAAGGCGCTCGCCTGGGCGCGGCGGCTGCCCCTCGCTCCGGTCAACCACCTGCACGGCCATGTCGCGTCGCTTTTCCTCGAGCCCGAGCCCGTCGACCCGCCGTTCCTCTGCCTGCTGGCGAGCGGCGGGCACACGCTGCTCCTCGACGTGCGGGATCACGGCGGATTCGACATCGTGGGCACGACGCTCGACGACGCGGCGGGCGAGGCGTTCGACAAGGGCGCTCGGCTGCTCGGGCTCGGCTATCCGGGTGGAGCAGCGATCGACACTCTGGCGACGCAGGGCGACCCGGAGGCGTACGAATTTCCGATCGCCCGCGTCCCCGGGCTCGACTTCTCGTTCTCGGGCCTCAAGACCGCGCTTCTGTACACGGTGCGCGAGCTCGACGCGGACGAGCTGGAGCGGCGCCGCGCCGACCTCGCCGCTTCCTATCAGCGGGCGATCGTCACCGCCCTCGTCGAACGAGCCGAGGCTGCGGCGGAGCAAACGGGGGCCGATCGGATAGCGGTCGTCGGCGGGGTGGCCGCGAACTCCGAGCTGCGCGCCGCGCTTCCGGACGCGGCGTTGGCGCCACTCGCGCTCTGCACGGACAACGCGGCGATGATCGCTTCCGCCGGGAGGTACGTCGAGGCAATCCCGTTCGCTCGTTACCTTGTGTTGGATGCGTATGCGTCTACGGCGGCGTGAAGCCCCGCAGCTAGGCCTGCTCGCAGCGCTGGCCCTGGCTGCGACGCTCCTGACGGTCGGCGCGGGTGCCGGGAGCGCCGGCCATGAGCAACAGGATCAGGCAGCGTCGTCGTGGCGCGGCCTCGTCGGCAGCCCGCGCGAGCAGGTCGCAGTCGGCCAGCGCGTGATCGTCGTCCTGAACAGCCCATCGCTCGCCGACCAGGTCGCGGCGGCCGGGGGACAGGCGACCGAGGCGCAGCAGCGCCGCTGGACCGCGGCCGCGCTCGCCGCAGACAACCTCCTCATCGCGCGGCTCGCGCAGGATGGCGTCCGCGTGCGGCCGGAGCACCGCTACGCACGCGTTCTGACCGGTTTCTCGGCGGCGCTCGACGCGCGTGCTGTCGCCTTCCTCGAGCGCGCGCCCGAGGTCGCGGGTGTCTATCCCGTTCGCGTCACGTATCCGGCCTCCGTCTCCTCGACGCTGATCCAGAAGGGCGCGCTCGCACCGGGCGTGGCGAGCCGTCCGGAGGTCAGCCTGCCCGGATCGAACGGGCGCGGCGTGACGGTTGCGCTGCTCGACACGGGCGTCGACGCGAACCACCCGTACGTCCTCGGCCAGGTCTCGAGCGGCTACGACGTCGTGGGCAACACCCGCGACACGAGCGCGCGGCCCAGCCCGGAGGATCCGACACGGCTCGAACGGCACGGCACGCAGATGGCCGGCCTCCTCGTCGGCTCCGAAGGCCCGGGGAAGATGAACGGGGTCGCGCCCGGGGCGACGGTGCTCCCGATCCGGGTCGCGGGCTGGCAGCCCGAGGCGAGCGGGCGCTGGGCGGTCTACGGCCGCACCGACCAGCTGATCGCCGGCCTCGAGCGCGCCGTCGACCCGAACCTGGACGGCGTCGCTCTCGACGCGGCGCGGATCGCGCTCGTCGGGGTCGCCGAGCCGTTCGCAGCCTTCGAGGACAGTCCGTCGGCTAGAGCCGTGGCGGGAGCGCTCCGGCTCGACACGCTCGTAGTCGCGCCTGCCGGCAACGACGGTCTGGCCGGCCCGGGGTACGGAAGCATCTCGGGCCCGGGCGGATCACGTGCGGCGCTCACCGTCGGCGCGGCCGACCTCCGGGACTCCTCTGCGTCCGTGCGCGTCGTGGCGCGCGTCGGGCTCGGCGTCCTGTTCGACCGCCGCGTGCCGCTCGCCGGAGCCGTCGAGCCGAGCTCGGATCAGACGCTGTCGTTGAGCGTTCCGCGCCTCGGGCTCGCCGAGCTGACGCAGGGCGCGCCGCCGAGCCTGGACGAGTTCTTCTCGAAGAGCGGGATGAGCCTCGTCGCGGGGCGCGCTGCTCTCGTTCCTGCGGGCAACGACCCGGGCTATGCAGCGGCGCAGGCCGCGAAGGCGGGCGCCTCGTCCGTCGTGCTCTACGGCGACGCGCTTCCGGGCGGCGGGATCGGCCTCGACGACGGCGTCACCGTCCCGGTCGTCGGGCTGCCGTCGGCGCTCGGCAAGCAGCTCGCCGACGAGCTCGCCGCGGGACGCACAGTGGCGGTGTCGATCGGTCGAACGAGCGCCGAGACGAGCTCCACGGAGGGCGGCGTCGCGCCGTTCTCGTCCCGCGGGCTCGCGTTCGACGGGTTCGTGAAGCCGGACCTCGTCGCGCCCGGTGTCGGCCTCCTGACCGCGGATCCCGGCAAGGCCGAGGACGGGTCGGCCCGCTACTCGAGCATCAGCGGCACGAGCGCTGCGTCGGCCATCGTCGCCGGCTCGGCGGCGCTGCTCGCGGAGGCCAGGCCCGACCTGGACGCATCCGCGCTCAAAGGCTTGCTTGCGGGCTCGGCGAGGCAGCTCCCGCGCGAGTCGGTCGCTGCGCAGGGAACAGGGCTCCTGGACATCGGCGCGACTGCCGCGGGAGAGGTCGCGGCTCTTCCGACCACGCTCAGCTTCGGGCGGGCCACGCGCGGCTCGGGCTGGCACGCGACGCGCAGGCTCGTCGTGCGCAACCTGTCGTCCCGCCGGCTGACCGTCGAGTTCGCCGCCGACCGGCGCGATCGGGGCGGCGCCCGCGCGCTCGTGTTCGCGTTCGCGCCGTCGCAGGCTCGGATCAGGCCGCACGGAATCGCGACGGTCTACGTCGCCGTGCGCGCGCTGGCGCCGATGGGCGACGCAGTCGAAGGCCTGCTCGCGATCCGTCCTCGCGGGAGCAACGCGATCCACGTTCCGTGGCTGGTCACGGTGCGGCCGCGCCACGACGCACTGCTCTCGTCGATCCATCTGTCCAGCAGCGAGTTCCGTCCCTCCGACACCGCACCCACAGTCCTCTCCTTCCAGGCGGGGCGAATCGCGGCGGGCGGGCAGGTCGAGCCGGTCGCACTGCTCGTGCTCCACCTCCGTAGAAGCGACGGCTCCAAGCTCGGCATCCTGGCCCAGCTCCGCGACCTCCTGCCCGGGCGCTACGCCTTCGGCCTGACCGGGCGCGACGCCAACGGCGACACGCTCGAGCCCGGCAAGTACCGGCTCCTGCTGACCGCGTATCCGACCGGGCAGGGGCCGCCGACCGAGGCGATTGTGCCGTTCACGATTCGGTGACTCGTGCGCCCCGGCTTATACTCGCCGCCGGAAGATCCCGTCATTTGCAGCCGATTCAAGGAGTGACTTCGTGACCACCGTTGCGGCCCCCGTCTCCCATCTCCGCGAGAACCCGTTCGAGATCGCCCAGCAGCAGCTCCACCGGGTCGCGGATACGTTCAAGATCGATCCGAACCTGATCGCAGTCCTCCAGGAGTGCAAGAAAGCGGTCGTCGTCTCCATTCCGGTGGTCATGGACGACGGCACCGTCCAGGCCTTCGAGGGCTACCGCGTCACGCACAACATCGCGCGCGGGCCGTCGAAGGGCGGTATCCGGTACCACCCTGACGTCACGCTCGACGAGGTCAAGTCGCTCGCGATGTGGATGACCTGGAAGTGCGCGCTGATGAACATCCCGTTCGGCGGCGCGAAGGGCGGCATCGCCTGCAATCCGAAGACGCTCTCCGAGATCGAGCTCCAGAAGATGACTCGCCGCTACACCTCCGAGATCATCAACGAGATCGGCCCCGAGAAGGACATCCCCGCGCCGGACGTGGGCACGGACGGGCGCGTGATGGCCTGGATCTTCGACACGTACTCGATGAACAAGGGCCATTCGGTGCTCGGCGTCGTGACCGGGAAGCCGCTGAACATCGGCGGTTCGCTCGGGCGGCTCGAGGCGACCGCCCGCGGCGCGCTCTACATCATCCGCGAGGCCGTCCGCAAGCAGGGCGCGACGATCGCGGGCCAGCGGGTCGTCGTCGAGGGCTTCGGCAACGTCGGCATGTACCTCGCGAAGTTCCTCGCGCAGGAGGGCGCCACGGTCCTCGCCGTCTCGGACTCGACCGGAGGCGTTCACAACCCGAAAGGGATCGACATCGAGACCGCGATCGCGCACAAGCAGGAGACGGGCTCGCTCACCGGCCTCAAGGACACGGAGAGGCTCACCGATGAGGAGCTGCTCCTCCTCGACTGCGACGTCCTCGCACCGTGCGCCCTCGAGCAGGTGATCACCTCCGACAACGCAGACAAGGTCAAGGCGAAGATCATCTGCGAGGGGGCGAACGGGCCGACGACGCCTGCCGCGGACGAGATCCTCGAGGACCGCGGCGTGCTTGTCCTTCCGGACGTGCTCGCGAATGCGGGCGGCGTCGTCGTCTCGTACTTCGAGTGGGTGCAGGGCCTCCAGGAGTACTTCTGGAAGGAGGACGAGGTGAACGCGCGGCTGAACGACATCTCGACTCGCGCATTCAACGAGACCTGGGCGACCCGCGAGAGCCGGGGCACGAGCATGCGGATGGCCGCGTACGGGCTGGCCGTGAACCGCGTGGCCGAGGCGACCACGACGCGCGGTCTCTACCCGTAGCCCTCGTCCGGCTCTACAGCGCGCAGGGGTGTCACCTCTGTGAGCGTGCGCGCGAGACCGTCTCGGCGCTCCAGGACGAGCTCGGCTTCGAGCTCGAGGAGATCCTGATCGACGGCGACCCCGAGCTCGAGGCTCGGTATCGCGAGCTGCTCCCGGTCGTCGAGATCGACGGCGAGCAGGCGTTCGTCTACTTCGTGCTACCCGATGCAATGCGGCGCCGGCTCGCACAAGCGGACTCCCGAGAAGGGACTTTGTAACACCCCGACGCAAGAAGGGGTGCCGAAATGCAAGAATCCTTGTGTGGTGTTACAAACTCCGCCCCAGACCGCGCCGACCGATCGGCTGACGGTTGGAGTCGCCGCTCGGTTGAGCCGGTATCTCCAGGTTCTGACCCAGGCGAAGAAGATGGGCAAGGCGCGGATCTCCTCGCAGGAGATCTCGGACTACACGAACATCAACGCCACCCAGATCCGCCGCGACCTGTCCGCGTTCGGGAAGTTCGGCAAGCGCGGCGTGGGTTACAACATCGACAGCCTGCTCGGCGAGATCCGCAAGATCCTGCGGACCCAGGGGCAGCACAACATCATGCTCGTCGGGGCGGGCCGGCTTGGCGAGGCGATCGTCAGCTCGCCGATCTTCGCCGAGCACGGGATTCACATCGCGGCGATCGTCGACACGGACCCCGAGAAGGTGGGCCGCCAGGTCGGCACCATCGGCGTCAGCAACTATGGCGAGCTGAACGAGCTCGTGCACGACAAGAACATCATCGTCGGCGTCCTGGCCGTGCCGGCGACGAGCGCGCAGCGGGCCGCCGAGGATCTCGTCGACTCGGGCGTGAAGATCATCTTCAACTACTCCGAGGCGCTCCTCGACGTCCCCTCCGACGTGGCCGTCCACACGTCGAACCCCGCCGTCGACCTTCTCTACGCTCTGTACTTCCACCTCACCTAGCGGCTGACGGTTCTCATTTGTGGTCGGGGTGCCGGGTCCGTACCCTGGTTCGCCGTAAGGGGGTAACACACGACCGGTGCGCGCGGACGTTCGACGACTACTCGGGCTCGACCTCGCAGCACACGGGCCCAGGCTGGGACAACGTGACCGGCCTCGGGGTCCCGAACGGGATCTTCAGCCCGTAGGTCAAACCGACCCAACCAGCCATGCCCCGGGACCAGGTCCCGGGGCATGGCTGATGTGAAGATGTCTCGATGCGCATCCTGCTCTGGCACGGATACCTGCTCGGCGGGACCGGCTCCAACGTGTACACGCGCTCGCTCGCGCGCGAGTGGAGCCGCGCCGGCCACGACGTGACCGTGTTCGCGCAGGAGCCTCGGCCCGAGGATTACGACCTCGGCGGGGCGTCCGTCGTGCGCCCGGACATCGGCGGGCTGCTGCCGACCTTCGTCCTCGACGAGTACGAAGGCATGGAGGTGCGCCTGGTGCAGGACCTGACCGCGGCCGAGCGCGAGCGCTACGTGACGGCGAACGCCGAAGCGCTCCGAGCGCATCTGCCCGCCGACCTCGTGTTCGCGAACCACGTCGTGCTCGGCGGGCCCGTGGCGGCGGCGTCGGGCGCCAGGTACCGAGTCAAGGCGCACGGCTCGGAGCTCGAGTACTCGATGCGCGGGAACGAGGAGCTGTCGCGGTGGGGGAGAGAGTCGCTCGCAGGCGCCGAGGCGGTGTTCGTCGGCTCCGAGCACATCCGCCGGGTGCTCGACGAGGTCGTCGGCCACGTCGACCGCGTGCACGTCGTCCCGCCGGGCGTCGACGTCGACGAGTTCGTGCCTCTGCCCCGTGACGAGGCCCTGCGCGACCTGCTCGTCGAGAGCCGAGCCGACCCTCCGAATCCGGACAACGCCCACGAGCGGCTACCCGACGAGGGGAACGCGGAGCGGCTCGAGTCGTTCCTCGCCGACGACGAGCCGACCGTTCTCTACTTCGGCAAGCTCCTACGCAACAAGGGCGTGCACGTGCTGTTCGAGGCTCTGCGCGACGTCGACGCGAGGGCCGTGGTCGTCGGCTTCGGCGACTACCGCGAGGAGCTCGAGCGAACGGCTCCGCCCCGCACGCTCTTCACCGGCCCGCTGGAGCACCGGCACCTCGCGAAGCTGATCCCGCTCACCCACGTGACCGCCGTTCCGTCGATCTTCCCCGAGGCGTTTGGCATGGTCGCCGCCGAGGCGGCCGCCGCCGGCTCGCTGCCCCTCGTCGCGAACCACTCCGGCCTAGCGGAGATCGCCGCCGGAGTCTCCGCCGAGTATCCGGAGCCCGACCGCGACCTGACGAGCTTCACGACTGGCGACTCCGCGGACCTGGCCGAGAAGCTGCGCAGGCTCCTGGCGCTCGACCCCGAGGAGCGAGCGAGGCTTCAGGAGGCGGCGAGGCGCGCCGTTGTCGAGCGCTGGAGCTGGGCGGGCGTCTCGCGGCGGTTGCTGGAGCCTTTTCACTAGTGGTCGCGGCCGTGGGCATGTTCCCGCCTGGCCGTTCGGAAACCAAGCAGTCCAATGACGCAGGGAGGGCCCATACGAGTACGTATGGGCCCGACTGAGGACGCTGGAATGCGCCGCGTTTCCGGGCAGCCAGGCGGACAAACCTGCCTGCGGCCGCGACCACTATCCTCTCGCCGTGGCCGAGGAGCGCGTCCTGAGTGGCGACGAACAGCTGCGGCTCGGCCGCGAGCAGTTCGAGTCTGCGACCGACTTCACGGTCGCCGTCGAGGAGGAATTCGCGATCCTCGACCCGGAGACGCTCTCGCTGACCGACGGCTTCGAGCAGCTCCAGGCCACGGCCAGGGGCACCGAGCTCGAGCCGCACCTCGCGGGCGAGCTGATCGCGTCCGAGGTCGAGGTCCGGACGGGCCGTTGCGAGACATTTGCCGACGCGGTCGCGCTCGTCCCCAAGCGCCGTGCCCAGCTCCGCGAGCTCGCCGACGGCCTCGGCTTCACGCTCGGCGCGACCGGCGCGCACCCCTGGAGCCCGTGGCAGGAGCAGCGGATCATCGACACGCCGCACTACCGCGTGCGCGACGAGCTGCTCCGCTACGTCGTCTGGCG
>Ga0307280_10000133_pt1 | contig 13335 bp, 9 predicted proteins | sample ER_DNA_119_FD_194479 | JGI IMG/M metagenome (GOLD analysis project Ga0307280, IMG submission 194479) | Bulk soil microbial communities from the East River watershed near Crested Butte, Colorado, United States - ER_DNA_119 | ecosystem: Environmental > Terrestrial > Soil > Floodplain | place: USA...
AGCGGCTTTTCCAGCCCGGCCCGCGTGAACTTCGTGCTGATCTCGGTGCGCATCTCCTCGCCGGCGGCGAAGCGGACCGTGAGGTTCAGCCCGCGGACCTTCACCTCGTGCGCCACGCGCGCCCGCAGGCGGATGTCGACCAGCTCGCGCTCGGGGTCGTACGCGGCGACGTGATCGAACAGCTCCTCGTCGAACGAGGCGCGCAGATCGCGGTTCAGCACGCGCAGCACGTTCTTGTTGAACTGGATCGTCACGCCCGCCGCATCGTTGTAGGCGGCGTCGAGCCGGCGCTTCGCCTTCACCAGGTCGGCGCCCAGCAGGAACCAGTCACCCGGGCGGAGCACCTGCCGAAGCGCCTGGAAGAAGCGGGCGCGCTCGTCCTCGTCGAAGTTCCCGATCGTGCTGCCCAGGAACGCGACCAGCAGCGGACCGCCGTCCGGGCCGCGCGGAAGGAAGCGCACGTGCTCGTTGAAGTCGCCGACCACGGCCTTCACGTCCAGGCCCTGATAGTCGCGGCGCAGCCCGGCGGCGGCGTCGGCGACCGCCGGCAGGCAGACGTCGAACGGCATGAACCGGCGCAGCGTGTCCTCCGCGCGCAGCGCGTCCAGCAACAGGCGCGTCTTCTCCGAGCTGCCCGAGCCCAGCTCCACCAGCGTCGCCGCGCGGGTGGCGCGCGCGATGTCACCGGCGTGGGCGCGGAGGATCTCGCGCTCGCGGCGGGTCAGGTAGTACTCGGGCTGGCGGGTAATCGCCTCGAAGAGGGCCGAGCCGCGCTCGTCGTAGAACCACTTCGGCGGCAGCTGCTTGGGCGTCGCGGTCAGCCCACGACGCGCCTCCGCGCGCAGAAGAGCGACCCGATCCGCCTCGGTGAGCAGAATCTCGACGTCGAGGCCCGACGGGCCGAGCTCACCCAATCCGGGCGACGACGTGCCGGGAGTCACCTGGGCCACGAGGCCTACGTAGCAATCGACCCGGGTGTTGTCAAACGACCTCAGACCTCGATCAAGATGCGGTCCGGGTCCTCGACGCATTCCTTGACGCGCACGAGGAACTGCACCGCCTCGCGCCCGTCGATCAGGCGGTGGTCGTAAGACAGCGCGAGGTACATCATCGGGCGCACCACGACCGCGTCGCCGACGACGACCGCGCGCTTCTGGATCGCGTGCAGGCCCAGGATCCCGCTCTGGGGCGGGTTCAGGATCGGCGTCGAGAGCATCGATCCGTAGATGCCGCCGTTCGAGATCGTGAAGGTGCCGCCCTCCAGCTCCTTCATCGTCAGCTTGTTGTCGCGCGCGCGCACCGCCAGATCCGCGATCGCCGCCTCGACCTCCGCGAACCCGAGCCGATCGGCGTCACGCACGACCGGCACCACCAGCCCCTTGCCGCCGCCGACGGCGACGCCGATGTCGTAGTGGTCCTTGTAGATGATGTCGCTGCCGCGGACCTCGCCGTTGACGGCCGGGAACGCCTTCAGCGCATCGATCGCCGCCTTCACGAAGAACGACATGAAGCCCAGCTTGATGCCGTGGGCCTTCACGAAGCGCTCCTGGTAGCGCTCGCGCAGCGCGAGCACGTTGCTCATGTCGACCTCGTTGAACGTCGTGAGGATCGCAGCGTTGTGCTGCGCCTCGACCAGCCGGCGCGCGACCGTCCGCCGCAGCGGCGACATCGGCACCACGCGCTCGCGGGCATCCGGCGCCCGACCAGCGGGTGCCGGCGCCTCGAACGGCTCCGGCTCTCGGTTCGGCGGCGGCGTGATCTCGGTGATCTCGGTGCGCGGCATCCGCGTGTCGACGCGTGACTGCAGCGTGCGGTCCACATCCTGCTTCGAGATCCGCCCGCCGCGCCCGCTGCCTTTCACCTCGTCGGCCGAGATCCCGCTCTCCGCCATCGCTTTCCTGGCGGACGGCGCCGCTCTGACCGATCCGCCATTCGTAGTTTGCGTGGTCGACGTGGTCGGCGGTGCGGGCGCTGGCGCCGCCTTCGACGTCGACGCGCCTGGGCCGATCTGCGCGCTTGCGCCGATCTGATCGATCTCGGCGATCACGTCACCCACCGCGACCGTCTCCCCGCTCTTGCGCAGGATCTTCCGCAGCACGCCCGCGCCGGGCGATGGGACCTCCAGCGTCGCCTTCTCGCTCTCGACTTCGACCAGCGGCTCGTCGGCCGAGACCTCGTCGCCCTCGGCGCGCTTCCACGCGCCCAGCGTTGCCTCGCGGATCGACTCCCCGAGCGCGGGAACGCGCAGCGTGAGTGCCATTGACTAGGTTCCTTTCCCGAACGCGTCAGCCATGATGCGCGCCTGCTCGTGCGCGTGCCGCTTCATCGATCCCGTCGCCGGGCTGGCCGACAACGGCCGACTGACGGATGACCAGTGGAATGATCCGGCGAGCAGCCCCTGCAGCTCGCGGTTCATGTACGCCCAGGCGCCCATGTTCTTCGGCTCTTCCTGCACCCACACGACCGGCGTGCCTTCGGCGTAGACCGACAGGATCTCAAGGAGATCATCCTTGCGAAGGGGATACAGCTGCTCGACGCGCACGATGGCGACGTCATCGTAGCCGCGTTCCTCCCGGTTGGCGACGAGATCGTAGTAGACCTTGCCCGTGCACAGCACGACGCGCTTGATCTTCTTCGGATCGCGCACGTTTTCACCCGGGCGCTGCGCGCCCAGCTCTGTGTCGGGAATGATGTGCCGGAACGACCCGCCCGTGAAATCCGCCAGCGGCGACGTCGCGGCCGGCGACCGGAGCAGGCTCTTCGGCGACATGATGATCAGCGGCTTGCGGTAGGGCCGCAGCACCTGCCGCCGCAGCGCGTGGAAGTACTGCGCCGGCGTCGTCAGGTTGCAGACCTGCATGTTGTCGTTGACGCACAGGTTCAGGAAGCGATCGAGCCGCGCGTTCGAGTGCTCCGGCCCCTGCCCCTCCATCCCGTGCGGCAGCAGCATGACCAGGCCGCTGACGCGGTGCCACTTGGCCTCCGACGAGCACAGGAACTGATCGATGATCACCTGCGCCGCGTTCACGAAGTCACCGAACTGGGCCTCCCAGATCGTAAGCCCGTCCGGCATGTCCAGGCTGTAGCCGAAGTCGAAGCCCAGCACGCTGGCCTCCGACAGCGGGCTGTCGCGCACCTCGAAGATCCCCTGCTTCTCCCGGATGTGCGCGAGCGGCGTGTACTCGTGGCCGTCGTTGTAGTCGAGCAGCACGGAGTGCCTGTGGCTGAACGTGCCGCGGCGCGAATCCTGCCCGGACAGGCGCACGCGCGTCCCCTCGGCCAGCAGCGTCCCGAACGCCAGCGCCTCGCCCATCCCCCAGTCGATCGGCTTGTCGCCGGCGCCCATCGCGGCGCGGCCGTCGACGACGACCACCTTCAGCTTGGGGTGCACGTGGAAGTCCGCGGGCATCGTCGAGATCGCGCGCGTCACCTCCTGGATCTCGGCCGGCGTCGCCGCCGTCGGGACCTCGGGCACCTGGCCGTCCGGACCGCCCTTGATGCTGGACCACGCGCCCGCGAACGTGCTCGGCCGCGGCGGCGACTTCGCCTTGGTCGCGATGTCCAGCTGCGCCTCCAGCTCGTGCCGCTTGCCGGCAGCGATCTGGTCGGTCTCCTCGACGGTGATCTTCGCCTCGCCGCCGGGCGTGGGGTTCGCCGTGTCGTACGCCAGGTACGCCATGCGAATGGATGGCTTGCCCGCGATGGTCCGGTACATGACCGGCTGCGTGTACGACGGCTCGTCGCCCTCGTTGTGTCCCAGCTTGCGGTAGCACCACAGCTCGATGATCGCGTCGCGGTGGAAGCGCTGGCGGAAGTCGATCGCCAGATCGACCACCTGCGACACCGCCTCGGGATCCTCGCCGTTCACGTGGAAGATCGGGATCTGCAGCATGCGCGCGACGTCGGTCGCGTAGGTCGTCGACTTCGCGTCACGCGGCGAGGTCGTGAAACCGACCTGGTTGTTGACGATGATGTGAACGGTGCCACCCACGCGGTAGCCGTCCAGCTCGGACATGTTCAGCCCCTCGGCGATGATCCCCTGCCCCGCGAAGGCCGCGTCGCCGTGAATCAGCAGCGGCAGGCAGCGCGTGCGGGCGCTGTCGGCGACGCGATCCTGCTTGGCGCGCACGCGCCCCTGCACGACGGTGTTGACCCACTCGAGGTGGCTCGGGTTGAACGCCAGCGACACGTGCACCGGGTGCGTTCCCGGATCCGTCGCGTTGGGCCCGAACGTGCGATCGATGGAGAACCCCAGGTGGTACTTCACGTCGCCGCCGCTCGACGGATCGTTCGGGTCGACCTTGTCCTGGAACTCGGCGAAGATCTCCGACGCCGGCTTGTGCAGCACGTTGGCGAGCACGTTCAGCCGCCCGCGGTGGGCCATGCCGATCACGAGCTCGACGACGCCCGAGCGCGCCGCGCGCTCGATCAGGCGTTCCAGCATCGGGATGAGGCTCTCGGCGCCCTCCAGCGAGAAGCGCTTGTAGCCGAGGAACTTGTTCTGCAGGAACTGCTCCAGCACCTCGGCGCCGATCACCTGGTCCAGGATGCGCACCCGATCCGCGCGCGTCAGCGGCAGCCGGTTGCGCGTCGATTCCATGCGGTTCTGCAGCCACGACCGAAGCTCGACGTCGTGAAGGTGCGCCAGCTCGACGCCGATGGTCCGGCTGTACGTCTCGCGCAGCAGCTCGACGAGCTCGCGCAGGGACGTGCGGTCTGGCCCGGCCACGTTCTCGCTGCTGAACACCAGGTCCAGGTCCTCGTCGGCGAGCCCGAAGTCCTCGAGCGCGATCGGCGGCAGCTTCCGGCGCACCAGCCCCAGCGGGTCGAGGCTGGCGGTCAGGTGGCCGAGCTCGCGGTACCCCTCGACCAGACGCTGGACGCGCTCGGACAGCAGCCGGACCGAGATGCGGTTGCCGGTCACACCGACGCTGGCGTGCGGCGAGACACCCGTGCCCGCGAAGATGCTTCGCTTGAACGCCGCGGGTGGCACCAGCGCCGACGCGCCGTTGCCGTTTCCGTTGCCACCGCTCAGGGCCTGGAAGGTGCGCCGCCACGCCGGATCGACGCTGGCCGGATCCTCGAGGTACTGGAAGTAGAGCTCCTCCACGAACGGGAGATTCGCGAGCGCGAACCCCGTCAGCTCATCGTCGGCAGCACCGGCGGCGGAACCCGCCGCGACAGCCGTGCCGTTCGATGGCAAGAGGGCCGGCGGTTCGCCGGCCTTGCGGGAAGTTCCTGAACCGTTGACCTTCGCATCGAGCCCGTTGGACATGTGCCTCTGCGCCGATTTGGCGGCGCGTATTATAAGGCTCCGCGGGCGCGTTGTCCGCCCTCTCGTTCGGTCGAATTCCGTCGGAAATCAGCGGTTTTCGTCGGCGCCGGGGTCGTCTTCATGGCTCCGCGGCGCCAGCGTGAAGGAGAAGGTGCTGCCCTTGCCCTCCTCGCTTTCGGCCCAGATGCGGCCGCCGTGCGCCTCGACGATGCCGCGCGCGATCGACAGTCCCAGCCCGATGCCGTCGCGGTTCCGCCGCTGCGCCTGATAGTACCGATCGAACACGTGTGGCAGCTCGTCGGCCGAGATGCCGGGACCGGTGTCGGTGACCGAGAAGCGCACGATCCCGTTGTCCGCGCGGTCGTCCCGTATGGCCCGGACGGTGATCGTGCCGCCGTCGGGCGTGAACTTCACGGCGTTCCCGACCAGGTTCGAGAACAGCTGGATGACGCGATCGTGATCGCACCTGATCGCCAGCTCCGGCGCGACGTCCGCGACCAGGCGGTGCGACTTCGCCGTCGCGAGCGGCTCCGTCACCTCCAGCACCTCGTCCACCATCGCGGCGACGTCCTGCGGGTGCTTGCTGACCGACAGGCGCCCCGCCTGGATGCTGGCGAAGTCGAGCAGGTCGCGGATCAGGCGGTTCATCCGGTTGCCGGCGCGCTGGATCGCTTCGACCTGACGGCGGGCGCGTTCCTGCTTGTCGAGCGGCAGGTTGCTCTTGAGCAGCAGCGCCGTCGACGCGAGCACGACGCCCAGCGGATTGCGCAGATCGTGTGAAACAATGGCCAGCAGATCCTCGCGCGCGCGCAGCGCTTCGTGCGCCTCGCCGACCAGGCGCACGTTCTCCTGCTCGACACGGTGCTGATTCGTCATGTCGTGAATGATGTTGACGACGCGATGGACCCGGCCGCCGCTGTCGATGATCGGCACGGCCTCGAGGAGCACCCAGCGTTCGATCCGACCGTCGTGCGACTTGATGCGAACCAACTTCTTGTCGCGCCGACCCTGTAATGCATGGCCGCCCGGCAGCTCGTCCATCTGGAGAGGGTGTCCGGTCTCGTCGTACAGGTGAAAGCCGTGCAGGACCACCTCGCGGGACTCGCGCATGAAGTCGTTGCTGGACGTGAGCCCCACGATGCGCGCGGCGGCGTCGTTCGCGTAGATCATGCGCCCGTCCTCGTCGAGAACGGTGATCCCGTCGGGCAGCGCCGCGAGGACCTGATCCAGCTCGTCACGGGAGCGCACCACGGCCTCGAGCGCCGTCGCCTGCGCCTCCTCGCGGCGGTACACCTCGCAGATCTCGTGGCCGACCTCGGCCATCAACGCCAGCGTCGCGTCGTCAGGCGCGCGCTTGCGGAGCGAATAGAGCTCGATGGCGCCGACGGAGCCCGCTTTGTCCGAGATCGGAAAGGACGCCGCCGACGTCAACCCGGCCGTTCGGGCCAGGTTCAGCCGTGCAGCGGCCGCTGCCACAGGGACCGCGGACAGGTCCTCGATCCAGACGGGCGCGCGCCGCTCGTAGGCGCGGACGGCGGGATCGTCCGTCGCGACGTCGGCGATGATCGCGACGCGCGATGCCTCCACGACGTCGGCGCGCTTCAGCGCGTCCGACGCCCAGATCGAACGGCAGCGCAGGGCGCGATCGTCGGGCCCGGCGATCCAGTACAGGACCAGCGGCCAGTCGAGCTCGGTCGACAGCGCCCGCAGGATCTCCGCGACCGCCGCGTCCAGCGTCGCGCCCTCCAGCAGGGCGTGCGCCGCGGCCTGCCGAATCGAGGCGTGTGCGTCACCCACCGTCGGGATCGCGCTCACGCGTCACGCGCCAGGCGGATGCCGCTGAACTGCCAGCGCGTCCCCGCGGGAAAGAAATTCCTGTAGCTCGATCGAATGTGACTGCCCGGCGTCACGCACGAGCCGCCCCGAAGCACCATCTGGTTGGACATGAATTTTCCGTTGTATTCGCCGAGGGCGCCGGCCGCGGCCCGATAGCCCGGGTACGGCAGATAGGCGCTGGCGGTCCATTCCCAGACGTCGCCGTGGACCTGGGAGAGACCGCCGTGCGCCGCCGCGTCGGCGGCGACGGGCCGTGGGTGGAACGCCTCGCTGTCGGCGAGATTGTCGTGCGCGCCGATCGGGACGGTGGCCGCCACCGCCTCCCATTCGACCTCGGTCGGCAACCGCGCCCCCGCCCAGCGGGCGTATGCGTCGGCCTCGTAGTAGCTGACGTGAGCGACCGGCTCGGCGTCGATCAACGTCCGCTCGCCGTCGAGCGTGAACAGCGTCTCGTCGCGCCAGTAGAGCGGCCGGTCGCGGCGTTCGGCGGAGATCTCGGCCCATCCGTCGGACAGCCACAGCTCGGGCCGCCGGTAGCCGCCGTCATTCATGAACGCGCGGTACTCGCCGCACGTCACCAGGCGCGACGCGATCGCATAGGGGCGCAGCAGCGCCTGGTGCCTCGGGCTCTCGTTGTCGAACGCGAATGGCTCGCCGCTTTCGCCAGGCATCGCGGCGCCGATCTCGACGACACCGCCCGGACGCGCGATCCACTCGAGGGCCGGCCCGCGCGCGGCCGCGGCGGCGGGCGGCGCGGCCGTGGCTGGCACGCGACGGCGGTACGCCGGCCAGTCGGGGTGACCGCCCAGGAGGTGCTTGATGTCGGTGAGGATCAGCTCCTGGTGCTGCTGCTCGTGGTGCAGGCCCAGGACGATGCGGGCGCGCAGGTCGTCGCCAAGGCCACGCTCGATCCGATCCAGCACGCGCTCATCGACCTGCTGGCGGTAGCGACGGACCTGGTCGAGCGACGGCCGCGTCAGCAGCCCGCGCGCGGCGCGCGGGTGGCGCGGGCCCACCGCCTCGTAGTACGAGTTGAAGAGGTAGTCGAACGACGCCGCGAGCGGCGGCCCTTCGAGGACGAACGTCTCGAAGAACCAGGCCGTGTGGGCGAGGTGCCACTTGGTCGGGCTCGCGTCCGGCATGGACTGCGCCTGGCAGTCCTCGGCCGAAAGCGGTTCCGCCAGACGATCCGTCTGGCGGCGAACCTCTACATAGCGACGAGCCAGCCCATCCATGCTCGCCGAATATAATGCGCGCGATGCGCCAGGGCGGCGCTAGTCGGGCTTTTCCTTGTTTTCGGGAACCCCTCTCAGGGTTCCCGAGACAATCAGCGGACTAGAGCGCGTCCTTCGCGGCCTTGACCGGCCGCGCCTTCAGAACCTTGCGGGCGGGCTTCGCCTTGAAGACCGTCGGCTCCTTCGTGAACGGATTGATGCCCTTCCGCTCCTTCGTGGCCGGCTTCTTGATGACCACGAACTTCGCGAAGCCCGGGAGCAGGAACACGCCGTTCTTCTTGAGCTCCTTGTAGCCGACCGTGGCCAGCGACTCGAGGACCGACTTGACGTCCTTGCGGGACAGCTTGTCGGAGTGTTCCTCGGCGAGTTTGGAAATAAGGTCCGACTTAGACATCGGCTTGGCCATGAGCGTGCTCTCCTTTTTCTGACGTGTGAGTTCTACGCGTGAAAATTCCGGGCATTGTGGGTGAAACGCGACGAAGTTGGAAGGAAAAAAGGCCTTTCATCGTGTATTGCACGGTTGTTTCAAAATTGGCGCCGCGTTTTGGTAGCGGTAGTGGGGCCTTTCGTCGTCGTCGGGGCCGTCGGGGAATACCCGGGCAGCCCGGCGGCCTCGCGTTCCGTGTAGAGACGAAGCGACAAGGTGTCGTCGCGGTCGGTGAAGACGCGGGTGTGCAGCGGGAGGCAATCCGGCGCCTGGATGGTCAGATCCATCGGCGCGCTGCCGCGCGGGCGGACGAGGACCACCGGCGCGACGCCGAGGTCCTTCCGCCCCCAGAACACGTGCGCCTGGCGCCGCGCATCGGCGAGCAGCTTGATCGTCACGGTGCCGGCATCGGCGCGATCGTCGGAGGCGGCGGGTTCCAGGTCGTCGTACACCGGGGCGGCCACGGTCGGGGGCCCCGGCGAAACCGCGGCCTCGCCGGCCGGCTCGCGCCCAGGTTTTGCCCCGACGGTGCCGCCGCCCCGCGACGAGCAGCCAAGTGTCGCCACCATCAAGGCGGCGACCAGCGCCGGTGCCGATCGCGTCATCGCCTGCGTCACGGCGCGTCCCCGCCGGCCCGGTCTTCGGGCGTGTCCGTAGCCGTGGGGAGGCGTCGCGACGCATATGTGACGCCGGGCTTCGGGACGTACCCGGCGATCGGTTTGGTCAGGGTCCCCTTGATCCGGCCCTCCAGGACGTCGACCGGGATGGGCGGCTCCAGCTCGCGATAGGTGCCGCGGGTCGGCAGGCGCATCTCGAACACCTCGCCGCGCGACCAGAACGCGCGCCGGTAGCCGGCGGCCACCGGCCCCGTCACGCGCGATCGCCGGTGGTCGAGCACGAAGCTGAAGAGGCGCATCGCCAGCTGGTTGTAGAGGCGATGGCAGCCGTGCGAGAAGCGCCCGCGCAGCGACGGGTAATCGAACGAGCCGTGCGTGCGGATGCCGTTGTCGAAGAAGCGCGCGCCGTCGGGCCCTCTGCGCATCTCCTCGTGAATCGCGGCAACCATCCCGTAGGCGGACAGGAAGCCAGGGCCGGTCTCTTCGTAGTTGGTGACGCGCACGTACGTCCCCCCGACGCGCTTCTCTTTCGTCATCGCCCCCAGCGGTGACGAGGGCGGCGGGATCCAGACGGGCGCCGTGACGATGTGCCGCCAGACGCGCGGGCCGACGTCGGACCCCTTGTAGCGGTAGTACTCCTGCCCGTCGCTCGCCACCTCGGCGCGCCAGCCGCCGACCGTCGTTCGCCAGCGCGCGAGCGGGACACGCTCGCCGCGCCATTTCACGAACAAGGTGAGTTGCGGGAAGCGCTCGCGCGGCTGGGGCTGGCGCACGCCCGCCGCGTCGAACGGGAAGTCGTACCAGACGTCGCCGCGATCGATCTCGACGGACAGGTCCATGGCGCGGCTGTAGTACTCGGGCGGCGGTGGCAGCCGGACCGCGACCTTCAGCCAGCGAAAGTCGTCGCGCGGGTGGCGGCGGAAGAACGCGACCGCGTCCTCGGGCGTCGCGATGCCGAGTGCGTTCATCGTCGCCTCGCGGGCCGCCGTCGCGAGGTCGGGAACGCGATGTCGCGCCCCGTCGGCGCCGAGATAGGTCGGATACGTCGGATCGGAAACCGAGCTCCCGACGCTGCCGTCCTCGATGAAGCCGCCCGCCTGGATCGCGCGTTCGGTGAGCGCGCGCGCGAGCGCGTCGAAGTCGTTGTCCAGCGGCTGCCGCGCGAGCGCCTCCAGCGTCGCCTGCTTGATGTCCGCCTGATCCATCACCGCGTGCTTCTGCTGGAAGTCGAGCATCGCGGTCCGCATCTCGGTGTCGTACGCGCCGGCCTTGTGCTTGCGCGCGTCCATCAGGCCCTCGCAGGCGAGACGCTTCTCCGCCTCCGCGAACGCGAGGCGCTCCGCCTCGAAGCGCAGGTGCTCCTTCGCGTCGCGGGCCGTGCGTCCGTCGCCTTCGGCGAGGGCCTGCAAATCGTCGGCGCCAGCGTCGGGCCGCGCCGCCCGCAGCCGTTGCTCGCGCGCGCGGTGCTTCGCCAGCTCCTTCTGCTCGGTGCTGGCGCCCCAGGTGCGGATCTGATCGACCGCGAGCAGCACGTCCGGGTCGAACGCCCGCGCGCACGCGCCCTGCGCGTCGATCAGGAACCGGCGCCGCAAGACGGACAGCGCCGGCGGGATCCCGTAGAGCTCGAGATAATTACGGTCGCCCGCCGCGATCGGCTGGCCGTCGCCGTCGCTCCGATCCGCCGCGAGCCCCGTGAACACCGATCGATAGCTCGCGCCCTCCAGCACCGACGGCGCCCAGGCGTCGGAGAGATCGACGACCACCAGTCCACGGGCGCGCGCCGCGTCGGCATCGACCGGGTTTTCGCCGCTGCCGACAACCTGGATGGCGCGCCGCTCCGGCGGAAGATCCGACAACGCGGGTAACGCATCCGCGGCCGCGATCGGCTGCGGACGCGGACGCGCCGGCGCCGGCGGCGGAGCGGCGGTCATCGCCGCGGGCACGCGCGGTGCCTCGACGGGCGGTCTCGGCTGCGCGCGATCACACGCGAGCGCCGTCGCGATCGCCGCCAAGGTCACGGCGACGATCGGGACACGCGTGGTGGGTGCGGTGGGCAATGGGAATGTGGGAGACCGACTGGTACGCGTTGTCACGAGCTGCACTCACCCCGCACGAGAAACTTTCGGAGCAAATCCTTTCGCGCGTACTATAGCCGGCATGAAACGGACTATCGTCAGCGCACTGGTGGCGACATCATTGCTGGCGGCCGTCGCGAAACCGGCCGTCGCGACGGAGGTCGGCTACAACCGCAAGTTCGGCCTTGGCGTGATGGTCGGCGACCCGACCGGGCTGTCCGCCAAGCTCTGGATCGCGCCGACCAACGCGCTCGACTTCGGCCTCGGCTTCTGGGGCTACGGCGTCAACAACCGCTGCGTGAACAACGACTGCACCCGGTACGGCTACGGCAACGGCACCTTCCACATGGACTACCTCTGGCAGTCCAACATCGTCCGTGGACAAGCTCAGCTGGACTGGCACATCGGCGTCGGCGGCCGGACCGTCTGGTGGGGCGGCTGCAACAACAACTGCTTCGAGCTGTCCGCGCGCGCCCCCGCCGCGGGCCTCGACCTCATGTTCCAGAACCCGGCCTTCATCGAGATCTTCTTCGAGCTCGCGCTCGGCCTGATCATCGTGCCCGGCATCTATCCCCAGATCGAAGGCGGCCTGGGCGGCCGCTTCTACTTCTAGATCTCTCCTCCCTCTCCCGCTTGCGGGAGAGGGTCGGGGTGAGGGCAAGCCGCTTGCGGGAGAGGGTCGGGGTGAGGGCAAGCCGCTTACGGGCGCCGCCCGCTACTCGGCTTCGTCGTAGCTCTCGACGAGCTCGTTGACGTCGATCTCGCCGGTGCGCTCGCCCGGAATCGGCGACACCGCGGTGGGGATGCTGCCCAGCTCCTCGGCGCGAATCGGCAGAGGCGTGGCATCCCCGTCGGGCACACTCGGCAGCTCGGGGACCCCGCCGCCCTTGGAACGTGCCTTCCACCTGCCGAGCGCCCGATCCAGCTCTTCGTACGAGATCATGGCCCGATATTAACGCGATCGGCCGGCCACGGGTCGGCGAAATCGCGTCCGAGAACGCCTCAATGTATGAGCTTCTTGTAGTGGATGCGGTGGGGCTGATCAGCCGCCGCGCCCAGCCGACGCCTGCGGTCAGCCTCGTAGTCCTGGTAGTTGCCCTCGAACCAGACGACCTGGCTGTCGCCCTCGAACGCGAGGATGTGGGTCGCGATGCGGTCCAGGAACCAGCGATCGTGGCTGATGACGACGACGCAGCCGGCGAACCCCAGCAGCCCGTCCTCCAGCGCCCGCAGCGTGTCCACGTCCAGATCGTTGGTCGGCTCGTCGAGCAGCAGCACGTTGCCGCCCGAGCGCAGCACCTTGGCGAGGTGCACGCGGTTGCGCTCGCCGCCTGACAGGTCCTTGACCCGCTTCTGCTGATCGGTCCCCTTGAAGTTGAACCCCGCGACGTAGGCGCGCGCCGGCACCTTGCGCTTGCCGATCTCGATGATCTCCGCGCCCTGCGCGATCTCGTCGAAGGCGGTCTTGCTGCCGTCGAGCGCGTCGCGGCTCTGGTCGACATACGCCAGCTTGACCGTCTCGCCGATGCGCAGCGTGCCGCCGTCCGGTTTCTCCTGCCCGGTGATCATGCGGAACAGCGTGGTCTTGCCCGCGCCGTTCGCGCCGATCACGCCGACGATCCCACCGCGCGGCAGGTTGAAGGTGAGCTCCTCGATCAGCACGTTGTCGCCGTAGGCCTTCTTCAGCTTCTCGGCCTTGACCACGACGTCTCCCAGGCGCGGCCCGGGCGGGATGCTGATCTCGATCGTGTCCTCCCGCTTCTCGCTCTCCTCCGCCAGCAGCTGTTCGTAGGCCGCGAGACGCGCCTTCGACTTCGCCTGGCGCGCGCGCGGCGAGGCGCGCACCCATTCGAGCTCGCGCGCCAAGGTG
>Ga0307280_10000134_pt1 | contig 13334 bp, 8 predicted proteins | sample ER_DNA_119_FD_194479 | JGI IMG/M metagenome (GOLD analysis project Ga0307280, IMG submission 194479) | Bulk soil microbial communities from the East River watershed near Crested Butte, Colorado, United States - ER_DNA_119 | ecosystem: Environmental > Terrestrial > Soil > Floodplain | place: USA...
GCACCGGCACCACCACGATGTACAGAGGTTCTGCCGAGCGCCGAAATCCATTCCCGCCTTGAGCACGAGCGTCACCGCCACGACCAGCAATCCGCCGATCAATCCGCCCAGCAAGGCGCCAAGGACGGCGGTGCCGATCCGCGACCAGCGCGTGCCCGCATCCGCCGGCGACGGTCGCCCCGGATCTGCGCCGGCCTCGCGATCAGTGGAGGACCAAATCATCCGCAAGCTCCTGCTGCTCCCCACGGCCCAACGTGATCAGCGTGTCGCCCGCGGCGACCGGGGTGTCGTCGCCCGGGTCGAAGGTCAGCTTTCCGTCGCGGTGCTTGATCGCGATGAGGATCAGCCCGCGCCAGGAGCGCAAGCCGCTGGTCCCGACCGTCTTGCCGTCGAGCGGGCTGCCTGGACGTACGAGCTGCTCCTCCATCCGCAGGTCCGGGTCCGATTCCCCGATCACCTCCTCGATCACGTCGAGCGCCGCCGGGCGAAGCACCGCCTTGGCCATCCGCCGGCCCGCCATGGCCCGCAGCGACACCGTCCGCGTCGCACCTGCGCGCAGCAGGTTGGGCACCGCGCCGGCGGCCTCGACGCGCGACACGATCGTCAGATCGGGACGTAACGATCGCGCGGTCATGGTGATGAGGACGTTGTCGGCGTCCGAACCGGCGACCGCGATCAGCGCGCGGGCGCGCTTGATCCCCGCGTGCAGCAGCGTGTCGTCCACGGCCGCGTCGCCCACCACGACGTGCGCGCCCACGTCGCGGGCCGCCACGAGCGCGGTGAACACGGTATCGCGACGATCGATCACGACCACGGGCACGCCGGCGCGAAGAAGCTGCACGCAGGCCTGTTCGCCGACGTTGCCGTAGCCGCAGACGATGACGTGGTGCTGGAGCGCGCCGATCCGCTTCTTCATGCGCCTCTGCCCCACGAAGTCATGCAGGTCTCCGGTCACGATCGTGCCGAGCAGCTCGGCCGCGGCGATCGCGACGGTCGAGATGCCGCCGAGCGCGAGCACGAGCGTCAGCACGCGGCCCGCGATCGAGAATGCGTGCCTGTCGCCGTAGCCGATCGAGGTCAGCGTGATGACGGCGACGTAAAATGAATCGAACCACGACCAGCCCTCGATGATCCGGTACCCCACCGTCCCGACCGCGATCAGCAGGGCGGGCGCGCTCGCGAACGCCAGCAGGCGCAGCGGAATCGGCAGCTTTCGTGGCGGAACAGACGCCACATGTAGAAGCTGGGGACGACCGCGTGAATATCAAACTCGGGCGGTCGCGGACCTCGACCGACCCGCAGCCATCTGGCCCGCTACTTCTTGATCGTCGCGAAGCCGCTGGCGGGGACGGAGAGCTGCAGCCGCGCGCCGCCGATCGAGAACGTCGTCGTCTTGGCCGCCGTGCCGGCGTTGTACATGACCGCGACGATGCTGCCGTCCGGGTTCTTGAACGCCAGCGCGTCGACGCTGCTGCCGCTGACCGCGACCCGCTTGGCGCCGGGGTCGACGTACTGCGAGAAGTGGCGGAAAACGTAGTACGCGGGCGTCGCCGTCAGCACCTTCGTGCTGCGGTCGACGGTCAGCAGCGCGTTCTGCGGCCAGACGCGCCCCGCGTCGATGCCCTTGCCGATCGTGTCCAGCACCATGTTCCAGCTGCTGTACGAGGTCACGTTCGCCTGGAGCCAGTCGCGGATCAGGCCCCAGGTCTCGATCCCGTACGCGTGATCGTTCGGCGCCTTGTCGCTGTGAAAGTTCGCCGTGTCCCACGGGTAGTTGCCGCACTTGTGCTCGGTCTGCAGGATCGGCAGGTTCTTCGACGTTAGCGACGACACGACCGGCAACATGTTCCACTGCAGTCCGAAGCCCTTGATGTACTTCGACGCCGTCGCGTCCGCGTTCACGGTCGTGACGATCGTGCCGTCCTTGCCCGAGTCGTTGTTCGACATCGTGCCGAGGTAGATCCCCGCGGTGACGCCCTGGCTGGCGAACGTCGGCCCCAGGTACGTGCCGATGAACTTGGTGTACAGCGCCGGCGACCACAGGGCCGACGGATACCCGGTCGCGTAGCCGGGCTCGTTCTGGTGGTGGATCGCCTCGATCTTGATCCCCTCCTTGCCGTACTCCTGCACGAACTTCGCGAGGTAGAGGGCCAGCGCTTGCAGCACCTGGGCGTCGTCCTTCATGCACCCGCCGTCGTAGGGTGTGCTGCCCGTGAGCGCGCACGAGGCGCCGCTGACGGTGCCGCTGGTCGTCTTCATCCACGTCGGCGGCGTCCACGGGCTGGCCCACAGGCGCAGGTTCGGGTTGATCATCAGCGCCGCCTTCACGTACGGGATCAGCGACGTTCGATCGTGGGCGATCGAGAAGTTCGTCATCGTGTAGTCGTTCGCCGATTCGTCCAGCGTGTAGCGCGTGAGCGCATAGTCGCTGGCGCCGATCGGGATGCGGCCGAAGACGAACCGCGCGCCGTCCGTCGCGTCGAAGAGAAGCTTGATCGCGCGCGTCTGGTCGGCCGCGCCGAGCTGCTGGATGTCGTCCCAGCCCATCTCGTTGAACGCGCCGCCGAAGCCGTCCCACGTCTGGTACGTGGTCGTGTCGGTGACGGTCATGTCGGCGGTGCTGGTGACGGTCGTCAGCGTCCCGGGTTTCCAGTACGCGCCCGGCGCCGACGTGAACACGAACGGGCCCGCAGGCGCCGTTCCACCGGTCCCGGCCGCGGAGCCGCCCGCGCCCGTGGTGCCCCCGCGGCCGCCCGCGCCCGTAGTGCCGGCGCTGCCGACGCCCCCCGCGGCCCCCGTGGTCCCCGCGGATCCGGTCGTTCCGGCGACACCGGCCCCGGTGCTGCCCCCATTCGATCCCCCCGTTCCGACCTGCCCGGCTGTTCCGACCTGCCCGGCTGTTCCGACCTGCCCGGTGGTCCCGGCGCCCCCGCTGGTTCCCGCGTCGCCCGTCGTTCCCGCCTGGCCGGTCCCCGCGGTGCCCGTCGTTCCCGCATTGCCGGTTCCCGTTCCCGTCGGGTCCGACTGGCCAGAAGTGCACGCCGCGCCCGCGACTGCGAGCCAGACGCCAGCCGCCCAGACAACTCTCTTCATCGCCATCGCCCTATATTCCCGGCAACCGGTCTTCCGCTCACGGTTTTCGACGCCGGAGCACCCGCATGGGAACGGGTCCGAACGTCCCACGAAGGGCCCGGGCCGGCAAGGCCGTCCCTCGCCCGCGCGGGTATCATCACGCTCCCGGTATGCGGACGCCCAAGACAGCCGTGCTCGCGGTGTTCGCGCTCGGCGTACTGCTTCGGTTACCGACGTTTTCGCGGCCGCTGCTGTCGGACGACGAGGCGATCTACGCCACGACCGCCGATGCGCTGAACCGCGGCGGCCTGCTGTTCCGCGACGTCGTCGATCACAAGCCGCCGGCCATCTACCACGTCTACCAGGCGGCGTTCGCGGCGTTCGGGCGCTACGAGATGCAGGGGCCGCATGCCCTCGTCATCCTGTCGGTGCTGCTCACGGCCGGGCTTCTCTTCGCGATCAAGCGGCGCGAGGCGTCGGACGACGCCGGCGACGCCGCCCTGGCCGCGGCCGCGCTGTTCCTGATCTTCTCGACGACGTGGCACGACTACGACGCGCTGGCGGCGAACTGCGAGCTGTTCCTGCTGCCGTTCCAGGCCGCCGCCGCCTGGCTGTTGCTCGGCGAGCTGGGCCGGCCGTCGCGCGGCCCGCGGGCGCTGGCGACGCACCTGGCGATCGGCCTGCTGATCGGAACGTCGGCGCTGTTCAAGTACCAGGGCCTGACGTTCCTGGGCGCGTCGATCGGCATGCTCGGCTGGTCGGCCATCAACGGACGCTCGTCCTGGCGCCGGGCGGCGGCGATGGCCGCGTGCCAGGTGATCGGCGCGCTGGTCCCGGCCGCGCTCTACCTTCTGTGGTGCGCCGCCGCCGGCAACTCCGCCGACACGATCACCTGGTTCCGGTTCAACTTCTCGTACGTCAACGCGGGCCTCACCGGGCTGGCGGCGATCGGGCGTGGCCTGCGCCGGACCTTGCTGATCGGCGGGGTGGCGCTGGTGCCGTACGCGCTGGGCCTCGCGGCCGCCGCCGGCGCGGGCGCGGCCGGCGCGCGCGTGCTCCGCCGCCGGCTGCGCGGCGCGCGCGGATTCGACGCCGACGAGCCGCCGCCCTCGGTCGTGCTGGCGCTGCTGTGGCTGGCCACGTCCGCGGTCGCCGTCGCCGCCGGCGGGCGCTTCTTCGGGCACTACTTTCACCTGGTGCTGGCGCCCCTGTGCCTGCTCGCCGCGCCGGAGTTCTGCCAGTTGTGGAAGGCGGGGTGGTTGCGGCGGGTGCCGCTGGTCGCGCTGTGCGTGCTGCCGGCGCTCTTCTTCTTCGGCCTGGCCACCGTCGGCCGATCGGTCGCGGCGGCGCTGGATGAACGCGAGCCGGGCTACAGTGACGTCGCCGCGCGCATCGACGAGCTGAGCGCGGCCGACGAACGCATCTTCGTCTGGGGAAACACGCCGCAACTCTACGTGCTGGCGCGCCGTCCGATGGGCGCGCGCTTCTCGTCAGGCAACTTCGTGACCGGCGAAAGCCCGGGCACGCCCACCGAGACAGGCGGCTGGAACGCCGACGCCAACCAGTCGCCCGCGCGCTGGGACATGCTGTTCGCCGATCTCGAACGGCGTCGGCCCGCGCTGTTCGTCGACGCGGCGGCCGCCGGCTGGGACGGCTACGGCAAGTATCCGCTGGCGCGCTACCCGCGGCTGCGCGCCTACGTCGACCAGAACTACCGCCCGATCGAGGTCCGCGACGGCGTCGTGCTGTACCGGCGGCTGCGGTAGAAAAACACCGCGGTCGCGATGACGGCGACCGGAATCACGTGACTGAGGTGATACGCCAGCGCGTACGAGACGGCGACGTCCCGCGGCACCCCGCACATCACCAGGGCCAGCGCGACGCCGGCCTCGAACGTCCCGAAGTTGCCCGGCACCGCCGGGATGACCACGGCCGCATTGATGCCGACCAGCGTCAGCATCGCGGTGCGCAGGCTGGGCGCGAGGCCGAAGGCCTCCTGGAAGAGCACCAGCATCACGATCTCGAGTGACCACCCGAGCAGCGACAGGGCCACCATCCCGGCCACCCGGCGCGGCGTGGACCCCTGCAGCCCCGCCGACAGCGCCTGCTGCACGCGCGGCCATCGCACGAGCCGCGGGACCAGCAGCTTTCCCGCGACCAGCAGCGCCGCGTAGCCCACGGCGGCCAGGCCCGAAAGCGCCAGGGCGAGCGGCCCGAGCACGCGCGGTCCGCGTGCGAGCGACCCGACGTCCGTCGCGATCGACACGACGATGACCAGGATGGCGAGCGCCAGCACCTCCGCGCCGCGTTCCGCGAGCGAGCTGGCGTAATCGGCCGCCATCCGACGCTCGCGACGCTCGCCGCGCAGCCGCGCCGAGCGGACCACGTCGCCGCTGCCGAACCCGATCGCGGCGTTCGCCAGCAGACCCTCGATGGTCGCGGCCAGCACCTGGCGGAACGGCGGCGGATCGATCAGCGCCACGCGCCAGCGCGCCGCCTTCAGCGGCAGGAACCCGACCAGGTTCAGCAGGATCGACGCGGCCACCGCCCACGGCGCGCCGGGCGAGAGCCCGACCGTCCACGGCTTCTCGCGCCACAGCACCACCGCGAGCAGGCACAGCGGAACGAAGCGGAGCGCGGTCTTCCAGTGCCGGTGCACGACGCGGGGAGCTTACGCGACGGCCTGCTGGCGCGCGTCCGACGTCCGGGCCGGCCGGCCCACCGCGTGGTGGTACACGTCCAGGATCCTGCCGCCGATCCGCGTCCAGTCGAAAGCGTCGGCGATCAGCCGCCCGCGCGCGATGCGGTCGCGCTGGTCCCGCTGCAAGGTGTCGCGCACGGCGGCGGCAAACCCATCGGCGCTGGTGTCCTCGGCCATGATCACGTTCGCCCAGTGATCGCCGGCGTTGTCGGTCCCGAGGCCCGGCAGCGCCACGACCGGCAGGCCGGCCGCGAAGGCCTCGAGCACCATGATCGAGAAGCCGACCGCGCGCGCGGGCAGCAGGAACACGGACGACGACGCGAGCAGCTCTGGTCGCTGGTCGTAGATCGCGCCGGTGAATTCGACGCGGCCGCGTAGATCCGGGGCGACGCGCGCCTCGAGCTCCGCGCGCATCGGCCCGTCGCCTGCCATCAGCAACCGCACGTCCGGCATCGACTGTCCGATCCGGTTGAACGCGTCGATCGCGATCTCGGGACCGTTGCGCGGCTCGAGGCGGCCGAGATAGACGAGGTTTCGCATCCCGGGGCGCGCGTACTGCGAGCTCGGCGCCGACCGCCAGTAGCCCACGTCGACGCCGTTCGGGATGATCGTCGGCTGGAAGTCCGCGTAGCGCCGCATCGACGCCGACGTCGTCTCCGACACGGCGATGACCGCGGCGGCGCGACGAAACACCCAGCGGTAGTAGGGCGCGATCCGGTGGCGCCAGCGCGCGTCGGGGAACGACGCGTTGTGCAGCGTGAACACCTTGGGGCCGCGAAACAGCGCCAGCGCCCAGAACGCCAGCCCGACGTCGCAAGGGCCGTGGATGTTGAGGAGATCGAACTGCTTCTCGCGCAGGGTGCGGCGGAAGTTGTATGCGGCGCCAAGGCCGATCGTCGCCTGGAAGAACGTCCCGCCGCCGCCGAACGTGCGGGCGCGACCGACACGAACCACGCCGTCTTCCGCGTCGCTGGGCCCGGGGGCGTCGGTCGGGCGCTGGCGCCCGGTCAGGATCGTGACGTCCACACCCTCACGGGACAGGAGATTGCGCAGGTGGCGGACGTGTTCCTGGATGCCTCCGAGAGTCGGGAAATAGCTCTCAGCGACGATGCCGACGCGAAGTGGGCGCATGGAGCAAATGCCGTTTTACCCTATTCCCACGGGCGAATATTCGGATCTCGTCGCCGTGCTGCGACAAATGGCAGGGCTGAGGTCGGGGTCGCGGGGGGTAGCCTGAAAAAACAATAGTCGCAGACCGCGCCTGCGGCGCGGAGCGACTAATCGGCGCGAGCGTAGATTTCGAGGTCGCCCGCGGCGAAGACGCGCCGGTAGCGCGCGGGGATCAGCGGGCGAACCTCGGGTGGAATGGCCCAGGTGAGGACGTGGCTGAAGCGCGGCTCGGCTTCCCGCCAGAAGCCCGACCACAGATCGCGCCAGATCGCCGCGCACGCCGCGTCGGAGGGGAACTGGCGCAGCAGCTTGCACACCTTCGCGGGGCTGCTGGTCGCCTCGGCGAACCGGTCGAGGGCCGGCGGGATCAGCGCGCGTGGCGGAAAGTCGCGGTAGGTGATCGGATAGCTGCGCTCGACCGCGAAGATGAGCGGGGCCGGCGCGTTCTTCGCGACCGTGTAGTAACCCCAGGCGTGCGTCAGGCTGGCGGTGAAGTCGCTGGTCTTGCCGCGCTTGAACATCAGCGGCAGCAGGGTGGCGCCCTCGGGCACGGCGTCGATGCCCGCGGTGAATTCGGCGCGGTCGCGGTCGAGCCGCAGGTAGTCGATGCCCGTCACGGCCGAGAATGACAGCGCGCTGACCGCGAGCACGATCGCGGCCGGCCGCGGTAGCGCGTTCGGCAGCCGCACCAGCAGGCCCGCCCAGAGGAACGGAACCAGGCGGCAGTTGAGGTACCACCAGTTGCTCATCATCACGGGCAGGCCGACGTAGGCGGCCGCGAGCACCGCCATCGCCAGCGACGACAGGAACGGACGGGCGACGCGACGCTGTTTCCAGGCGAACCAGACCAGCAGCAGGGCGGGAACGATGGTCATGCTTCCCCAGCGCGTCAGCGCGCCGGAGACGTCGGTCCACAGGTGAGCGACGATCTCCCACGGGTTGAGGTAGGAAAACGTACCGGCCGCGTTCGTCGTGGCGTGCTCGGCTTTGACGAGGTGCTGCCGCGCAGCCGCGAGCGACAGCAGGGCCGCGGGCGCGAGCGGCAACAGCAACGCGACGCCCGCCGTGATACGCGCCCGCCAGGTGGAGCGGGTCGCGGCGTGCAGCGCGACCAGCGCGCCGACGATCGCGAGCGGGAAGAGGTGCGCGTACCAGATCAGGCCCGAGAGCGCGGCGGCGCCCAGGCCGCGCGCCACGGTGGGGCGCTCGCGCTGTCGATCGAGCACGGTCAGCAGAATCAGCGACAGCGCGAACGCGAACGCGAAGTTCAAGAAGCCCATCGCGACCAGGAAGCTGTGGACCAGGGGCCAGCCGAACAGCGTCGCGACGAGCAGCCCGCGCCGTCCCGAGAAGTGGATCAGGAACAGCGGCAGCGCGAGCGCGTTCGCGGCCAGAACGATCGCGACGAAGGCGCGCGTCGCCCCGAAGAGGCCGTGGTTGCCCAGCACGTAGAGCCACAGCGTGAGCAACGCATTCGATTTGAACAGGCCGTTGAAGACGAACTGCGGATAGAGATCAGGATGCGCGATGATGTGCGCGGTGGCGACGTGATTGGGCAGGTCCTGAAAGGGCGGCAGATCCACGAGCAGCAGCGGCCACGCCGACAGCGCGAACAAGACCAGCGCGACCAACAAGGTCAGCCGCGCGTCGGAGAGCGCCGCCAGCCGCTGCTCGAGCCACGGCGACGGGAAGGATCGGCCGGGCACGGGGACGTCTTCGGGCATCGGACCGTTCTCCTCCTACTACGTGCTCCGTGCGTTCTTCAATGCTGGTCGTGGGTTAAGCTGCCGAGCGCTCGTGTCGCGCCGGGGGCTGGTCATCGTCGTCTTCGTTCAGTTCGCGGCCCTCGTGGGGGCGTGCGTGCTGATTGGGGACAACGGCTGGGATGACGGCGCCATCACGCTCGCGTTTGCGAGGACGTTCGCGCGCCACGGCGTCGTTGCACTGACCCCGCGTTCTGAAACCGTCGAAGGGTTCTCGTCGGTCTCGTGGTTTCTGCTGAACGCCCTGCCCGCCCTCGCGCGGCCGTCGTTCGAGCGCGCGATCCTTTTTTCTCAGGTGCTGTCGGTCGTTTCGATCTGCGCATCGACGGCCTTGCTGGGACGGACCTGTTCCCTGCTTCGACTGGACAGGCGGTGGACCACGCTGACCGTGATCACCTTCGCCGCCTGGGGTTGCTCGTTCCATGAGGCCGCCAACGGCATGGAGATGGGCCTGCTGGCCGCCGCGTTTCTGGCGCTGGTCAACGAGCTGCTCTCGCCCCAGCCGCGCGTGTTCTGGTTGGCCGCGGGCGTCTTCCTGGCCGTCACGACGCGTTTCGAAGCCGTCGTCTACGTCGCGCTGCTCGCGCTCGGCGTTGTGTCGGTCCGCGGGCGCCGCGCGTTCTGGGTCATCGTCGCCGCGGGCGCCGGCACCGTCCTGCTGCTTTCGAGCTGGCGCCTCGCCGTGTTCGGGGATGTTCTCCCGAACACGTTCTGGGCGAAGCGATGGCCGCCCTACGCGGCGTTCGGCGTGACGAGCCGCCTGAGCGCGGCGCTGGAGCTGCCCTCCTTCTTCGTCGTGCCGCTCGGCGCGCTCGCGGTCTTGCGATTCGCCCGCGTCGATCTCGGCGGCATGGCAGGCGAACGTCGCCGCGCACTCTCGATCCTCGGCTATCCGATTCTGGGCGCCATCCTGATGGGTGGCTTGCTCGGGAACCACTGGGGCTACTGGGGCCGCATGCCGTACTTCGCGTTCCCGCTCGCGCTCGCCTTGCTCGCGCTGCTGTTCTCGTCGCGGGTGAACGCCACGGGGAGCAAGGTGTGGGTCGCCGTCACCGTTGGATCGTTCGTTTCGGCGCTCGGCCTGTCGATGACGGGGTTTCCATCGGGGCCGCTGACGGCCGCGTTCCACGGCGGCAGCTTCGGGGTCACGCCCCACACGTATGCCGCGTCCGGGCAGGTCTTCCGCCGTTTCGCGGCCGCCGCGGCGCTGCAAGAACCAACAATCCTCACGCCCGATGTCGGCGGCCTCGCGCTCTGTTGTGACGAGTTCAGGATCGTCGACCTGGCAATGCTCTCCAATCGCAAGCTGGCCCATCGCGGGCACGAGGCGCTGGCGGAGGTGCTGGAAACCGAGTCGCCCGAGATCGTCGAGGCGCACTGGCATTGGACATCGCGGGGCGCGCTGTACGACTTGCCCAGCTTCCGGGCGCGCTACCTGCCGGCCTTCGCGGGCGGTACGAAGCTCTGGATTCGGCGCGACGTCGCCGCGACCATCGAAAGCAAGGGCCGCGGGTGCCAGGTGGCCGTGAACCGTGGCGACGTTCAAGAAGCGCTCCGCACCCATCGCTACGCCAATCACGATCTGCCCGAGGACAGAACCAGCTTCGAACGCGCCGGCACAATCCTCGCGCTGCATGAGGCCGATCCCGTCACGGGAGATCTCTGCCGGTGACTTCGGATCATCCGCGGAATCAAGATGGCGCGGCCACGCAACCCGATGCCGCGTGTCCTTGCGCTAGCGGCGGCGGTAGAAGAGTCCGTCGTCGCTCACGTAGTTGCTTCGCACGAAGCGCATGAACCGCGGGCCCAGCGCGACCAGCTCCTGGTCGAGCGCGATCAGCGAGGGCCGGACCCGCCCGCTCTCGAGCGCGTCCACGTACGCATCCTTTTCGCCCTCGGTGAGCATCACCCGCAGCTCGCCGTGCATGAAGAAGTAGTAGAGCGGGTGCGGGCGGAAGACGGCGGTCCCCATCCAGCCGTCGAGGACGGTGTCCGTCGGCGCGGTGTGCTCGAAGACGTAGCGCAACCGGGCGGTCTGCTGGTCGTCACGCCGGGCGAAGGACCTGGTCAGATCGACCGCGGGCCAGATCAGAAACACGGCAGCCGCGCCGACGACCAGCCACGCGCGGGAGCGTTCCTTGGCGCTGTCGACGAGCAAGCAGAGACCCTGCGCGGCGAACACGCACACGATCGGCAGCGGCATCAGGTAGTACTGCCGATACGCCGCGGGCACCACGCCCAGCCCGGCGATGAGGCCGCCCAGGGTACAGAGAAGCAGGACGCCGGCATACGGGCGCTGGCGGGCTCGATAGAAGCGGACGATCGCCGCGGCCGCGCCGACGAAACCCAGGGCCACGACCGGCCAACTGGTCGCCAGCGTCTTCTGGATGTGCCGGCCCGAATGCATCTTCCACTTCGCGTTGAGGAGGAAGTTGTGGTGGATGAACTGGGGGCCACCACCCTGCGCGGCGAATGCCGCCCAGGTCCCCGCGAAGGGAACGGCCACACCGACGAGCACCATCAGCACCGAGAGGATGCGGCCGCGCGCCGCCCCTCGGCCGCCGGCAAGCGCCCAGAGCCCGAGGCCGGCGAGCGCACCCGGAAGAATGAAGAGCATCTTCTGCGTGCACATGATCGCCGCCCCGAAGCAAAGCCCGCCGCCGAAGAACCAGCGAAGCCGCGGTGCCGCTGAATCCCGGCGCTCGCCGAGGCCGCGCAGCAGGAACCAGAGCCCGGCCAGGAAGAACGGAAGCGCGGGCACGTCGGGGCGGATCTCCAGCGTCTTCTGAATCACCACCGGCTGCCCGGCGAGAAACAGCGCCGCCAACAGACCCGCCCGGCGGCTGGCCCCGAGGCGTGCGATCAGAAAGACGAGAACGACCGACAGTGCGGTCAGCGCGAGCGACAGGCCGCGCGCGAAGGAAAGGAAACGCGTCGCGCTTTCGAAGGACTGATCGACGGCGAACCAGCGGAAGAAGGGCGCGAGCGCGTAGTAGTACCAGGGCGTGTGATGCTCGAAGAAGTCCCGGTACGGCAGCAGGCCTTTGAACACGCTCCACGCCGCGTGGGCGTGCTCGAGCTCGTCCTGGTCGAAGAAGCGAACGGGAATGACCGGGATGCGCGCGATCAGGACGCCGAGGGTGGCGACGAGCAGGAACGCGTCGTCCAGGCGCCACCTCGCGTCTGCGCGCGGCGGCTCGCCCGCCGCTGCCGCGATCTCACGATCGTCCCCCGTCACGGCCGGCGATCGTAGATCGTTCGAGGGCGCGTCGGCCAGCCGGTTCTCGGCCAGAAGACCGCGGGCTCGTCGACGAACAACGTCTGGGAGGGCCGGTACGACGCGTTCAGGTCCGCCGGCCACCACTCCTGGTCGACGACCACCGCGGCGAACTCCCGCTGGCGCAAGCGCTGGTTGACGTCGGCGGCGAGGGCGTCGGCGATGGACCCGTCACGGCTGCGCATGACGTCGGAGAGCGCCATCTCGTGCGCGGACGTCGCCTTCCCGGCGAGGCGCGCGAGGTGGGGATGATTGGGGACCAGGACGGGGCCCGGCACCGACGCGATCTTCGCGACGAGCGCCGCGCCCGCCGCCCGATCCGCGGCCGTCGGGACCTGGCGCCACGGCCGATACCACAGCAGCGCCAGCTGTATGAGGCAGGCCCAGGGCGCGAACGCCGCGAGGAAGCCGGGCTTCGCCGGGGCGAGCCCCTCGTGCGAGGCGGGCGCGCGCGCGGTCTGGTCGAGGTCACCCAGCACCGTCCCGGTTTGCCAGGCGAGGCAGGCGTAGACGGGCATGAGCACGTTGCTGAACGCGCCGCTGTGCACACGTGAGCTCCACGCTTCCACCAGGCTGCCGAAGACGGCGGCCAGCGCAACCGGCCGCGCCGCGCGCACGCCCCGGGCGCGCGCGATCACGAGCGCCAGCGCCAGCATCGCGGCGGGCACGGCCTTGAACAGATCGTCGCGCCAGTACCGAAACCACGCCCCGGGCACCCAGGGATGGGACGCGGGCAGCGTGAACAGGTAATAGGTCGACCAGCCGTGCGTCCGCAGGGCGAGCAGCAGCCCACCGCCCGCCGCCACCACGACGAAGACCGTGAGGCCCTGCAGACGCCGCGCCCCGCGCAGACTCGCCGCCCGCGCCAGGACGACCGGCCCGGCCATGAGCAGCATGCTTTGCTTCGTGAAGCACGCGGCCGCGAGCAACAGGCCGGCCGCGACGTCGTGCCGCTCGCTCGCGAGTAGCAACCACACGCCGAGGAGCATGAAGAACAGCGCCAGCGAGTCGACCCGCGCCAGATCGAAGAACGCGCCCGTTCGATCGTGGAGCGCCGCGAAGAGGCCGGCCCCGATCAGCGCGCCCAGCCGGCTGCGCGTGCGCCCGTGAACCAGGGCTGCGATCAGCGCGAGCACGCCCAGCGAGGCCGCGAACGAAACCAGCCGCAGCGACACGAGGCGCAGCCCGAACAGGTACGCGAAGGGCGCCGCGACGTAGTAGTAGAGCGGCGCATAGATGTACGGCGTGAACTCCAGCGACGGCGGAACGTAGAGCGGCTGGCCGCGGAGGATGCGCGCGACGTGCTCGAGCGTCCCGCCCTCCATCCACTCGAGGTCGTACGGGTAGTTGA
>Ga0307280_10000135_pt1 | contig 13318 bp, 10 predicted proteins | sample ER_DNA_119_FD_194479 | JGI IMG/M metagenome (GOLD analysis project Ga0307280, IMG submission 194479) | Bulk soil microbial communities from the East River watershed near Crested Butte, Colorado, United States - ER_DNA_119 | ecosystem: Environmental > Terrestrial > Soil > Floodplain | place...
CCCGAGGCTGGCCATGGCCAGCAGCTCAACGACGCGAGCAGCCCGAACGCCACCCACTCCGTCGAGAAGATGGTCCTGCTCGTCGGCGGGCGCGCGGGTGGCCTCAAGCCCGGTCGACACATCGCCAGCGCGCAAGCTCACCCCGGCCAGGTCTTGGTGAGCGCGATGCAGGCGGTCGGCTACACGAAGAATACGTTTGGCGAAGTGACGGGCACGCTGCCCGATCTGTTCGGCTGAAGAATCACGTCACCCCGCGACGTCCTCGCGCGCGACGCCCGGGAACTGCGGCACGAGCGCCGACGCCGCTGAACTCAGCGACACCAGATGAGCCCGCTCGCGTCGGCGAACAGGGACGCGTTCGATGCGAATGCCAGGGGCTGCGCCGCCACCGTCTGTTGAATGAGCGCTCCCGTGGCGGTCTCGCGCAGGTCGACGTGGGGCGCCTGTCGCAGGTAGTGCGGCCGGCTGCAGTTGGCACCAAGGCCGACCGCCGAGCCGTCGGCGGAAAGAAACGCCAAGGGCGTGAAGCCAAAACAGGAGTCGTTGATCCCGGGCATCGTGGCCAGCAGTGCGCCGTCTCGGTAGGTGCGCGCCTCGGTTTGCCCGAACGCGACGACGGTGCCGTCGCTGCCGGCCGTCACATCGTCTCCGACCACCATCCATTCGGCCGGTGTCGCGCCGTCGCTCCATCGAACGGTCCGGAGAATGTGGTTGTCCCGGCCGTCCCGAAACACAATCGCGCTTCCGTCGGGCGTGAAGGCGAGCGGCCACGCGTACTGTCCGCCGGACGACACCTCGCTCGCTTTCGCCCCGGTCTCGACGTCGACGACGGTCAGCACCCCGTCCCAGGTGTCCACCACGGCCAAGCGGCTCGAGTCGGGGGAGAAAAGGATAGCCATGCCGTAGCTCGAGCTGCTTCTTTCCAGCACGAGGTGCGGCTCGATACCGGTCGCCTCGGCGACGTACACCCGCTTTATCGCTGTTCCCGACTGGGCGTCAGCGGTCGTCCACGCGATCCAGCGGCCGTCGGGCGAGGGCCTCGGGACATCGGGCCAGGGCGGGCCATCGGGGATGGGCGCGGTCCCGATTGGCTCTCCGGTCGCGACGTCGAACAGCGTGACGTCGTTGCCGTCGCGAACGAACAGCCTGCCGTCCGCCGAGAATCCGAGTGGCCACCCGGGCGGACGCCTCGCACAGGCAGTCGCAAGCAGCTTCGGTGTCGCCGTGTCTATCGAGGCGAGCCGCCTCTCGCCGCCATCGCCGGTCGCGCCGGCGACGAGGACGCGCTCGCGCGACGACCACCCGAACCAGTGCATCAACGCACCATCGATCGGAATCTCGTCGATCACGGTGTCGTCGGATGTCCGTCGCCGCTGGAACCACCTGCCGTTGTCGCTCGAGAGAGAGGCCGCGAGCTCGCTGCCATCGGCGCTGAGCCCGAGCACCGCGAACCTTCCCTCGGTCCAGTCGGGTTGCGGAAGGACGGTCTTGCGTGCGGTGGCGACATCCCACGCGGCCAGCTCTCCGTGACCGAAGACTAGCAACGTGTTGCCGTCCGCGCTCGCCTCGAGCTGGTCGGTGCCGAAGATGTCGTCGTGCTGGTCCAGCGTCTGCGCCTCTCCCGACGCGATGTCGATGACCTCGACGAGGGCATTGCCGGTGCCGGCCGCCCAATGGCCCCCTCCCGCGAACGCCAGCTTTCGGTCGCCGTCCACGAAGTACAGCGCCGTGGCGAGACGGCTGGCCGGGAGGGTGCGCGTCGCGCCGGTCGCGACGGTCGCCACCACGATGTCGGATCCCACCGCCGTGACGATCCGCGTCCCGTCGGCAGACAGCGCGAGCGCGCCACCGAGCGTCGGCCATGTCGGACCGAGGTCGAATGCACGGAGAACGGTGCGATCGACGACGCGCCAGACGTCCACCTCTCCGTCGACGTCGGCGCCCCCGGCCACGATCGCGCCGTTGCCGGACAGAGCCACCATGGTGTAGGGACCGCGGGCGCGTTCCAGGACGGCGAGCGGCGCCAGGGTGCGGCTGTCGAGCACGATGATGACGCCCGACGTCGTCAGCGCGGCCAGGCGTCTGCCGTCACCGGACAGGCGGACCTTCGCGAAGTCGTGGCCGTCGAGTCGACCACAGGGGCGATACGGCCCCGGCGCCGGCAGCGTCCCGTCGGTTCGCGAGACAGGGCCGTAAACCGCCAGGTCGAAGCTGCAGGCGCCTCCCAGCGTCACGGCGCTCGCTCCCGATCCGCCGTCTCCGTGGCCAGGCACGGTGATGGCGTCCGTTAGGCTGCCTGCGTCCGCGACGCTGCCTCCGTCAACGACGCGGCCGCCGTCCCCGACCGTACCGCCTCCAACGACGGTCCCTCCGTCCGGGAGGGCCCCAACTTCATTGCCGCGCGGCGCGCTTCCCTGCAGCCTTCGGGACGAGCATGCGCCGCCGCCCGCCAGTACCCAGATACCTAGCGCTGCGATGATCCGCCTCGCCATGCTCCCCCCACCCACCAACCTGAAGGAATAGATGGGGCGCCTTCCGTCGATGGCAAGACGGAAGCGGGAGGACTCGAAATCGCGATACAGTGGCGTCATGCCGTCATGAACCAGCTCGACCTGCCCGCGCGAATCCCGGACCGTAACGTCGGGGCGCTATCGGTGGATGCGAAATGGGTCGCCGACAGGCTCTCCGAGTACGGGTTCAAGATCGCCGATCTGGAAGCGCTTTACCCGGCGGCGGAGACGGTCGCCACCGAGTGGGCGGCCCGCGGTGACACGCTCATCTCCATCGATCTCGTCACGGGCGAGATGCGGCGGCGGTTTCACCTCAAGTTCAGCAATACGGTCCGCCCGTTCCTCGCCCGCATGCTGCGCGACCGCCGGGCTGCTCTTCGCGACAAGATCGAGGTGACGACGACGTCTCGCGGGCGGAACCGCAACCTCAAGGTCGCCATCGACCACCTCGACGTCGTCGCCGTCATCCACCGCACTCCCGATGGTGGTGAAGAGCGCATCGACCTCGCCGACATTCCGGCGGTCGTCGAACGCCTCAAGGCCGCCCAGAAGAGTACGAAACGGCGAGCCCCGCCGGACGCCGGGCCCGTTTAGCGTTGGAGGCGGCGGAGCGTTTCGGCGACGATGTCGAACGGCTTGTCGACGGTGCGGTCCGCATGCTGGACGACGAACTCCCGCGCGCGCGGCGCGAACGCGCCACCGGTCATGAACACCATCTTGCGGTCGACGTCCGGCGCCTCGACGGCCAGCACCTGCGCGAGATCCATGCCCGTCATCCCCGTCATCATCAGGTCGCAGTAGATGAGGTCGACGTCGTCGAGCGATCGAATGGTGTCGCGCGCAGTCTCGCCGTCGGGGATCACGGTGACCCGGTAGCCAGCGGTCCTGAGCTGCAGCGAGAGCGCCCGCGCCACCATCACGTCGTCCTCGATCAGGACGATGTGGCGCCCGCCCGGATCCGCCGCCGGCGCCGCGACGGGGACGTGGGCGGCCACGGTGGCGACGGCGCCGGCGATCGCGGGCACGGTGATCTTGAACACCGCGCCGCCGCCCGGACGATCCGACACGGTCACGTCGCCCGACAGACCGCGCACGATGTTGCGGCAGACGAACAACCCCAGCCCGGTGCCGACGCCGATCTCCTTCGTCGAGAAGAACGGCTCGAAGATGCGCTCGCGATCGTCGACCGGCACCCCGGGCCCGGAGTCGGACACTTCGACGAAGGCGCCGGTGCCCGCCCCGCCGGTGCGGACGACGACCTCGTGGTCCGCGGCGCCGTCGACGGGGAGCGCCTGCATCGCATTCACCATCAGGTTCAGCACCACCTGGACCAGGCGCCCTTCGTTGCCGCTGACGGGCGGCGTCTCCCGGAGGTCGAGGACCAGGCGCGCGCGCGCTTCGACCTCCTTGGCCACGAGCTTCAACACGGACAGGACCACCGCGCGCAGGTCGACGGGCCCGAGGCTGCTCTCTCCCGGGCGGCTGAAGGTCCGAAGGTCGCGGGTGATGGCGCCGATGCGTGCGGTGCCAGAGCGGATCGGCGCGAATCCCTGGCGCACGCGCTCGAGGGACATCTTCGCGTCATGCAGGGCCGGGCCCTCGAGCCGGCCGACCAGCGTCTCGAGCACGTCCAGCTCCCGCTCCACATCCTCGCCGTGCGCGAGGACATACGTGAGCGGGTTGTTGATCTCGTGCGCCACGCTCGCCGCCAGCGTCCCCAGCGCCATCACACGATCGTTCTGCATCATCGTCCGCTGCAGGTGGTGAAGCTCGCTGATGTCGTGCGACAGGCCGGCTAGGCCCACGATCTCACCCGACGGGCCGTGCAGCGGCGCCAGCCAGGTGTGATACACGGCCTTGCCGATCTCGGCGGTGTGCCAGAACGACTCGCCGGCGAAGCCACGGCGGATCTGATCCGGAATCGTTGGATGGTCGCCGTAGACGTCGAGCAGCTTCTGGCCGACGAGCTGCCCCGGTTTCAACCCCAGTGACGCCAGGCCGGCGCCCTCCGACATCGTGATCACGCCCGCCGCGTCCGTCGTCCAGACCGCGATCGGAGCGTGATCGCACGCGAAGCGCAGGCGCTCCTCGACGCGCTGGCGCTCGACCTGGGCGGCGATCTCCATCGAGATGTCGAAGAACGCCACGATCACGTGGGTCAGCTCGCCGCTCGCGTCGGCCACCGGCGCACCGAACGCGCGGATGTGGATGTCGCTTCGGTCGCGGCGGAGCATGAGGTCGTCGACCACGACCGGCGCACCCGTCTGGACCACCCGCGAGAAGGGAAGGTTCTCGACGGGATACGGTTTGCCGTCGCGCGTCACCAGCCCGTAGGCGGCGGGGTGCTCGACGACCGGGAGACCGCCTGCCATCGATTGCCCGACGATCTGCTCGCAGGCGCGATTGGCGTAGACGGTCGCCCCGTCCGGGACCTTGCCCACCCAGACGGCGACGGGAAGGTCCTCCAGGATGGCGGCGAGATCCATAACGCGTCGCCCAGAATAGACCACCTTCACGCGTCGGCGAGGCGGTTTCGGGGTACAGTGGCATCAACCCCCAAAATTCCTTCGACCAGGGAAATCTCATGCGTGGTACCGCGTTGACCTGCTCTCTTTTGACCGTCGGGTTCGTCGCCCTTGTCGGCTCTGGGTGCGGTCCGCTCAACACCTGGCTGGACGCGGTGCAGCCGCACAAAGGCGGAACCACCTCGCCGCCTGCGGGCTCGGCCGGCGCGTCCGGAACCAGCACGGGGGCCGGCGGTTCCTCGGGCGGGCCGGCGACCGGCAACGACCCCACGTGCGTCGAGATCACCGAAGGCGGCCCCGGCACCTGCACCGACTACGCGACCTACAAGATCCGCAGCAGCGACGTCTGCGCCCAGAAGAACCTCTTCATCTCGAACCTCAAGCCAGGGCCGATGTGCGGCAACGGCGGTGTCGAGTCGATGACCTTCGTCTGCTGTCCGCCGCCCGCGCCGTCGCCCGTGACGTGCAGCGAGGGCACGGACATGAACGGACGGGTCTGCAAGACCTGCGTGGACGCCAGCGGCAAGGTTGTCAGCTCCGACTGCAACGCCAACGTGCCCGGCATGATGTGCGTGAAAATTCCGGACGGCGGCTCGACGAGCTGCAAACCGTACGACCTCTGGAAGCAGTACGGCGCCAACGCGTGCGCGCAGCAGAAAATGCAGCTCACCGACCTCGTGGTCGGGACGCCCTGCGGGTCGAACTACCAGGACGTCACGTACGTCTGCTGCGCGACCGTTCCCAGCGGATCGACCGGTGCGGGCGGATCGACGGGCACCGGCGCGGGCGGCTCCGGCGGCAGCCAGATGTGCATCGCGATCGACGACGGTGGTCCCTCGAGCTGCAAGGACGCGGCGACCTGGAAGCAGTACGGAGCCGATCGGTGCGGGCAACAGAACCTCACGCTCACGGATCTGAAGTTCGGGATCGCGTGCGACGGGGGCTACTCGATAGTCTCGTACGTCTGCTGCGGCGCGGGGGCTGCGCCCGGTCCGGTCGCGGCGTGCGATTCGTGGGTCAACCCCGACGGCGCGCTCTGCAAGCAGTGCCGCGACGCGAGCGGGAACGTGATCTCGCTGGACTGCACGGGCGGCCAGACGCCGCCGAACGAGATCTGCGACGTGAAGACCAACGCCGACGGGTCGCAGTGCAAGACCTGCTATTACTCCGACGGGTCGACGGTCTCCTCCTGCACGTCGCCGTAGTCGAATCGACCGCGCGTCGCTGCGCTACAGCACCGGCTTGAGGTCGACGACCGGCGTGCCGTCCATCGCCTCGATCGGTCCGACACGGACGCGGCGACACGGTCAGACGCGCATGACCGCCGGCGGGTGCCAGCGTCCGTCGAGTATGGCCGCCTTCGGGAAGTAGAGCCGGAGCACGAGGCTGAAGCCCTGCGCGGGCGCGGGGATCCAGTTCGCGCTCCGTTCGGGACCGGGGTCGTCGTGCTGGATGAAGAGGTCGAGCGTGCCGTCGGGTTCGGCGCGAGCCGGATCGCGGTCGCCCAGTGCGTAGCGCCCGATCGGGTTCGGCACGAGAAAATGGTTCTCGTCGTAAATCGTCAGCGACCAGAACGCCTTCACGGGCGGCAGCTCGCCCGGTGCGAATCGGATCCGGTATCGATTCTCGCCGGACAGCGGTTGGCCCGCGGCATCGACGTCGGCCACCGCGTAAACCGCGTCTTCAGGCAGGTTGGCGCCCAGACCCAACAGCGCGACGGTCGCGCGCTGCTCGTAGTTCGTTCCGTAGCGGCCGAGATCCAGGCGCATGCGCCAGCCGTTCACCAGCTTGCCCATCGCCTCCAGGCCGGAGCCGTGAAGCCGGGCGCGTCCGGCCGCGACGCCGCCCTCGACGGCGTCGGCGACCGAGGCGGGTAACTGGGCAATGTCGAACGTCGCGCCGGCCACGATTCCCAGCTGGCAGAGCCGGCGCACCAGCGGCTCGTCGCTGTCGGCCGGTGCATTCGCGGTCATCAAGCGCGCGAGCCGCGCGAAGAACGGTCCGGCGCCCAGCTTCTCGACCTGCACGACAGGGGCGTCGGTGTCGGGCCGCGCGGGGCCGGGCGCGCCCGCCGTGGCGACCGCCGTCACCGCGCGGGTCGGCTTCCCCAGCGCGCTCAGCGACGTCAGTTCGTACTGGCGCTGGACCGCATGGACCGCGTCGTAGTCGCGCTTGCCCGCGGTGTACGTGCGGCCGATGAGCCAGGCCATGTCGGTCGGGGACTGGATCGCCTCGACGTTGGCTGGCAGGTCGCCGCGCCAGCCGGGGCCGACGATCGCGAACGCGCCCTTGCCGCTGCCGGTCGTGCGCGTGCCGGGCGCGGCGATCACGTTGGTCCAGGCGTCCAGAAGCTGCATCACGTAGTAGCGCCGCCCGACGTCGGGGACGGAGAGGACGATGGGCTCCTTGTGCAGATCGAGCCACGCCGTCGAGTACAGCGTGTCGACGTTCGGGCTCACGACGTCCGTGAACTTGTCGTCCGGAAATTCGCCGAGGTGGTTGAAGCGGTTCGCGGGCGCCGGCCACGCTGCGCGGCTCGCGTCCATGAGCACGAGCGGGTAACCGTAGATGTAGCCCAGAGTTGCGATGGCCTCGGCTTCGTTTGGCGTCAGCGCAGGGGACGTGGCGGACGCGACGGACTCGGACGGGTCGGACATGGGACCTCCAGTGGCCGTGCCCTGCTGATCTACGCGACGCCACCGATCCGGAAAAGTCAGGCGGGGGCTGACTTCGGGTCTTGCTGCGGGCGCGCTGGCGCACACAGTAAGTGAATGGATGGTTCGCCGCGCCGCGATCGGCTCGTCGCCGCGATCGGCGTGTTCAAATTGATCAAGGCCGCGGTGCTGGGGCCCCTCGGCGTCGCGGTGCTGCTCGGTGTGCGCGAGACGTTCGTCCAGTCCGTCGCGCTGCGGCTCCGCTGGACGGGTGCCCTGTCGGGCCACCATCTGGTCCGGATGGCGCTCGCGCGGTTGCTGTCGCTCGACAATCACGACCTGCGCGAGATCGGCGCCGCATTCATCGCCTACGCGGTCGTGTTCGTCGTGGAGGGCGTCGGGTTGCTGCGCCGGCGGGGCTGGGCCGAATGGATGACGGTGATCGTCACCGCGTCGTTCATCCCGTTCGAGATCTACGAGTTGGCGCGCCGGCCCGGCGCTGGCAAGGTGTTCGCGATCGCCTTGAACGCGGCGATCGTGGCCTACCTGGCGTGGCGGCGCGCCCGGGCGCACGCGCTGCGCGTCTCGCACTTTCGGCCCGCTCGAGGATAATGCGGCCATGGGTAGCCTACCGCCGAAGACGCCGCTCGCGACCGTCGACATCGTCATCGAGACCGGTGGGGGCATCGTGCTGGTGCGGCGCCGGAATCCACCGCTCGGGTGGGCGCTGCCGGGCGGCTTCGTCGACCCGGGCGAGAGCGTGGCGCAGGCGGCGCGCCGCGAGGCGAAAGAAGAGACCGGTCTGGAGGTGGAGCTGACCGAGCTGCTCGGCGTTTACTCCGATCCGAAGCGCGATCCGCGAGGCCTGTTCACGGTCAGCACGGTGTTCATCGGCCGCGCGGATGGACGGCCGGTCGGCGGCGACGATGCGGCGGAGGCACGCGTCGTGTCGCTGGACGCCTTGCCGCCGGACATCGCGTTCGACCACCCGACGATCATCGACGACTACCACCGCCATCGGGCCGGGCTGGGCCGCCCGCCGGTCGACCGATGAACGTCGAGCCGTTCTGGCGGGCGCCGTTCGCCGCCGGCGACGCCGAGGCGCTGGTCGCTTTCTGCGCCGCGCAGCGCAGTCCGTACGACGACCGCCTTCTCAAGATGTTGCTGCTGCAGCTGACCAGCGATCCGGCCGGCGTCTTCGTGATTCGTGACGACGGCGGCATCGTCCTCGCCGCCACCGTCATCGATCGGGCGCCCAACGGCGTCGGCGCCGCCAGTCTGGAGACGCTGGGCGTGCGGGCGCCGCTGCCGACGGCGATCTTCGCGCGCCTCGTCGTCGAGCCGGCCTTGGCGTTCGTGCGGGCCGGCGCCTGCCGCGCCCTGCACGTCCCGTTGCCGCCGGCGCGCCTCCCGGCCGACGGCGCCGAGCGCGCGCTGCGCGACGCGGGCTTCGCGCACGGCCACGACACCTTCGATATGCGCCGCCCGGCTTCGGCGCCGGTGCCGCCCGATCCGCCGCCGCTTCCGGATGCGTTGTCGTGGGCGACGCTCGACGGTGCGCGCGCCGACGAGGCGCACGCGGCCCTCGGGGAGATATTTCGCGACGCGCCGTCGGCGAACCTGATGCCGGTCGCCGATTTTCGCCAGGGCGTGACCTCGGGTGCGTTCCGGTGGCGGGTGCTGCTGGACGGCGGCCGGATCGCCGGCCTGGTGCGGGCGGTGCCGCATGGCGCGAGCGGCGAGTTGCGCATCGTCGGTCGCATGCCGGCCTACCGCGGGCGCGGGTTGGGTCCGCGGCTGGTCGCCGAGGGGCTGCGCGTGCTGGCTGACGCCGGCGCCGGCGATGTCGACCTTCAGGTGGAGGTCGCCAACGAACGCGCGCTGGACCTCTACCGGCGCTTCGGCTTCGAGGTGGTGGCGCGAACGCCGGTCTTCGCGCTGGCTTTACGCGGCTGACCGCGTCGCGCGATTGCGTTACGATGAAGGCCGGTGCGCCGCCCGGCTCGGCTTCGTGTCCTGCTCGCGATGGGCGTCGCGCTCATGCTGCCGGCGGCGCCGTCGGCAGCGCGCGCCAAGAAGAAGCCGGCGCCCGCGCCGAGCGCCAAGAGCAAATCGGTCGCGCGCGTGCAGCCGCAACCGAAAGCCCCGGCGCTGCCCACGCCGCAGGGCAAGTTCGCGGTCTTCACCTTCGCGGGGGAGGGCGGCCACCGCGTGCAGCAGCAGGTGGTGACATCGCTGCGCGCGAAGGGGCTGAAGGTCATCACCAATTTGCGCCCGGTCGACAGCGCGGAGCAGTACCGTGAGATGGCCGTGACGCTGAACCTGGTCGCTTACCTCGACGGCGAATACGTGGGGGAGGGCGACCAGGCCAGCGCGACCGTGTACGTCCGCAGCGGGGTCACCGGGCTGCGGGCGGTGTCGACGACGTTCGCCGGCGACCGCCGGACCTTGCCGACGGAGATTGGCAAGGGGCTCTGGGATCGGATAAGCCCGGATCTCTCGAAGCTGTGCGCCGACGCCTCGAAACCGCGGAAGGCAGAGCGAGCGCCGTTGCGCATCGAGGCGGGCACGCCGCTGGAAAACCGCCCCGCCGACGCGGGTGACGAGAAAACACCTAATAAGTAGCCGCACACCCGCGCTTCGCGCGGGAGCGGCTAGCGGGCAACGAATTGTTCGTGCCCGGCGGCAATAAATTGCCGCCGGGGGCTTTCGGTCGACTCCCGATACCGCCGACGCCGAGCGTTGGTATGTTTGCGCCTGCCATGAGGCTTGCGGTTGAGGTCAGCACCTGTTCCGCCGATCGGACAGGCATCGGGTATTACACGGAGCACTTCGTCGACGCGTTGCTGGCGACACGCGCGGTGGGCGACGACCTGGTCCTGATCAGCAACGGCAAGCCGGCGCCCGAGCTCTACGATCGGTGGCGCGACCACCTGCGTATCGGGGGCGTTCCCGTGCGCGCGATCTGGATGCAGCGCGATGCCAACCGTCTGCTCGTGGAGAGCGGCGCGGACTTCGCGATGTTCCCGAACTACATCGCGCCGCTGAACGTCGTCTGCCCGTTCGTGAACGTCGTCCACGATCTGGCCATCATCCGCATGCCGGAGTTCTTCAACCTCGGCAAGCTGGTGAGCCAGCGTCCGCTGCTGCCGCTGATCGTGCGGCGGGCGGTCGCCGTGGGCACGGTGTCGGAGGCGTCTCGCCGCGACATCGTCGAGCTGCTCGGCGTCCCCGAGCATCGCGTGTTGATGCTCCCCGGCGCGCCCCATCCCGCGTGTCGCGTGCCGCCGCCGGCCGAGGTCGAACGCGTGCGGCACGCGTACGGACTCCCTCGCCGCTACATCGTATCGGTGGGTACGCTCGAGCCGCGCAAGAACCTGCCGACGCTGTTGCGGGCGTTCGATCGCCTGCGCGCGCAGGCGGAGACGGCAGATCTGGATCTGGTCGTCATCGGAGGGCGCGGGTGGCGTGATCGCGAGCTACGCGCCGAGCTGGCGGCGCGGCTCGCGAGCGGGCGGTTGCACACGCTCGGTTACGTGCCGGAGGGCGATCTCGTGGCGCTGTACGGCGGCGCCGAGGTGCTGGCGTACCCCTCCCACTTCGAGGGTTTCGGCTTGCCGGTCGTCGAGGCGATGGCGTGCGGCACGCCGGTGGTCACGACCGACGTGCCGGCCCTGCGCGAGGTGAGCGGCGGCGCCGCCGTCCTGGTGCCGCTCGGCGACGAGCGGGCGCTCGCGGACGCGGTGGCGAACATGGTCCGCGATCCGGCGGCGCGGGCGGCGGCGCGGGCGGCGGGCCTGGCGCGGGCGAAGACATTCAGCTGGGAGGCGAGCGCGGAGCACCTGTGGCGATTCGCGCGCGACACCGTGGCGGCGCGCTCGCACTGGGTCGCCCGCAAGGGCAACGGCAAGGTGAACGGGACGGCATCCACGGGAGCGCCCGCCAGCACACCGACGACGACGGGCGAGATCAAGGTGGAGGTCGCCGGAGATGATCCGAAGTGGTCGATCCTCGCGACGGTCGTGTATGCGGACATGTTCGACGCGCCGATCAGCCTCGACGAGGTCGCGCGGACGTGCCTCGGCGCGCAGCTGTCGCCCGCGGATGTCCGGGAACGGGTCTCGGCGCCCCCGCTGGTCGATCTGCTGACGCTGGACGGGGCGGGCATGCTGACGTTACGTGGTCGCGAGCAGCTGGTGGCGCTGCGCGATGACGGCGTCCGTCGCACCGCCGAGCTGCTGGAACGCCATCACAGCGTGATGGGCGCGCTGGCCAGCTTGCCCTTCGTGCGCATGCTGGCCCTTTCGGGAGGGACGGCGCACAAGAACGCGCGAGGCGGCGACGACATCGATCTGTTCGTGGTCGCGACGGCGGGGCGGGCCTACACGGCGTACACGATGCTGTTTCTGGCGAGCACCCTCACGCGCCGCCGCGGGATCCTGTGCCCGAACTACCTCGTCGACGAGAACCACCTGCGCATCGCCTACCACCATGATCTGTTCACCGCGCACCAGGCGATCTCGCTGGTTCCGATCGCCGGCCTCGACACCTTCGACGCCTTCGTGCGCGAGAACGAGGCGTGGGTTCGCGCGTTCTATCCGTCGTACCAGCCACGTCCGCCGGGCACGACGCTGCGGCCGTCGCTTCTGCAGCGCCTTGCCGAGTCCGTGCTGCGCTCGTCGGTGGGCGACGAGATCGAGCGGCTCCTGTCGATCGGCTGGCGCTTTCACCTCGGGCGGCGCGCGGCCAGCGCGCCCCGTCCGGACCTGGTGCTCGATCCCGGAATCCTGAAGCTGCACCTGTCGGACCATCGCCGGCGGGTGCTGCAGACCTTCGCCGGGCGGTTGCACGCGCTCCGCGAGCGCTGGAGCGCGCCGGAAGCGCGGCAATGACCCGGGCGGTGGGCCCCGCGTCGATCGTCGTGGCGGCGCTGGTGGTGCCGCTTTTTTACGTTCCGGGCGCCGACTCACCGTTCGCCGACCCCAAGCTGGCGCTGCTGCTGGTCGCGGGCGGTGTCGGCCTTGGCGCCGGGTTGCTCGCGTGGGCGCGTGGAGAGACGCAGGCCGGAAGCGTCCCGCTGCGCGCGGCGCTCGCCGCCGTCGTGCTGACCACGGTGCTCGCTGCGATCATCGCGGCCCTCCGCCGGCCCCCGGGGGCACCGTACGCGCTCGCCGAGGTCGTCCGCTTGCTCGCGCTGATCGGCGTCGCGGCGGCGGCTGCGCAGGCAGTGCGCGATCCGATCTGGCGGTGGCGGCTCTTCGAGGCCATTCACGTCGCCGCCGGCATCGTCTCGCTGATCGGCCTCCTGCAGCACGTCGACGTGCAGCCCCTCTCGCTGCCGGTGATCAGCGTTCCCGGGTCGACGTTCGGGAACCGCAACATGGCCGGCGAGGCCGTGGCGATGGCGCTTCCGTTCGCGTTCGCGACGATCGCGCAGGCAAGACGCGGCGGGCGTCGGTCGGGCGTGGCGCTGGGCCTGTTGCTGGCCGAGCTCGCGTACCTGGCCGTCACGCGCGCACGCGGTGCCTGGATCGGCGGGGGGCTCGGGATCGTGGTGTTCTTCCTGGTCCGGCGGCCCGTCTTCACGCGGCGGGCCTGGCTGCTGCTGCCGGTTAGCGTCGTGGTGCTG
>Ga0307280_10000136_pt1 | contig 13257 bp, 10 predicted proteins | sample ER_DNA_119_FD_194479 | JGI IMG/M metagenome (GOLD analysis project Ga0307280, IMG submission 194479) | Bulk soil microbial communities from the East River watershed near Crested Butte, Colorado, United States - ER_DNA_119 | ecosystem: Environmental > Terrestrial > Soil > Floodplain | place...
CGGCGGCATGACCGGCGGCCTCGACGGCGGCCGCGCGGGCTAGTAACCCACCGATAGCGACCGGCGAAGGCCGGCGGGGCACCGAACCACTCCGGGCGCCTCGCCGGCCTTTCGCATTTCTGGCCGACGGTTCGATCTCGCCCGTCGGCGCGGACGCCGGCTGTCGGATTACAATGGCGCCAATGTCAGCGACCGATAGCGGCGTGTGGATGCTTTGCAGCGCTTGCCGGAAGGAGATCTCGTTCGGCGCCATTCACTGGGTTTGCAGCGTGTCGACCTGCAACCGTAGCCGCACCCGGCTGGTGTTCTGTTCGGTGGCGTGCTGGGACTCGCACGTCGCGACGTTCAACCACCGCGACGCGTGGGCGGTCGAGGCGAGAGCGCCAAGCCGCGAAGAGCACGCTCGCGACGAAAGAGACGCGGACGAGATCCGCTCCCCGCCATCACCATCACCCCGACCCGCGCCCGCGCCGCTCGCCCGGCCGCAAGCACGCACCGTCGTGTCGGCTCCGCCGGCGGCGCCGTCTCCTTCGGGCTCCGTCACGGCGCACGCGGGCGGCCCGGCTCTCTCGAGCAGCTACGCGCACGATGACGTGCTGATCGTCGTGTCGAAGATGAAGAAATACATCCGTGATCGATCCGCCATGAACACGTCGGACGCCGTCGCGGAAGCGCTGGGGGACCACGTGCGCAGCGTGTGCGACGAGGCGATCCGCAACGCCGCCCGCGACGGCCGCAAGACCGTGCTCGATCGCGACGTGCCCAAGGCGCGACGCTGAGAGCCGCCTCGCCCATCGGGAGACGACGTCGCCTCGACCTCTCGATCGAATTGAAAGAGCTCGTCCTTCATAGTGATTGAATGGCGGGGGCCGCCCCCGACCGGCCGCAATCCAAGGCCCTGGATCGACGCGCGTTTCGCCGCTGGCCCGAAAGCTGCTCTCAGACCCCTGCCGTAGACGTCGCGGAAGGTGTGAAGCGTCGCGCGATCGAAGGAGGACCCTGTGCAGACCGTGGAAGCGCATGTTGGAAGAATGGAACGCGAGCTCAAGAGATGGGCCGCGAAGCTGGGCGAACTGAGGTCGACGGGCCATGCGCCCGGCAGCGAACACAACATCGAGTATCAAAAGCGTCTCGACGAGATGGAGGCCAAGTACGACGCTGCGGAAGAGAAGCTCGACGAGGCGAAGGCTGCGGGCAGCACCATGTGGGAGAGCTTCAGGAGCGGCATCGACAGTGCGTGGAACGAGCTCGAGGCCTCGTTCCGGAAGCTCGTGAACTAACGTTAGTGCTCGATGATCCCGGCGACTGGCGAAAGAGGGTAGCGATGGCGGCGGCCAATCTTCGTCAAGTACTCATCATCGACGACAACCTCAATCTGGCTGATAACATCGCCGAGATTCTCCAGCTCGACGGTCACACCACCCGGGTGGCGGGAAGCGCCGAAGAGGCGTTTCCGCACGCAGGGGAAGGCGAGCCGGACGTGGTCGTGACTGATTACCGTCTGCCGGGCATCAACGGCGCGGCTTTCGTCAAACGGTTCCTCAGCACGCGCGTCGGTGTCCGCGCCATGGTGATCAGCGCCGACACCGACGCGACGACGATCGACGCGGCGACGAAGGCGGGTGCGACGTTCATGGCGAAGCCCCTGGACTTCGAGTTGCTGGGACGCTGGGTCGGCGGAGGCTCCGCCTGAATCGCCGCTCGTCTGTCGTCAGTGGAGACGTCGATCCAAGACGAGTGCGTCCGCAACGGGATCCGAACCCTCACCGGGCCGCTACGGCTCGACGTAGCGCCACAGACCCGTGGCCCACATCGAGCCGACGAAGACGCTGTGCGTGCCGTCGGACGTCACCGCGACGCTGTTCGGTCCCCACACGAGATCGTCGGGCAGCGCCGGGCCCTTCGACCAGGCGCCCATGTCGCCCGGCTGCGGCGCGGTCTGGTATTGCGGGCCGCCCTCGTTGAGGCCGCAGCTCGCGCACGCCCAGCCCCACATGCCGTAGACCATCTTCGGCGTTCCCCACACGACGGAGACGTTGCCGTCGGTGACGCGCGTCCAGTTCGCGCCGACATCGGTGCTGCGGTAGATGCCGTTGCCCATGGCCGCGCCGCCGCCGCCGATGAACAGGGTCTGCCCCGTCTGATAGAGCTGCGAGCAGCCGTGCGCGTGATTGAGGCCCTCGATGCCCTTCGGCTGCTTCCACGTCGCGCCGCCGTCGCTGGTCATGATGGCGGAGGCGCCGTTCTGCGCGATCGCGAACCAGGTCTTGCGCGTCGTCGCCGGGTCGCCTGTCTCGACGAAGAACGGGAACCACGACACGCCGCCCGCCGGCCAGCCCGCGCCCGACGTGAACTTCCAGGTCGCGCCGCCGTCGGTCGACTCGGCCATCTTGTCGGCCTCGTGGAAGCCCGTGATGAGGTGCGTGGTGTCGTGCGGGTCGACGACGATCGAGTAGAAGCTGGAGTCGTACTTCTCGGGCAGCCTGCCCGTGAGCGTGAAGGTCAGCCCGCCGTCCGTCGACTTGAAGACCTTGTCGTCGCCGGCGACGTTGGCCATCCACAGGGTCGCGGGCGTCGTGCCGCCGACGGCCAGCACGTGCCCGAGCGCGAGGTACGGCGGGTTGGGCATGCTGTCGAGCCGGCTCCACGTCTTGCCGTAGTCGGTCGACTTCCAGATCGAGCCGTAGCCGCCGACGTAGAGATCGCTCGGGCGCGCCGGGTCGACGCGGATGTTCCCGACGCCGAAGCCGCTCGAGCCCATGAACAGGGACGCGGGCATGTCGGGCGACGTCACGTTCTCCCAGACACCGGGCGTGCCCGTCGCGGGCGGCAGCGCGCCGCCCGTGCCCCCGGTGCCCGTCGTTCCGGCGCCGCCGCCCGGTGTCTGCGTGTTGCTGCCGCAGCCGACGACGAGCGCGAGCACGACCGCGCCGCAGATCTGGAGCCTGTTCATGGGCTGGTCCGCAGCAAGAAGGACGCCACGCTGCGCATCCATCATCGTCGCTGATCGCGCGGTCGTGGTCACGTTTTTGAGCATCTGTGGCGCAACGCCGTTGCGCAACCGGATCACGACATTCCTGTCCGGGCGCCGGGCGGCGGACGTTGTCTCGCGTCCCTTATGGCCGGGCCCGCGCGCGCGTTTGCGCCGGGCACGAGAACTGCTTCACACGGACGGATGCTGACCCTCGCGACGCTCGTGATTGGCTCGGCGTTGACCACCGCCGGCGCGGTCGACGCGCCGGCCGCCGAGACGGCCCCGGAACCGCCGCTCGTCACGCCGCTGGAGCAGCGACGAGAGCAGCGACGAGAGCGGCACCGTCACCGGATGTTGACGATCCACACCGTCGCGGGGATCGGGCTGGAGGTTGGCGCGGGCCTCTTCCACGCTCTCACCGCGACCACCTTCATCGGCCACGATCTGAGCTGCGCCCCATCCGACAGCAGGTGCAACATGGGCACGCCGATCGTGCTGTTCCTCCCCGCCGGTGCGATCGCAATGGGCTGGGTCGGCGCGACCCGTCTGGCCGCGGGCCGTGAAGCGAGCATCTGGCGTTCGCCCGTGTTCTGGGCCGGAACCGGGGTCACCGTCGCCACCGTCGTCATTCCAGCCGTGCTCGGCGCCGCCCTGAACAGTCCGACCGATCAGCCCAGTCAGAACGGACGGGTTGCCTGGGATATCGTCTTCGTGACGGGCTTCGTTCTCGGCAACGTCATCCAGGTGTGGGGTGCCTACACCGCGCCGCCTCGCGACGCGCCCGCGGGCGCGCGCGCACTGAGCCTGGCCCCGGGTTGCGGACCGACGTCGGGCGGGATGGTGTGCGGGCTGGCGCTGGCGGGTTTCTGATCCCTGTGAACCGACTGCCTCTCGCGGGATTCTGAAGACTTCGTCTTCACCGCTTCGCCCTGAGCGAACTGCTCAGCCGTGAACGCGAGCTGCGCAGATTCGCGGCCCGTAACTTCGCGCGTCCCCCTCCCGATAACCGGTAAGCTGGGGCCGCCGTGCAGCTCGTCATCGCCGAGAAGCCGTCCGTCGCGCGCGATCTGGCGCGCGTGCTGGGCATGCGCGGCGCGGGCAAGCACGCGATCGAGGGATCGGGGCGGGTCGTCACCTGGTGCATCGGCCACCTCGTCGAGCTCGAGGAGCCGGCCGCGTACCAGCCCGCCTGGAAAGCGTGGCGCCTGGACACGCTGCCGATGCTGCCCACGGCCTTCAAGCTGCGGCCGGTGCCGGGCACGCGCGATCAGCTGCGGGCCGTGCGCGAGCTGCTGTGCGATCGGCGCTTCAGCGAGGTCGTGAACGCCTGCGACGCCGGACGCGAAGGCGAGCTCATCTTTCGTTACGTCTATGAACTTGCGGGCAGCCGCCTGCCGATCAAGCGCCTCTGGATCTCGTCCCTGACCGACGAGGCGATCCGGGCGGGCTTCGCGGGCCTGAAACCGGGCGTCGAGCTGGACGCGCTCGCCAGCGCCGCGCGCTGCCGCTCGGAGGCCGACTGGCTGGTGGGCATGAACGCCACCCGCGCCGTCACGGTGAGCTCGCGGGCCGCGGCGCCTCGCCCCCGCTCGCCGCAGCCGCCGGGCCCCCCGCGACGGGGCCAGCGTCGGCAGAGCGATTCGCCGCTGTATTCGATCGGCCGCGTTCAGACACCGACGCTGGCGATCCTGGTGCGGCGCGAGCTGGAGATCCGGCAGTTCCGGCCGCGCGACTACTGGGAGGTGCGCGGCGTGTTCGTAGCCGCCGGGGCGGCGGCCCAGGCCACCGAGAAGGTGACCGCCACATGGGGTGTCGTCCTGCCTGACGGCAAGGCGATCCGATCGCGCCTCGGCGAGCGCGCGCTGGCGGACGGCGTCGTCGCCCGCGGGGAGAGCGCGGCGGGCGGGCCGCCAGCCTCGGTCGAGCGTCCGGTGGTCGAGCGGCTGCGGCAAAAGCGCGTGCGCGAGGCGCCGCCGCTGCTGTTCGATCTCACGTCGCTGCAGCGGACGGCCAACCGGCGCTACGGCCTGTCGGCGACAGCGACGCTGGCGGCCGCGCAGGCCCTGTACGAGCGCTACAAGATCCTCACCTACCCGCGCACGGACTCGCGCCACCTGACCAGCGACATGGGGAAGGAGCTGCCCAAGCTGTTCGGGGCGCTGGCCGCGCTGCCCGACTACGCCCCGTTCGCGGCGCCGCTGCTCGAGACGCCGCCCGCGCGCTCGCGCCGCGTGTTCGACGACGCCAAGGTGAGCGACCACCACGCCATCGTCCCGACGGGCAAGCCCGTGAACCTCGACGATCTGCCCCGCGACGAGCGGCGCATCTTCGATCTGGTCGCGCGGCGTTTCCTCGGGGCCTTCCACCCCGACGCGGAGTTCGCGCTGACGGATGTCGTGATCCGCGTGGGTCCGCCCGAGGCCGGGCCGCGCGCCGCCGCCGAGCCGCGCGCTGACGACGCGGCGGAACCATCGGGCGACGAGACGTTCGTGACGACACTGCCGCCGCCGCCCGATCGCTACCGCGCGCGCGGCCGGGTGCGGCTGGTCGCCGGCTGGCAGGCGGTCGCGCAGCTCGGCGAGGGCCGCGGCGCGGACGGCGATGGCGGCCCCGAGCTGCCGCCGCTCGCGGAGGGGCAGCGCCTGGACGGCAAGCTGGAGGTCGTCACCAAACAGACGCGCCCGCCGCCCCGCCACACCGAAGCGACGCTGCTGGGCGCAATGGAGTCCGCGGGACGCGACATCTCCGACGAGGAGATGCGGGCCGCCATGCGCGATTCGGGCCTCGGGACGCCGGCCACGCGCGCCGCGACCATCGAGACGCTGATCCGGCGGACCTTCGTGGCGCGCGACGGGAAGAACCTCGTGCCCACCGACATGGGCATCGGGCTCATCGACGCCCTGCCGGAGAAGAGCCTCGCCTCGCCCGAGCTGACCGGGACCTGGGAGGCGCGCCTCTCGCGCGTGGCGCGCGGAGAAGAGACGCGAGCCGCGTTCATGGCGGACATCTCGCGCTACGTGAGCGACGTCGTTGCCGCGATCCGCGGCGGCGCCGGCGTCGTCCGCACGGCCGCGACGCCATCGTCCGCCGGCGTCGTCCGCGGCGCGGCGCCGGCAACATCTGCCCCGGGCCTCGCCAAACCCGCGCGCGTGAAACCGCCGCGCGCCAAGCCGGCGGCCGGACGCGCCGGCGAAACAACTACGGCCACCACGCTCGCCTGCCCCCGCTGCAAGCAGGGCACGCTCGTGGCGGGGAACCGCGGCTGGGGCTGCGGCCGCTGGCGCGAAGGCTGCCCGTTCGTGATCTGGTTCGAGATCGCGGGCCGACGCATCACCGAGGCCGAGCTCACCGACCTCGTCTCGAAGGGCAAGACCCGCAAGCGAAAGTGGCGCTCGGGGGAAGGCGCGGAGATCGGCGGCCGCCTCGTCCTGGATCTTTCCGCCACGCGCAACGCGGGCGCGGCGCGCCTCGACGCGCACGGCGATTAGCCGCGCATTTTCGGCGGCCACCTGGACGCCTTGAAGCCGGTCCCCGCGTTATCTGCGTTGGTAACGTTCTGCTTTCACGAGCGCAACAAACAGAGCGCGCCGTGATTGGCGTCATCATTCCGGAACCGAACGTACCGTCGGTCGCGAGTCCATGACGCCCTCTGTTCCGCCCCTTCACAATTGGCTCTTTATAGATCGCATGCGCCGATCGAAGCGAGGAGGCTCTTGGCAATTGCCATGCCGGTGGCGCGCCGCAACACGGCGGCCCCCGACGGCCGTCGCCTGTCCGAAGATCGAGCAGATCGTTCAGAGATCGTCGGGCTAATTGACGATGAGCTTCTTGCAGCCTGACGGACAGGGCATGCCGATGTTCACGCCGTCGTCGCAGTCCTCGAAGTCGGGCTGGACGACGCCGTCGCCGCAGTACTCGCCCAGCTTGCAGCCCGGGCCGCAGACGCCGTAGCCGCCCGCGTTCTTGCCGTCGTCGCACTCCTCGCCGATGCCGATGATCGCGTCGCCGCAGACGGGGCGGCACTCGCTCGGCGCGGCGTTGAACCCGCTCAGCGTCAGCCGGTACGACGACCCGACGGTCTGGCGCTCGGCCTGGAACACGACGACCTCGTAGAACTGGCCGTTGGTCAGGTTGAACTTGGTGTTGGCCGCCGCCTGGCCCATGCCGAACCTCACCGACCCGTTGACCGGCGTGTGGATGCTGCCCAGATCGACCGCCAGCCTGCGGTTGATGAACACCCAGACGTCGTCGTCGCCGGTGAAGTCGAGCACGTACGCCTGGGCCGAGTCGTACTGGAACCAGTAGCGGACCTCGCTCGTGAAGTGGAAGTTGTGCTTCGCCCCCCCCGCCTCGGCCTCCCAGTTCGCGTAAGGCGGCGCCGCTTGCGCAGCGACCCGCTCGGCGGAGTTGAGGGGCGTGAACGTGTCCGCGTCGACCGGAAAGAAGAACGGCGTCCCGTCGAGCGCGGCCATCTGGTAGGTGGCCACGTAGCTCCCGTCCTTGACGGTACACGTCAGTCGCATCAGGCCGAGCGCGTCCATTTCGGTACAGTTCGTCGAAGCAGCGTCCCGCGACGTGCAGGGAATGGGGTTTCCGGCGGCGTCGAGCATCTCTCGGCCGACGTTGCCGCAATAGTAGGCCTGCGCGGTGACGATCCACTGCTCGCCGTTCGGGCCGTAGCGGTTCACGTATTGCCCCTTGCCGTTGCTCCAGAGCGTGAGCGTGCCGGCGGTCGTGTGGTTCACGCCCGGCGTGTCCCGGTACCACTGCGAGAAAGTCGTGGCGGAGGTGACCAGGCTGTTGGCGACGTTGACGTAGACGGGCTTGCCGTCCGTGTCCAGCATGGCCTGCACCATCCCAGTGACCGCCGTCATCCGCCCGCTCGCGCTCGGCTCGAAGTCGGCGGGCATCTTGGCGCGGAAGTCGCGAAAGACCGCCGGGACCACCATCTTTTCGCCCAGCGCCGGCTGCTTGCACATGAATCCGGGCTCGATCGTGCAAGCCGCCGTGCAGCCGTCGCCGTCGACGTTGTTGCCGTCGTCGCACGCTTCGTTGACGACGATGCCGTCCCCGCAGCGGGACATGCACGAGCCGTTTGTCGCGGTCTTGCAGTCGGGCTCGTTCTGGCAGGCGGCCGAGCAGCCGTCGAACGGCAGCGCGTTGCCGTCGTCGCACCCCTCGGCGCCTTCGACCTTCTTGTCGCCGCAGGTCGTGTGGGAGCACTTGCTCGGGCTGCCGCTGCACTTCCAGCCGAGCTCTATCTTGCAGGTGTCCGAGCAGCCGTCGCCGGCGGTGACGTTGCCGTCGTCGCACAGCTCGGGCAACACGGCGACGCCGTCGCCGCAGCGGGCGATGCGGTGGCAGGGCTGCCCCGGCGGCGTGCACGAAAACCCGGGGTCGACCGTGAGGCAGTCAGCGGCGCAGCCGTCGCTGCCAACGGCGTTGCCGTCGTCGCACGCTTCATCCTGGCTGCGGACGCCGTCACCGCAGACCGAATGCTGCGGGGTGATCGTGATGTCGGCCGTCACGATGTCGAACGAGGGGGAGCCGTCCTGGTGGGGAGGCACGACCGAGGCGTCGTTACCGCCGGTCCCGCCGCCGCCGGTGGGGGACAAAGGCTTGACCCCGGCGCAGGCGCCGAGCGAGGTGCAAGCGGCCGCGATGCAGAGACCCGACAACACCTTGGATCGCATGGAGAGCTCCCGGGGCCCTTGAATTCCCGCTGCCCCGGAAAACGATCCCTTATAAGGATGGGCGGTCGTTCGGGGAGGGCCCCGGCAGGAAGCCAACCACTTGCGCCGGCCGGCGTCAACGGCCCGGCCGGCCCCTCACCTTGATCTTCTCTCCGGAGTAAGCTGCTGCGCCATGAAGACGGCGATCATGACGATGACGAAAGTGCGGCTCGCGGTGACGATCCTGCTGGTGGCCGGCGTCGGTTACGCCTGCGCGACCAAGGCGGGGACGGGCGCGCTGATCGGCGGGGGCGGCGGCGCGGTGGTGGGCGCCGGCGTGGGAGCGCTCGCGGGCGGCGGCAAGGGCGCCGTCATCGGCGGAGCCGTCGGGGCGGGCGTCGGGGCCGGGGCCGGCGCCGTCATCGGCCACTACATGGACAAGCAGGAGGCCGACCTCAAGAAGGTCAAGGGCGCCAACGTCCAGCGCCAGGGTGACAAGCTGGTCGTCCGCTTCAACTCGGCGATCTTGTTCGATACCGGCAAATCCAAGCTGAAGCCCGCGTCAGAGAAGGACCTCGCCGAGTTCGCCGCCGTGCTGAAGCAGTACCCGGAGACCAACCTCGTCGTCGAGGGACACACCGACAACGTCGGCAAGAAGGCGAAGAACAAGAAGCTGTCCGAGACCCGCGCGGACTCCGTGATCGGTTACCTCGACGGCCAGGGCGTCGTGCGCGCGCGCTTGACGGGCGTCGGCTACGCCGATGATCGTCCCGTCGGCGACAACAAGACCGACGAGGGGCGCCAGGCGAACCGGCGCGTCGAGATCCAGATCAGCGCGAACGAGAAGCTGCAACAGCAGGATGCGCAGCACCAGCAGCAGGGCCAGCAGGCCGCCGCAACTCCTGCCCGCCCGTAGCTGCTACGAGCCCGTCGGCGCGACGATCTGCAAGCCGTTCACCGGCGCGCGCGTCGCGTTGCCCGTGCCCGGCGTCGCGGTCAAGGTGAACGTCGCGGCGGTCAGGTTGCGGAACACGATGTAGTTGCCCGCGCCCCCGGCGGGCGCGAGCGTGAACGACGTGAAGCTGGTGGGAGTCGGGCCCGTCTGGCTGACCGTGAACATCGCCGTGCCGATCGCATAGTTGTACGTGCGCGTGCTGGTGCCCGTGCCGACCTCGCCGGTGACGTAGACGTAAACATCGTAGCCACCGCTGGTGATCGAGGTGGGCAAGCCGCTGACGGTCACCACCGCGGGCGTCGAGGCGGCCGCCGGATCGAGGTAGCCGTTCATCATGCGCGTGTTGCCCGGCATGTCGGCGAAGCCCACCAGCCACTCGCCCGGGTTGCTGCCCATGCTGGGCGAATTCCACATCACGCTCGCGCTGGTCGCTGTCCCGTCGGCGAGCAGCAGGTTGGGGAGTGTGCCCATGATGTTGGCGGCGCCGTTCCAGCGCGCGACCGGCTTGACGCCCGCGACGTCGGCCGCCGCCATCGCGGGCGCCGCCACCAGCATCGCGCCGCCCGCCCCGGCCATCTGCGAACGCCCGCCGATGAAGTCGATGCTCATCACGACCTGACCGGTCCCTCCCGCGCCGCTGGCGCCGGCGCCGGCCGCACCGGTGGTCCCGGCGCTTCCGGTCGTTCCCGCCGCGCCGGTCGTTCCCGCGCTTCCCGTCGTCCCAGCGCTCCCGGTCGTTCCCGCCGCGCCGGTCGTTCCCGCGCTTCCCGTCGTCCCAGCGCTCCCAGTCGTTCCCGCGCTTCCCGTCGTCCCAGCGCTCCCGGTCGTTCCCGCCGCGCCGGTCGTCCCAGCGCTTCCCGTCGTTCCCGCGCTCCCGATCGCCCCGCCCTTGCCCGCGCTGCCCGAGACTCCCGCGGTGCCCGTCGACGCGGCAGTGCCCGTGGCACCGCCGGTGGTCGTGGATCCGGCGCTGCCACCCGCCGCTCCCACACTTCCCGCGCTGCCCGAACCTCCACCGCCCGTCGTCCCGCCGCGCCCGGCCGCGCCCGTCGACCCGCCGCTGCCGGCGGCGCCGCTCGTCCCCGCCGGCGCCCCGCCCCCGGTTCCGGGATCGTCCCCGGTGGAGCCGCCGCCTCCCGCCCCGCCCGCGCCGACGGAGCTGCAGCTCTGGCAGCTCTCGCCGCCGCCGCCCATGCAACCAAGCTGGAGGCAAACGAAGGCCAGCAAAGCGATCCCGCACCCATGGCCAAGCGTGCCGGGCGCGCGAGAACGTGCGAATGGCTTCGGACGGGACATCCCGCCTCGATCAACGGCGGCTGGCGCGAGAAGCTTGAATGGGCCGTGTTTTCCGGGCCCGTATCGGGTCAGCGGCGGGCGATCGCGCGCGCCACCTGCTGGGCGTGCTTCGCGATGTCCGGCACGGAGGTCGTCTCCCAGTCGCAGGCGCGGCGGACGGCGCCGAGGCCGAAGATGCGCGGCGAGGCTTCGCCGCGGGCGTCGACGATGCAGCCGTCGGGGCTGGTCTCTATACCGAGGCCGTTCGGAGAGAGGGTGGCGAGCCCGCCGTCGATCAGCGACTGCAGCAGCGGCGTGGCGGCTTCGGCGACGTCCAGCGCGGGTCCCACGCACCGGACGACGGCGTCGAACCGCTCGCGACGCTCGCGTCCCGATCGCTCGCGGATGTCGACGGTCACCGATGACGCATCACCGCGGCCATCGATCGTCACCCGGCCGGCGATCCGTCGCAACCGGCCGGCGCGCGTCCAGTCGCCGACGCGCGCGAGAGCATCCGCCGGGGCGCGGTGGCGAAGCACGTCCCAGTAAGGTCGAACGTGGCGGACGAAGCTGCCGCGATCGCCCGCCGGCAGTGACCGGTAGAGGCGGATGACGTGCGGGCGCAGACTGTCGACCGCGCGCTGCCAGGGCATCCCGCCAGCCACCGCCGACGCGATCGTCTCGCGCACCCAGCGCACCAGCGGGCGAAGCGCCTTCGGCGCGCGTGCGGCGTCGTCGGCCGAAAGCGGCGCCGTCCCCTGGAACTCGGGCTCGTGCGACAGCGGCAAGAGCCCGCGCGGCGAGACCAGGGTGACCTCGCCGGCGAATCCCTGCGCGTCGAGGAACGCGAGCACGTCCAGAGCAGACAGGCCCGAGCCGAGCAGCAAGAGCCGCCCTTCCTTTCCGAGCGGCAGCGTCGCGAGCGCGCACTCGTCCCACGCGTCCACGACGCGCGGGTGGAAGTGAGCGTGCTTCACGCGCGGAACGATCCCGGTCGCCAGGATCACCACGTCCGCCGGCAGCGTCGCGCCGCCACGGAGCACGACGGCGTCGCGCGCGATACCGACCGCCTCGTCGCGCCACAGCCGCATCTTTGCCGGGCTGCTCTTGACGGTGGCGGCGACGCGCGCCGTGACATACCGCGCGTACAGCGCGCGGCCCAGGAACGCGTGCGGCGCCGCTTCGCTGCCCGAGAACTTCACGAAGTCGTCCGGCGCCTCCGGATCAATGCTCATGCGCGACGCCGGGACGTTCAGTCGAAAGACCTCGCTCTCGACGCCGTAGGCGATCCCGCGGCCCAGCCACGGTCCCATCTCGACCAGGTGGATGCGCCCGTCGCCGTCCATCTCGCGCAGCAGGTGGGTCGCGACCGCCGCGCCGGCGAAGCCGCCGCCGACGATCACCACCTGGCGGCCGGTGCGCGACGACGGCGCGTCGATCGGCAGCGGCGGGCTGTAGGCGTGCAGCGTCAGCAGCGGATCCCGTCCCGCGTTCATCACCTGGTGCAGGCGCGGGGCGTTCTCCTCGACGATGCTGCCGGGTGCCCACACGCGATCGCGATCGCCCAGCACGGTCTCGGTGGCGGTGCCGCGCAGGATCTTGAAGGCGCACGCCGACGCGCCGTGGCCGTGCAGCGACGTCGATTGGCCGGGGCGCCAGCAGTGCAGCCGCAGCTCCAGACGATCGTCGCGATAGATGAGCGCCCGCACGTAGCTGTCGTCGTTGAAGCGGACGAACCCGCGAACGTCGTCGAAGGTGATCGGTGCCGCGAGGGCTGCCGCCAGCGCGGGCCCGTCCGCGCGCTCGAGCGCGAGCAGCTGATCGCGCAGCGCTGCGAGGGTCGGCGTGAGCTGCGGCTGAGGTGCCACCTGGTGGAGCTCCCGGCTGGAGCGCCTATTTTCGCACACCGCGCGGGCGAATCACTCGACGATGATGTTGTTGATGCAGGACAACGTCGTCTCGATGTGGAAGGTCGACTGGCAGCAGTGACGTTCGGCCTGGAAGATGTCCATCTGATACGTCCTCCCGACCTGTAGGCCGAGCTCGCCGGCGCGCGCGTCCAGATCGACGGTGCCCGTGAGGGCGTCGTGAACCCCGCCGAGATCGACGGCCAGGCGGCCGTTCACGAACAGGAACAGATCGTCGTCGCCTCGAAAGGTGAAGACCTCCCCGCCCTTGTACGGGAAGCTGACGTGGATCTCGGTCGTGAAATCCTGGTTGTGGTCGAGGTACTGGTTCCCCCACCCTTCGTCGTTCCCGAGCGGATAGAACGCGTCGCTGTCATAGACCCAGAAACCGGCGCGCGCCGGATCAGGCGACAGCGGGATGGTCTTTTCGAGAGTGATGTTGATGCCGGGCACGTCGCGGTACCACTGATCGAA
>Ga0307280_10000139_pt1 | contig 13096 bp, 10 predicted proteins | sample ER_DNA_119_FD_194479 | JGI IMG/M metagenome (GOLD analysis project Ga0307280, IMG submission 194479) | Bulk soil microbial communities from the East River watershed near Crested Butte, Colorado, United States - ER_DNA_119 | ecosystem: Environmental > Terrestrial > Soil > Floodplain | place...
CACGCCGCGTCCCAGCGCCGCAGCAGGTCGGGCCACCGCTCCACCGAGAAGCCGACGAAGCCGGTGTTCAGGTGCCGGCGCCGCCGCAGCGGCGCGCTCAGCCCGAACGTCGTCTCCCAGACGGGGAAGGCACGGTCGCCGGTCGAGGGGTGGTCTGGGAAGAGGCAGATCTGCCCGCGCTCGGCCTGCCCGACGATGTGGTCGAGCGAGCCGGTCGCGATCATGTCGGAGTCGAGGAAGATGACCACGCCCTCCGGCTCGAGCTCGTGGAGGCGCGGCTTCCGCAAGACCGGATGGCTGGACGGGTCGCCCGGCAGCGTCCGCACGGACACCCTTCGCTCGAGCAGCGCGCGCGCATGGTCGTCCATGCCCGCGTCGAGCACGGTCACCTCGCCCTCGAACCCCGTGATCTGGAGCGAGTTGATCAGCGCCAGCGTCCCGGGCAGGTAGCCGGCGCCCGAGAGCGTGAACGCGGTCACCGGGGTCATGTGCGGGTCCTTATCCCGCTAGGCGGTTGCGTAATCGGAGCAGCGGCTCCCGCAGGGGAGACGGCAAGCGGTGTGCGCTCGCGCGCGCGATCCGCTCCGCGGAGTCGCGGCCGCGCCAGAGCACGCCGAGGGCCGATCGGGCCGCGTGGGCGCGCGAGTCGTCGCGCAGCCAAACCGGGAGCTCCTTGGGCTCGAGCCGAAGCGCCGCGTCTTGCCGGAGCACGACGCGCGGAAAGAGCTCGAAGTACGCGTTGCGGCTCGCCCGGCGCCACCCGCCCGACTCCCAGGGCTTCGGCCCGAGCGAGAAGTGCAGGATCGTGGTCTCGCCGCCGCGGTACCTGCACGTCAGCGTCTGCGCGTCGACGAGCTCGACCTCCGAGAGCCAGTCCGGCTGCTCGTGCGGAGGCCTCACCGAGATCGCTTCGGGCGGCACCTCGCTCATCAGGATCGCGTTGAGCGCGTCCTGGTCGCCGGCCCAGAGTGACTCGCCCTCGAGCACGGCCCGGCGCGGGAGGAGCCGGGGCATCCGGCCATAGCGTTCGGCCGGGACGAGTTCGCAGGCACGGCGCCAGCGCGCCAGCAGGTCCGGCCAGCGATCCTGCGAGAACGCGACGAAGCCTGCGTTGACGTACCGCTGCCGCCGCGGTGGCGCCGCGAGCTCGAACTCCTGCTCCCACTCCGCGAACCAGCGCGAGGCGGAGGACTCGTGATCCGAGAAGACCGCGATCCGTCCCTCCGCCGCATCGGCGAGCGGGCCGCTCAGCGGCTGGGTGACGAGCATGTCGCTGTCGATCAGCACGACCGTCCCGCTCGGCGAGAACTCGGCCGGGTACGGCTTCAGGAGCGCCGGGTGCGAGTGCCGCTCGCCCGGCAGCTCCACGACCGTGGCGTGCGCCGCGAGACGCTTCCGCTGCGCGGGCGTCAAGCCCTGGTCGAGCACGACCAGCTCTTCGTCGTGGCCGTTCAGCCGCAGGGAGTCGAGCAGCGCGACGAGCCCCGGGAAGTAGCGCGCGTCGGCAATCGTGTAGAAGGTTGCCCGCTCGGCCATCGGCGGGCAGTCTAGGAGGCCTGAAGTGGATACGATCGCGGGGGTGCGGAGGCGGGTTCGCCGATGAGCGTCGACGAGGCCGCGGCTCCGGTCCCGCCGCCCCCTGAGGACATCGTCGCGAGCGACAGCCTCGCCCGCAACACCCTCTTCGCCACCGCGAACACGATCCTGAACGCGGCCTTCGTCGCGGCCCTGACGCTGTACCTCGTCCGCGCGCTCGACCCGCACGGGTACGGGCTCTACACGCTCGCCCTCGCCGTCGGTGCGCTGTTCGCGCTGGTGATGGATTTCGGGATCAGCTCCTCCGCGGGGCGCTTCATCGCGGAGCGGCGAGGGAACCGGCGCGAGATCGCCGCCTACATCGCGGACGCGCTCCGGATGAAGATCGCGATCGCGGGCGGGCTCGGGCTCGTGCTCTTTCTGACCGCGGGCGAGATCGCCGCCCTCTACGGCAAGCCCGGCCTCACCTGGCCGCTGCGTGGCGTCGCCCTCGCTCTCGTCGGCAGCAGCCTGCTCCAGCTCTACGGCGCGGCGCTGATCGCCCAGGCACGGCTGCCCGTCGGGTTCCTGATGACGCTCGCGCAGAGCGGCGGGTTCCTCGTCTTCGGCGTCATCCTCGTCTCGTTGGGCGCGGGCGCGACCGGCGCGGCCTTCGGGCGGGCGATCGGCTACGGCCTCGGGCTCGCGATCGGCTCCGTGATGATCGTGAGGCTGTTCGGCCGCTCGGCCCTGGCGATCCGTTCCGGCACGGGCCGCACCCGCCAGATCGCCGCGTATGCGGGCGCGCTGGCGATCGTCGAGGGCGCCTACCTGCTCTTCGACCAGCTCGACGCGCTGCTGATCGGCGCCTTCCTCTCCTCCGCGGCGGTCGGTCTCTTCCAGGCCCCCTTCGGCCTCACCGTCTTCATGCACTACCCGGCGGGCATCGTCGCGACGAGCGTCGCGCCCCGGGTGGCGGCGCACGAGGAGCACGGCTCGAACGTCCCCATCTTCGCGCACGCGATCCGCCTGCTGATCGTCGGCTATGCGGCCCTGCTCGCGCCGCTCGTCGTGTGGGCGGGGCCGATCGTCGAACTGTTGCTCGGGTCGCACTACGAGCAATCGGCGAGCGTGCTGCGCGCTTTCGCGCCCTACGTCTTCCTCGCCGCTGTCGGCGCGCTCCTCTCGCCGGCGGCCAACTACCTCGGTCGTGCGCGTCAGCGCCTGCCGATCGCCCTCGCCGCCGTCGCCATCAACCTCGTTTTCGACCTGATCTTCATCCCGCGGATCGGGATCGTCGCCGGGGCGATCGGGACCGACCTCGCGCTCGCCGTCTACGTGCCCGCCCATCTCTGGATCTGCGTGCGGGCCACGGGCCTCGACCTGCGGCCGCTCGCGCTTTCCTTAGCGCGGTCGCTCGTCGCGGCGGCTGCGATGGCCGGCGTGCTACTCGCGTTCGGAACATCCCACCTCTCGGCGCTCGATTGGATCCTCGGCGGCGCCGTCTCCGTGGCCACGTACCTGGCCGTGCTGTTCCTGGTGCGGGAGCTGACGGCCGGCGAGCTCCGCGCGATCGGCGCCTGGGTCAGCGCTCGTTTCGGCTGACCGCCGCTTCGAGGCGCGGAGCCATCCGTTCGGCGACGGCGCGCCAGTTCAGGCGCTCCAGCACCTGCGCGTGGCCCGCTCGTCCGAGGCGCTCGGCGCGGGCGGGGTCGGTGAGCAGCTGCAAAAGCGCGGCCGCGAGGCGCTCGGCGTCCTCGGGCGGGACGAGCACCCCGGTCTCGCCGTCCGCGACGATCTCCGGCGTCCCGCCGAGCGCGGTCGCGACGCAGGGCAGCCCTGCTCCCATCGCCTCGAGCAGCGCGTTGGCGAAGGCCTCGAAGCGCGACGGCAGCACGAACACCGAGGCCTCGGCGTACTCGCGCTCGATCGCCGCGCGGTCGGTCACCCAGCCGAGCGACTCGACCCCCGGAACGCGCGTCGCGGGGCGTGCCTCGATTCCGAGCAGCCGCAGCTGGGCCTCGGGCACCTCGCGGCGGACGAGCTCCCAGGCCCGCAGCAGCGCCGGGACGCCCTTCAGCTCGTACTTGTTGCCGACGAAGAGCACGACCTGCCGGGAGTAGTCCTTGGCGGCCACGTCGAGGACGAGGTTCGAGCCAGCCCCGACGCAGACGACGCGCTCGGGGTCGCAGCCGTAGTCGTCGACGATCGCGGTCCGCGCCCACTCGCTCATGGCGAAAACCACCGCCGCGTTCCGGCAGGTCGCCTGCTCGAGCTCACACCACTCGCGCGCCGCCGACTCGCCGAGCGGGGCCCAGTCGGGGTAGTGCTGGCGCGTGAGTGTGTACGTGTTGTCGGTGTAGACCGCGTAGGGGCGCGCCGGGTGCTCGCCGGGCGCGAACAGTGTCTGCAGCTGGAAGACGAAGTCGTACGTGCCTTTGCGTCGAGCCAACTCAGCGCCCGCAAGCTGGGTTCGCAGCCGGAACGCGCGCGGCGAGAGCCAGGCGCGGCCGCGCCACGCGTCGCGCCGTGGGTGGAAAGCGCGCAGCTTGATTGCCCAGTCCGCCGGCCCGTGCAGGACGGGCCGCACGAAGCCGGTGATCGGAAACAGCCGCTCGAGCTCGATAAAGAGGCGCGAGGTGCGGGTGCGCGCTTCGTGGAAGTCGTCGAGCGGCTCGAGTGCTACGCCGAGAAGGCGCGGCCTCACGTAGCTCTCCGCGGGCTCGCCAGCCAGAGCTCCTCGTAGAGCTGCTCTACGCGCCGGACCATCGCGTCGAGCGAGAACTCACGCTGCTGCCGTTCCCGGCCGGCCACGCCCATCCGTCTCGCCTCCTCGGGGTCCCTCAGCAGCCGCCCGACCGCCTCGGCGAGCGCCTCGGGCGAGCGCGGCTCGACGAGCAGTCCCTGCCGTCCTTCCTCGATCAGCTCCGGCAGCCCGCCGACCCGCGTCGAGACGACCGGCTTGCCGGCCGCCATGTACTCCATCACCGAGAGTGGGCTCCCTTCGTAGTCGGACGAGAGCACGGCGACGTCCAGCGCGTCGAGCAGGGCGGGCACGTCCCGCCGAATGCCGAGCAGCCGCACGGTGTCGTTCACGTGCAGCCGCTGAACCTCGGCCTCGAGCCGCTGCCGCTCGGGGCCGTCGCCGGCGACCAGCACGGCCAACCCGGGGAACTCCTCTCGCAGGAGCACGGCCGCCTCGAACAGGACCTCGAGCGCCTTCTGGGCCCGCAGCTCACAGACGACGCCGATTACGGGCGCGGAGGCGTCGATCCCGAGCTCGCGCCGTACCTCCTCGCCGAAGCCGCCCGGCGGGTCGGGGATGCCGTTCGCGATCAGCCGTATCTTGTCCGGATCGACGCCCTCGACCTCGATCATCTTCCGGCGATCCTCGCCGGACACGGCCACGAAGGCGTCGGCGAAGCGGCCGACGAGCTCGCGGTCGAGGAACCGCCGCCACGCCTGTCCCTGGAACGACCACGTGTGCTCATGGGCCACGACGACCGGCACGTGCGTGAGGCGCCCGAGGACCGTGCCCCACACGTTCGAGCCGAACATGTGGGAGTGGACCACGTCGACCCCGTCCTGCAGGCGGTGCAGCAGCGGTCGCCAGGCGCGCAGGTCGAGCCTCGAGCCGCGGTTGAGCGCGAGCACCTCGACGCCTGCCTCCGCAAGCTCCTTGTCGAGCAGCGGCTCCTCGGTGCGGCGAGAGGCGCAGAGGATGCTCTCGAACCGCTCCGGGTCGAGCCGCGTCGCGACCTGGACGGCCAGCCGCTCGGCACCGCCGGTGACTGTCGGCCGGTCGACCAGCGTGACGACCCGCAGCTTGCTCACGCCGGTAGTTTCGTCGCATGAGCGACGTCCTCGTGCTCTGCTACCACGCGGTCAGCCCGGACTGGCCGGCCCAGATCGCGGTCACGCCCGGGCGCTTCGAGGAGCAGCTGCGCCTGCTGGTCGGCCGCGGCTATCGGGGCGCGACCTTCACGCAGGCCGTGATCGCGCCTCCGCACCGAAAGACCCTCGCCGTCACTTTCGACGACGGCGTCCGCTCGGTGCTCGAGCGCGCGCGGCCGGTGCTGGCCGAGCTCGGCCTGCCCGCGACGGTCTTCGTGTCGACCGACTACGTCGGCTCGGGCGCGCCGATGCGCTGGCCCGGAATCGAGGAGTGGCACGGCGGCCCGCACGAGCAGGAGCTCGTGCCGCTCGACTGGGACGAGCTGCGGCGGCTGCGGAGCGAAGGCTGGGAGATCGGCTCGCACACCCGCACGCACCCCCGGCTGGTCAAGCTCGACGACGAGACGCTGGCCGAGGAGCTGCGCGGCTCGCGGGCCCGGCTCGAGGCCGAGCTGGGGGAGCCGTGCCGCTCGTTCGCCTACCCGTTCGGCGAGGTCGACGAGCGCGTGATCGCGGCCGCGCGCGCCGCCGGGTACGACGCGGCCTGCACGTTGCTCGAGAGCTACGGCGGGACGTCGGCGCTGTCGTGGCCTCGGGTGGGAATCTGGCGAAGCGACGGCCCGCTCAGCTTCCGGTTCAAGGTGGCACTGCGTTCGAGCGCCGCCCTCCGCGTGCTCGACCGTCCCAGGCGGGCGCTCAAGCGCCTCCTGCGGCCGGGGCGCTCGGCTCATGGCTGGGCGCGCGACTAGCACGCGGCGAACAGCTCGCCCAGGCGAGCGGCGACGCGGTCGACGTCGAACTCGGTTTCCACGCGTCCGCGGCCTGCGGCCGAGAGCCGCCGCCGCAGCCCGGTATCCCGCAGCTGCTCGAGCGCGCCGCGAAGCGCGGCCGGGTCGGCGGGCGGGACCAGCAGGCCCGTTCCCTCGGTGACCAGCTCGGGGATCGCGCCGGACGAGGTCGAGACGACCGGCACGCCCGCCGCCATCGCCTCGATCAGCGAGACCGGCACGCCCTCCTGGTCCCCTTCGGGGGTGGGCGCGCTCGGCAGGACCACGGCATCCCACCGCCCATCGACGAGCCCGGTTAGCAGCTCCGAATGGGAGATCGCGCCGAGGAACTCGACGGGCAGGCCCAGTGCTCGGCCTTCGAGCTCCGCGCGCAGAGGGCCCTCGCCGGCGACGTCGAGCGAAACGCGTTCGAGGCCGGCCAGCGCCTCGAACAGGTAGCGGTGCCCCTTGACCGGGAGCAGGTTCGCCGGCGTCACGAGCCGCAGCTCGGTGTCCTCGCGCGGCGTCGCCTGGCCGGACGGGAGCTCGACGCCCATGCGCAGCACGACCGGCCGCCAGCCCTCGATCCCGACCCGCTCCTGCAGCTCCCGGGCGCCCGCCTCGCTGATCGCCCGGACGAAGCAGGCCGAGCTCGCCTTCGTGCGCAGCAGGTTGCCCTCGCGGATGTCCCAGCGGTGTGCGGTCAGGCTCCACGGCACGCCCGCTCGCTCGGCAGCGACCATCGCCAGCGTCGCGCTGGCTGCGGCCCAGTGCGCGTGCAGGTGCTCGGCGCCGAGCTCCCGAACCAGCCGCGCGAGCCAGAGCGCCTTCGGGTGGACGGCGAGGTTCTTAGCGGCCAGCCGTGGACGCGTCCGCAGCGTCCGCCCGAGCGCGGGGAGCGATCGCGGCAGCTCGCGCGCCGCCGCCTCCACGACCGAGCGCGAGACGAGCGGCTCGCTGACCGTCCGCTCGCGGTGGCGTTCGGCGTCGGCATGGATCCGTTCGCCGCGCGGGTACATCGGCACGATCCAGACCTCGTGGCCGAGGCGCTCGAGTGCTGCGATCTCGGGGAGCAGAAACGCCTCGAGCGGCCCGTGAGGCAGGCTCGAGGTCACGTAGACGAGCTTCACGCGCCGGCCGTCGCGGGCCCGTGTGGGAGGCCCGACGTCACCTCGCCGAGCAGCTCCTCGAGCCTGACGGCGATCGCGGCGCGCGAGTGGTGCTCCGCGACGTAGAGGCGGCCGGCCCGGCCCAGCTTCACGCGGCGCTCCGGCGAGTCCAGCAGCTCGCGGATCGCGTCGGCCATCGCGCGTGCGTCCGCCGGAGCGATCGCGATGCCGCCGCCGGACTCCTCGATCACGCGCGCGCCCTCGCCCCGGAGGGCGCCGACGACGGGCTTCTCGCAGGCGAGGTACTCGAAGATCTTCACCGAGACGATCTTCTCCAAGTACGGGTCGGGCAGCAGCGAAGTGACGCACACGTCCGCGCGCGCGAGCAGGTAGGGCACCTCCTCGATCGGGCGTTCGCCACCGAAGATCACGTTCTGGAGCCCGAGCTCGCGCACCTGGGCCTCCAGCGCCTCGCGGCGCGGCCCCTCGCCGCGGATGAAGAAGACCACGTCCTCGCGGTCGCGCAGGAGCGCCGCCGCGTCGATCACGGTCTCGAGGCCGTGCTTGATCCCGAGCAGGCCGGAGTACATGACGACGAGCCGGTCGCCGAAGGCGTAGGGCGCCGCGACATCGTTCTCGCGGGGAAGCGGCCGGAAGAGCTCCAGGTCGGCGCCGTTCGGCAGCAGCCGGCTCTTTTGCGGGCCGACGCCGCGCTCGCCGACGGTCTCGGCGAAGGCCGGCGTCGTGCAGGTGACGAGGTCGGCCGAGCGGTACATCAGCCGTTCGATCAGGCGCAGCAGCCGGATCGAAAGCGAGCCCTCGCGCGCCGCGCCGACCGCTACAACCTCGTCGGGCCAGAGGTCACGCAGGTCGACCACGAGCTTGGCGCGCCGCAGCTTCGCCAGCAAGATCGCGGGCAGCGCGGGGAAGATCGGCGGCGAGGTGACGAAAACGACGTCCACGTTGCCCGCCCGCCAGCCGCTGTGGAGGACCGCCGGCAGGAAGCTCAGGTAGCTGAGCAGCTGCGCCGGCTTCGAGACGTTCCGGGCGGTTGTGTAGTACGCCGTCCGCAGCACGGTCGCCCCCTCGAGCTCCTCGCGGGCGAACCGCTTGCCGCGGTAGGCCGGAAAGACCTCGCCCTTCGGGTAGTTCGGCATCCCGGTGGCGACGAAGACCTCGTGCCCGTGCGTGCCGAGGTGTCTCGTCAGCGGGGCGAGGCGGTTGGGCAGTGCGCCCATCTCGGGCGCGAACAGCTGGCTGATCACGAGCACGCGCATGCGGCTCACCACGCGATTCCGCGGTACCGCTCCCCGAGCGACTCGCGCTGGCCGTCGGACAGGGCAAGCCCGACGAGGTCGATCACGGCCGCCCGGTTCGCCGAGGCCAGCAGGTCGCAGAACTCGGGGTTGTCGTTGCCGACGACGATCGTGTCGGACGAGTCGAGCAGCCGGCGCGGGTCGTCCACCATCAGCTCGGCGAGGTGGGGCACCACGGACTCGATGTACTCGCGGTTCGTGCCCAGCAGGCGCGCCAGGTTGACGTTGCCGTCGTAGATGCGCACCTCGTAGCCCTTGCCCACGAGCGCCTCGACGAGCTGGACGACCGGGCTCTCGCGCAGGTCGTCGGTGCCCGCCTTGAAGCTCAGGCCGAGGATGCCCACGCGCTTGCCCGGCCCGGCCAGGACGAGCTCGAGCCCGCGGCGGAGCTGTAGCTCGTTGCTCTGCGGGAGGCTGCGCAGCAGCGGCAGCTCGACGTCGCTCTGGCGGGCGGCGTAGAGCAGCGCGCGGACGTCCTTCGGCAGGCACGAGCCGCCGTAGGCGAAGCCCGGCCTCAGGTACGCGGGCGAGATGTTCAGTCGCGCGTCCTGCACCAGCAGATCCATCACGCGCCGGCCGTCCACCCCGGCGGCGTGGCTGAAGTTGGCGATCTCGTTGGCGAAGACGATCTTCGCGGCGTGGAAGGCGTTGGCCGCGTACTTGGCCATCTCCGCCTCCGGGATCGTCACCAGGTGGAGCGGCGCGTCGATGCGCTCGTAGAGCCGCGCGGCCGTTCGGGCGCTGTCGTCGTCGAGCCCGCCCACCAGTGTGTACGGCGGGTCGCGGAAGTCCGCGACCGCCGAACCCTCGCGCAGGAACTCCGGGTTGTAGGCGAGCCCGATCCCCTCGCCGCAGCGCTTGCCGGACGCCTCCTCGAGCGCGGGCAGCACGAGCCCGATCGTCGAGCCGGGCAGGAGCGTGCTGCGGACCACGACCGTGTGTCGCTCGTCGCTGCCCCGCAGGGCCTCGCCGATCGTCTGCGCGACATGCTCGACGTGGCTCGTGTCGAGACTGCCGTTCGCGCGGCTCGGCGTCCCCACGCAGACCAGCGAGAGCTCGGACCCGGCGACGGCACGCTCGTGGTCGGAGGTCGCCGAGAGGCGCTCGGCCTGGACCGCCTCGCCGATCAGCTCTTCGAGCCCGGGCTCGACGATAGGGCTACGGCCGGCGGAGATCTGGGCGTTCTTGTCCTCGTTCAGGTCGACGCCGACCACCTCGTGCCCGAAACGCGCCAGGCAGGCGGCGCACACCGTCCCGACGTACCCCAGCCCGAAGATGGCGACCCGCATCGTCTAGTTATAGGGCTAGGCCCTGACCGATGCGCGGTGCTCGGCGATCACGTCGGCGAGGATGCCGTCGAGGTTCCGTTCCGGGCTCCAGCCGATCGCCTCGCGGATCTTCCCGATCGCAGGCTCACGGTGGAGCGTGTCCTCGATCCCCTGCTCGTAGACCTGGTCGTAGGGGACGAAGACGATCTCCGAGGCGCTCTCGGTGGCCGCCTTGATGCGCTCGGCGAGGTCCACGATCCGCACGCGCTCCGAGGAGCCGACGTTGAAGATCGCACCCGAGATCTCGCGGGCGTCCATCAGGCCGGCGAGCGCGCGGATCGTGTCGGCGACGTGGCAGAACGAGCGCGTCTGCGTGCCGTCGCCGTGCACCTCGATCGGCTCGCCGGCGAGCGCGCTCTCGACGAAGCGCGGGATCACCATCCCGTAGCGGCCGCTCTGGCGCGGGCCGACCGTGTTGAAGAGCCGAACGACGACAGCGTCGAGGCCTCGCTCGAGGTGGTACGAGAGCGCAAGGTGCTCGTCCATCGCCTTGGAGTCCGCGTAGAGCCAGCGCTTCTCGGTGGTCGGCCCGTAGATGCGGCGGTCGTCCTCCTCGAGCGGCCGCTCCTCGCGGTGGTCGCCGTAGACCTCGGAGCTGGAGGCGATCAGGACCCGCTTCTCGAACTTGCTGCAGTACTCGAGCACCGTCTCCGTGCCCTGCACGTTCGTGACCATCGTGTGGACGGGCTGCTCGACGATCAGCCGGACGCCGACGGCCGCCGCGAGGTGGAAGACGACGTCGCATTTGTGCACGACCTCGCTGACTACCGCCGGTGCGAGGATCGAGTCGACCACGAGGTGAAAGTCGCCCCGCGACCGCAGGTGCTCGATGTTCTCGAGCTGGCCCGTGGACACGTCGTCGAGGACGAAGACCTCCCAGCCGTTCGCCAGCAGCAACTCCGACAGGTGGGAGCCGATGAACCCGGCGCCGCCCGTGATTAGTGCCTTGCCGCCCATGCTCGCAAGCCTACTGACGGCGCTGGACACGCCTGAGCGCCTGGTCGATCGCGGGCGCGCCGGGCTCGAGGCGGAGCGCGGCGTGCAGCTCCCGGAGCGCTGCGCGGGTGCGTTTGGCACGCAGATAGCCCAGGGCGAGCTCGAACCGGACCTCGACCGACCGGGGCTGCTTCCGCGCCGCTTTCTGCAAAGGCGGGATCGCGGCGGCCGCCGTGCGCGCCACGTCGGCCTCGACGAGGTAGGGCTGGACCGAGAGCGGGTCCAACCGCCGCGCCCAGCGCAGGTCCGACGCCGGCGAGCTCGACCCTTCGAGCGCGTGCTGCGAGAGCCGCGCCGACAGCCACGGCGGCGCGAAGGCGAACAAGGCGACAGCAGCCGCGAGCCCGGCCAGCGACAAGGTCACCCGCGCGCGGAGCGGCCGCCCTTCGCCGGCCCATGCCGCCCCGGCGCCGAGCATGATGAAGAACGGCAAGCCGACTGCGGGCACGTTCCAGTTCCAGTCGCCGGAGGCGTGGACGAGCCAGTACGCGGCCGTGGCGAATCCGGCCGTAGCGGCCAGCTCGCGTCTCCGCGTCCCGCGGATGCACAGCGCGATCGGCGGCACGAGCCCCGCCAGCAAGAGCAGGAGCCCGACGATTCCGAGCTCGCCAAGCGCGTCCATCTCGACCGAGTGCGCCCGCACCGGCGTCTCGCCCGTCCGGCGGAGGACCAGGTAGGCCGGGGCGAAACCGCGCTCGCCGATGCCGGCCAGCGGGTGGCGGCGGAACTCGTCGAACGCGACGCGCCACGTGTCGTAGCGGTTCGAGCCGAGGCTGATGAAGTGGGTGCTGCCGGACTCCGACTTCGGTGCGTGCTTGAAGGCGTGCCACTTGTCCTGGAGGTAGCCGCCCGGGTGGGCGACCGTCGTGAAGAACGCGACCGGCGCGGCGATCACGGCGGCGATGACGATCACGAGCACGAAAGCCCCGGCGACCCGCCGCACCCGGCCCGGAACGGTGATCCGCCGGTCGACCAGGGCGTAGACGAGGCCGACCACGGAGGCCGCCAGGGTCAGCCAGATCAGCGTGAAGCCGCCGTGCCTCGCTGTCTCTGCCAGCGATGGGCCGGCGTTGAAGGGCGCCGTCAGGGGACCGAACTGCGGCCCGACGAGCGCGGCCGCAAGCACGGTCGGCACCAGCAGCCGCAGCCGGCTCGGGCTGACGGCGAAGACGATCGCCGCCGAGACGGCGAGCGCGATCCCGCCGCCCTTGCTCTGTGTCAGCAGCCAGCCGGCGAGCGCCGCAGCCGCGGCTCCCAGGGCCAGCCCGCGGGCAACCGCCGGGAGTCGCCGTTCCGCCGCGAGCACGAGGCCCGGCCACAGTCCGACGAGGAACATCGCGGCGTCCGCGTTCGGATAGGTGATCGGCCAGTCGAGCCGGCCGTTGTCCACGAAGTACACGCCCGGGTGAGCTCCGTAGCGGAATGCGAGCGCAGTCGCCACGGCCAGCCCGCCGCCGGTCGCAGCCACCGCCGCAGTCACGAGCGCGCCGTCGAGGCGGCTTCGCACCGTGAGCAGCGCGACCGCGAACGCGGCCACGTAGAAGAGGGTCAGGAGCCCGTCGTCACGCGCGAGCGACGGAAGCGGCGACCAGGCTGCGGACGCGGCCTGCCAGACCGCGAACAGCACCAGGGCGACCAGTCCGGCGGTCGCCGCTCGATGCGGCGCGGTCGGTGTGCCAAAGGCGAGGACGAGCGTGAGCAGCAGCGCCGCGAAGATCGCGTAGAGCAGCCAATCGCTCGCCGAGATGCTGCCGGTTTCCGCCCAGGCCAGCACGCAGGTAGCGGCAAGCAGTGAGATCGCGGGAAGAGAACGGGCCCCGGATCCGTCTTGAGGTACGGAAGGGGCGGTGTCAGATGGGAGCGTGTCGGTTTTCTGGGTTTCAACCAATTAAGTCGATTCAGCGGGGCTTATTGCTCCAGATTGACCCTTGCGGCGGCGTTGGAACACAACTACCGTTGTAGGCGTACCGAAAAGTCTCGGCTGGACGGGGATTGGTTTGTCCGAGAAAAGGGCAATTCATGCGGTAATACATCTCGGGCCCTGCAGGTTCGAGAGACGTAGAGAACATCCTGGTCGGGAGGCCGGGAAGGAGGAGGGAGAGCACGATGTGGCGTCGATTGGTGACCTTGGGGGTTCTCGTTTGCGCGGTGGGCTTGCTCGTAGCCGTACC
>Ga0307280_10000140_pt1 | contig 13091 bp, 10 predicted proteins | sample ER_DNA_119_FD_194479 | JGI IMG/M metagenome (GOLD analysis project Ga0307280, IMG submission 194479) | Bulk soil microbial communities from the East River watershed near Crested Butte, Colorado, United States - ER_DNA_119 | ecosystem: Environmental > Terrestrial > Soil > Floodplain | place...
TCCTGCCAGGTCGGCGGGCAGCTCGCGTCGGCGAGCGGCTGACGGCACCCGACATTGAAACCGGGGCACTTGGGTCCCGCCCCGAGATCATTGGTGTAGTCTCGGCCCGGCCCCGCGACACCGTAGTAGATATCGTTCGAGGTCTCGTTGCAGAAATCAGCAACATTGGAGGTCCTCCACCCTCCGACCGCTGCGTGCGTCGCCGGATCATAGAGACAGTTCGAAGTCTGTCCGCCCAAGCTCACGGACCGCCAAAGCAGCCCCTCGGAGTGACCGAGCCAGGAAGAATCTGGTTGTCGCACCGAAGGAGCTGGTCCCACCAAACAATCGACCATCGTCTGCGCGTCCTCCCAGGTGAGAGGGCAGGTCGGCGACAGGCCCGAACCCCGACAGACCATGCCGCCGTCGCCCGGGATTTCCCCTCCGATCTGATTGTTGGCGCTGCAAGCGCCCCCGATCGCTCCCAGCAGGGCGGCGGTCGCGAGTAATCTATTCGTCATTCGTCACCTCTCGCCCTCCCCGTGTCCGGCGAACGGCGATTGTTTCAAACAAGCCGAATCAACGCGCGAGCTGCTCGAGAGCGCGCGCGACCTCGACCTTGAAGCGCCCGTTGGGAAAGTGGCGCTGGTAATTTTCAAAGTCGGCGCGGGCGCCCAGTTGATCGCCGCTCTGCAATCGGCAGCCGCCCCGACCGTAGAAGGCGCGCGCCGCCAGCTCGTCGGTCCCCTCGCCGGCGAGCGCGTGCGAGAAGTCGTTGATGGCCTCGTTGCAACGCCGCGCCGCCGCGCGCAGCTCCGCGCGAAGCAGAGCCAGGGCGCGTTCCGGTTCGCCGCCCGCGACCTTGACGCCGTCGAGGACGGCCAGCGCATCCGCCTGACGCCCCAGCGACGCGAGCGCCTCGGCGCGCGCCAGCGTCGCTTCGCGCCGTAGCGGACCCGCCGAAAATCGCTGCTCGTTCCGGTCCAGGATGGCCAGCGCCCGCGCCGGATCGCGCTCCGCGCGCAGCGCGCGTAGCGCCTCCGCGAGCTCGGACGCTTCCCCCGCGACGCAGTCACCGGCGATTGCCGCCAGCGGCGGCGGCTCCGTCCCGGCGGCGGGCGTTTGCTCGCGCTCGGGCGGCGCGCCCCGCGTGGGTCTCGCCGTCCGTACCGCCGGAGGCGGCGCGGGCAACATCTGCGCGCGCGGCGGCAGCGGCAATGGCGCCGCCGCTTTCTCGTTTTCGATCGCGCGCGGCGGGTCGACGACCGCCCTCACCTTCGCGCGGTCACCGGCCTCACTCTCCCGGCTCGGCCGCGCTGGCGTCGCCTCGCCGGCGGGACGCCGCTCGTAGCGGAGGAACGTGACGCCGGCGATGGCCGTGGCCACACTCCCGAGCACCACGCAGCTCGCGGCCAGCAGCCACGGCGGAACGCGCCGGAAGAAAGGTGCGCCCGACGCCACACGAGGCTCGGGTTCCAATCGCGACAGCATCTTCCGTCGGAGCGCGGCCAGGTGCTCGCCGTCGGGAACGGCGGGCCGGGCGGCGACGCGAACGGCCCGGCCGATCTCCCCGTCGACGGTCAGCTCGTCGCCCCCGGCGTCGCGCCAGGATCGTGGTTCCTTCCATTCACGCTGTCTCACCGTCTGCCCTCCTGCTGGCGCCGGTCATGCAGCCAACGTTTCGTGAACTGCGCGCGCGCCCGGTGCAACCACACCCGCACCGTCACGGGCGGACGGGCCAGGGTGCGCGCGATTTCCTCCGTGGTCATCTCTTCCAGCTCGAACAGCACCAGCACCTGCCGGTAGTGCTCGGGCAGATCGTCGAGCACCCGATAGAAGCGCTCGGCCGCCTCCCGTTCCTCCAGCGCCTCGGCGGGCGTGGGCTGGTTCGACGGCAGGGCGTCGAGCCGCTGCCCCGTGACCCTGGTCCAGAAGCTGCGCCGTCGCGCCGACCGGCGGTGATTCGCGACGACGCGGGCTGTGACCCGGAACAGCCAGGTCGTCAGCTTTCCCTCACCGCGGAACTCGGAGAGGCGTCGATTGACCGTGATGAACACTTCCTGCAGGGCTTCGTCGGCATCGATGCGGGGACCACCCAAACGCCCGATCCAGAGCACCACCCGCTTCGCATGCAGGCGATAGACGTCGTCGAACGACAAGTCGGTCGGCGAATCTTCCGGGTCGGCGGGTGCCCGCGGCAAAGGACGCAACACGAACCGCGTCATCCTTCACTCACATGCAGTTCCGGCATCGTTGGCGTGGGTTCCGCTGGGACACGGCAGGCAACAGAACGCGCCGCCCGGGTTGAGATCTGGGTTGCAGTTCTGGGGGCCGTGATTGGCGCACGGGTTGTTGGCGTTAGGGAGGCGGCAGTCCCCACCGGCCGCGACGCACTGGGCGGGACCGGAAGCGCCGCTGCCACTCGAGCAAGCCACCAGCATCATCGTCAGTAACAGGGTTGCGAGCTTCATTTCGATCTCCGGGCCTAGGGTAGGTTCACCGATTCTTGCGAGTCGGCAGGGGCGCGCAGCAAGGGACGGCTGTTCCCGCGCCCCACCAGTGTCCGGACGTCGCCCATTGTTTCAGTGACCTGACGCGCTATGCCCGTCGGGCGACCAGGCGATGCCGCCCCCCAGCATCGCGTCAAGCCGCGGCAGGGACGCTGCGCCCGGAACGCCTTCCACGAAGACCCGCTGCTCCCGCGCCCAGACCAGCGCCCCGCCCCCCAGCCACACCGTCACGGGAACGGCGGCCAGCCGCGCGCCGACGCGCGCCCAGGGTACGCCCCCGAGATCGAGGCTCACCGACTGCTGGTCACGCGCGAATCCTCGTCCTTCGACGAAGGTCGCGCCGATGAGCGCCCCCAGCCCGATCTCCGCGAACGCCGAGGGCCCTCCCCATCGCCAGCTCACGCCCGGCGACGCCACCATGCGGCTCCACGCGGCGACGCCCGGTCCGAACGTCAGCTTTCGCTCACCGACGGCGACGACAGACAGTCGGATCGCCCACGGGCGATCCGCGGGGCGCGCATCCACTTCGACGGCTGCGAAGGGCGCCGAGCTGGCGCCGCCGGCGGCGATCAAACCCGCCCCGGCGCCCACCGAGACGAGCGGTGGCGATGCGCGCGGCGGGGCACGGACCAGCACCGGCAGCGCCGCCGGCACCTTCGGCTCGGGAAGCGGCAGCGCGGCCGATGGAACGGGGTTGTAGCGGGCCGCCCAGGTCGCGATCACGACCGCGAGCGCTTGCGCCGTCTCCTCGCACGAGCCGTATTTGTCCAGCCGCCGGCTCGCCAACGGCGCCCCCGACGGCACGTGAACGAGGCGGACTTCGATCTGCGGCTTCAGCCCCGCGGGTGGCGCGACGTCGTCGACCTCCAAGCGAGCGTCCGCCGGCATCGTCGCATCGGCGGGCAACAAGGGCTGCACGCTGGCCGCCACCAGCGCCGGGGTCGGACAGGTGGCGGTGCCGCGCACGTCGATCGCCGTCGGCGTGGCCCGGGCGACGGGCGCGGCCGCCAGCGCGACGGCGATCGACAACACGGCGATGTAACCCACCACGACGCACGCACACTAGCGCGCAGGTTCGGGGAGCGGAACCTCCATTCCTCACAAGCGTCGCGTGGCAGAGAACGCACTCTGCAGATCGATCCGAGCGGTTCCACGAGGAGTGGTCTGCTCTGCTCTGTGACAACTCCAAACGAAGGAGACGACCGATCGTTGCGCGCTCGGTGCACCGTCAATCGATGTTTCGCAAACAAAACCGCATTCTTGGGTTCGCCGAGAACCTCGTTGGCCAAATGCTGTCAATCACGATGTTGTACGCGACGCGTCCGAAGGTTTTTCGTCCGAACGTGACGTAGATCGTCGCGAAGGTGGCTGTCGATTTGTTATTGACGTCGTTGCCCGCCGGAACCGGGGTGGGACGAACATGGAGGGGCGATGAGAGTGAGCAGCGTGGATGGCGCGAGAGGGCTGGGACTCCGAGGGTTGCTGGTGGCGGCGCTGGCCGCGTCGGCTTGCAGCGGCGATGGGACGCAGTCCACCGCCGATCACGTGACACGGACGGGGGCCCTGGCGGGCGGCGGCAACAAGGCCGGCGGCAAGGCCGACGACACGGACAAGATCACCGCGTGGGTCGTCTTGAAGCAGCAAGCGAACCTGGCGGGCGTCCACGGCATGCGAGATTGGAACGCGCGCGGCAAGGCGGTCCACCAGCGCCTGCAGGACGCCGCCAGCGTCCATCAGGTCAACCTCCGCGCGTGGCTCAGCGCCAACAACGTCGAGCACAAGCCGTTCTGGATCGTGAACACGATCCGGGTGACGGCGAGTCGGGCCACGCTTGCCGAGATCGCCAAGCGGCCGGACGTCGCCGAGATCCTCGACGACAAGGTGATCCCTGTGCCGCCGCTGGTGCCGGCCGCGCCTGTGGTTCCCATCCTGGGCACGGAATGGGGCCTCGACAGCGTCAGGGCTCCGGAGGCATGGCAGACCTTCGGGGCGTTCGGCGACGGCATCGTGGTCGCGAACGTCGACACGGGCGTGCAATTCGATCACCCGGCCCTTGTGAATCAGTACCGCGGTCGGCAAGCCGACGGCTCCTTCAACCACAATTACAACTGGTACGACCCATCCTTGTCCTGCGGCAACCCGTCGCTCGTCCCCTGCGACAACAACAACCACGGCACCCACACCATGGGCACGATGGTGGGAGACGACGGCTCTCCGGGCACCAACCGGATCGGCGTCGCGCCGCACGCGAAATGGATCGCGGCCAAGGGGTGCGAACTGAGCTCGTGCAGCACGTCGTCGCTGCTCGCGGCGGGACAGTGGATCCTGGCGCCCACCGACCTCAACGGCCAGAACCCGCGGCCCGACCTGCGTCCCAACATCGTCAACAACTCCTGGGGCGGCAGCGGCGGGAGCAACTTCTACCAGCAGATCGTGCAGAGCTGGGTCGCGGCCGGCATCTTCCCGGCGTTCTCCAACGGCAACTCCGGTTCGAGCTGCAGCACCTCCGGCTCGCCGGGCGACTATCCCGAGAGCTATTCGGCCGGCGCCTACGACGTCAACAACGTGATCGCCAGCTTCTCCAGTCGAGGCCCGTCGGCGTTCGGCGGCCTCATCAAGCCGAACCTCGCCGCGCCCGGCGTCAGCGTTCGCAGCAGCATCCCAGGCAACAGCTACGCCAGCTTCAGCGGCACTTCGATGGCCTCGCCCCATCTTTCGGGCTCCGTCGCCCTGCTCTGGTCGGCGGCGCCTTCGCTGATCGGCGACATCGCGACCACCGAGGCGCTGCTGTCGCAGACCGCCGTGGACACGTCCGACACCAGCTGCGGCGGCACCGCGGCGAACAACAACGTCTGGGGCGAGGGAAGGCTCGACGTCTTCGCCGCCATCAATCAGGCCCCGCGCGGTCCGACCGGCACGCTCAGCGGCACGGTCACGGCAGCCTCGGGAGGCGCGCCGCTGGTGGGCGCCACCATCACGCTTTCGGGCACCCCCCGGACCACGTCGACCGACGTGACCGGCGCCTACCAGATGACACTCCCGGTGGGTCCGTATTCCGCGACTGCGAGCCTGTACGGCTATCAGAGCTCCACCGTCAGCGAGGTCGACATCAGCCAGGGGGCGACCACGGTCCAGAGCTTCCAGCTCGTCGCGGTCCCGTCGCACGCTCTCTCGGGTCAGGTCAGGGACGACCAGGGCGCCGCGATCCCCAACGTCCTGGTCACCATCATCGGCACGCCGCTGGCGCCTGCCACCACCGGAGCCGATGGTCGCTACACCTTCCCGGCGGTGCCCGACGGCGCATACGACGTCAAGGTGGACAGCAATGCCTGCCTGACGGGCCAGACGCTGCACGTGATCGTGAACGCCGACACGACGCTCGACTTCACGGCCGCGGCACGCCAGGACAGCTTCGGCTACTCGTGCCGAGCCGCGGCCTACTCGTTCGTCGACGCCAACACCGTCCTCACGCTGGCCGGTGACGATTCCGCGATCGCCGTGACCCTGCCGTTCTCCTTCACGTTCTACGGCCAGGCCTACAACACGGCCTACGTCTCCACGAACGGGTCGGTGAACTTCCTCGCGCCGGACGCGACCTTCAGCAACACCGGCATTCCGTCCGCGACGACCCCCAACGCCGCGATCTATCCGCTGTGGGACGATCTGTTCGTCGACAGCACCGTCGGTAGCGTTCGCACCGAGCTGGTCGGCACGGCGCCCAACCGCCGTTTCGTCATCGAGTGGCGCACCGTCATGTTCTTTGGCACCTCGACGCCGCTGATCCGGTTCGAGGTCGTTCTCTCCGAGAACGGTCAGATCCTGTTTCAGTACGGCACCGTCGGCAGCGACGGCCGTGCCCAGGGGAACGCGGCGACCATCGGCATCGAGAACAGCTCGGGCACCGTCGCCCTGCAGTACGCGCTGAACCAGGCCGTGCTGAGCGACGGGCAGGCGATCGCTTTCTTGCCGCCGGCCGGGCCGCCCGGGAATACCGCTCCCGTGGTCAACGCGGGACCGGATCAGGCGATCACGTTGCCGGCCACGGCGAGCCTGTCGGGGACCGCGAGCGACGACGGCCTACCCAACCCGCCCGCGACCCTGACCACCACATGGTCCGCGGTGTCCGGGCCGGGCACGGTGACGTTCGCCAATCCAGCGGCTCGGGCCACCACCGCGACGTTCTCGACCGCGGGCACCTACACGCTGCGGCTGACGGCGAGCGACAGTGCTCTGTCCGCCAGTGACGACGTCGTCATCACCGTCAACCCGGGTGTCCCGATCAACCAGCCTCCGGTGGTGAACGCGGGACCGGATCAGACGATCGCCTTGCCGGCCGCGGCGAGCTTGTCCGGGACCGCGAGCGACGACGGTCTGCCCAACCCTCCAGCGACACTGACCACCACCTGGTCTGTCGTGTCCGGGGTGGGCACGGTGACCTTCGCGAATCCGGCGGCGCGGGCCACCACCGCGACCTTCTCGGTTGCGGGCACCTATGTCCTGCGGCTGACGGCGAGCGACAGCGCCCTGTCCGCGAATGACGACATCGTCGTCGTCGTGAACCCGGCTCCGGTCAATCAGCCTCCGCTGGTCAACGCGGGGCCGGATCAGACGATCACGTTGCCGGCTGCGGCGACCTTGTCCGGGACCGCGAGCGACGACGGCCTACCCGCGCCCCCCGCGACGCTGACCACCACCTGGTCCGTGGTGTCCGGCGTGGGCACGGTGACCTTCGCGAATCCGGCGGCGCGGGCCACCACCGCGACCTTCTCGGCTGCCGGCACCTACACGCTCCGGCTGACGGCGAGCGACAGCGCCCTGTCCGCGAGTGACACCATCGTCGTCATCGTGAACCCGGCTCCGGTCAATCAACCGCCGGTGGTCAACGCGGGACCGGATCAGACGATCACGCTGCCGGCCACGGCCAGCCTGTCAGGGACCGCCACCGACGACGGCCTACCGAACCCGCCCGCGACCGTGACCACGACCTGGTCGAAGGTCAGCGGTCCGGGAACCGTGACGTTCGGGAATGCGAGCGCACGCGCGACGACGGCGACGTTCTCGGCGGCAGGCAGCTACACGCTGCGCTTGACCGCAAGCGACAGCGCTCTGTCCACCAGTGACGACATCGTCATCACCGTGAACGCGGTGGTCAATCAGCCGCCGGGAGTGAACGCGGGACCGGATCAGACGATCACGCTGCCGGCCACGGCCAGCCTGTCAGGGACCGCCACCGACGACGGTCTCCCCAACCCGCCCGCGACCGTGACCACGACCTGGTCGAAGGTCAGCGGTCCGGGGACCGTGACGTTCGGGAATGCGAGCGCACGCGCGACGACGGCGACGTTCTCGGCGGCCGGAAGCTACACGCTGCGCCTGACCGCAAACGACAGCGCCCTGTCCAGCACTGACGACATCGTCATCACGGTGAACGCCGCGGGAGGAAGCGGCGCTTGCGCGGGCCTGTGCGCCAACCCGGTGTCGTTCACCATCAGTGGAAGCTTCCAGTCTGGAAATCTGGGCACGGGCGCCGTCTGCTATCAGACGACGTCCGTCGTTCACGGGGGCAATTGCGGCAACTTCGTCAGCCCGCGGACGTTGCAGGTCAACGGGACGACAGAGTCCTGCACCGCCGGCAACTGGGCGTCGGTCCCGGCCGCCCGGAACGGCGGCTACTGCATCCAGACGACGACCGGGAATCAGCCCTGGGCGTTCTTCACGACCTGGTAAGGAGGTCCGCTCCGGATTCATGAGACGCGGGGGCCGGCGACGCTGGCCCCGCACCGAAGGCCACCGAGGTGAGCATCATCCTGGCGGCGCCGGATCGGCGCTTCGATGAGGTTCACAGCCAGGGAGTCTGTATCTCGATCATCCCCGGCGTCGCCGACGCGTGACGAAGAGCAGAGCCGCCACCGTCACGAAAGCGATCCTGTGGCGCGACGGGCTCTGGCGCGCGACCATGCAGCCGAAGCCGGGATCGTCGCTGACCTTCATCGTCCGCGGTTCGCTTTCGTTGCCGGCGGCATCGATGGCGACGACGTTGAGCGTGAAGTCGATGGCCTCCTGATCGTTGGTGGCGCCGTCATCCCAGTGGATGAAGATGGTCACAGCTGCGGCCGGTTCGATCGCGTCGGCGGGGAGGGTCAGGCCGGCGGGCAGCTTGCCCGTCACCAACGAAAGGCGTGCTCGCCAGCGTCCTCGCGGCGCACGCCCCGCCGGGGGCGGCCCGGATCGGGATTCATGCCGCGGCAGCGCTTCTCGTCGCGGGCATCGGGCTGTCGCGTGTGTATCTCGGCGTCCACTATCCCTCTGACGTGATCGCCGGTTATCTCGCCGCCGCTTTCGTGATGGGTGCCGTGTTCGCGTTCTCACCCGGCTGATCGGGGTTGCCGGCGGGCGAACGGCGCCCCATGGAAGGTTGGATGTGGCGGCATCGACTGGAGGCCCTCGTCGCGCTGGCGCTCGGCGCGGCGGCGATCGCGATGGCGGCGATCCTGGTGCTCGGCGATCCCCTGCGCGAGGCGCTTCGACTCCTGCTGCTCGCCGGGGCGCTCGCCGCTGCCTGGCAGGGCCTTCGACGCCGCGGAGCGTGGCGCCTCCTGGGACTCGGAGGCGCGGCCCTCTTGCTGGCGGCCGACATCGCGCTGCTCGTCACGAGTCGACCTCTGTTGATGGTCGGTGTCGTGGCGGCGCTGGCCCTCGCGATCGTCGCCGGCAGCCAGGCGCTTACAGGGCACCTCGCGCTTCCGCCCGGCTCCAGACCGCGCCACCCCGTCCTCTTCTTCAACCCTCGTTCGGGCGGCGGCAAGTCCGCGCGCTACCACCTCGCCGACGAGGCTCGTGCCCGAGGAATCGAGCCGATCGAGCTCGTGTCAGGGGCGGACCTGGCGGACCTCGTTCGGCAAGCGGTGGATTCAGGCGCCGACGCCCTGGCCATGGCCGGCGGTGATGGGTCGCAAGCGACCGTCGCCGCCATCGCCGCCGAGCGCGGGGTTCCCTACGTGTGCATCCCCGCAGGCACGCGTAACCATTTCGCGCTCGACCTCGGCGTCGACAGAGACGACGTTGTCGGGGCGCTCGACGCCCTCATCGATGGGGGCGAGCGCGTCGTCGATCTCGCCGAGGTGAACGGCCGCGTCTTCGTCAACAACGTCTCGATCGGCCTGTACGGCCACGCGGTCCAGCGGACGACCTACCGAAACGCGAAGGTCCACACGCTGCTCGACACAGTGCCAGACGTCCTCGGCCCGGAAGCCAAACCTGACATCCGATGGCACGGGCCCGACGGCGTCGGCCACGAGGGTTCCGTCGCGATCGTCGTATCCAACAATCCCTACCGACTGGAGCCCGCGCCAGGTTCGGGTACCCGGCCGCGTCTGGACCAGGGCGTCCTCGGGGTGGCGGTCCTGGGCGCGCCAGGCCGGGCGGCGGAGGTGCGAGCGTGGGCGGCACCGTCGTTCGAGATCGAGTCGCAGGCTCCCGTGCCGGTGGGCGTCGACGGCGAGGCGCTGGTGTTCGACCCACCTCTGCGCTTCCGCGCTCGACCGGCAGCCCTGCGCTGTCGAATCGCCCGCCACCACCCCGGCGCTTCGCCTGCGGCCCTCATGCCCGAGCGCGCCTGGGATACAGTTCTCGCCCTGCTCGGCGTCGCGGCTGGACGTGCGCCGCGATCGCCTGCGAAAACGCGCCAGCCGCAGCGGGCCCCGTCGAGGATGTCCCTTAGAAAGGTTACCGGCTAGCGCGCCGCGAGGACCGCGGCCGACAGGCCGAGACCGATCAGCAGCGCGATGGCCCCGAGGACGATCGCGATGGTTCGCCGCGGAGCGGGCCGGCGACGGGTGGCCGGGACCTCCAGGAGATCGGCGAAGAAAGCCGGTTCTGCTGGTGGTTCAGCTTCGTCGGGCGGCGCCGACGCGAAGAATTCCTGTTCGAGGTCGCTCCAGGCCGCCATTTCGGTCGCCTTCGACATGTCGTCCTCCAAAGAAATCGGATCGAAGCCGTGCGCCTTGAGGTCAGCCGGCGGATCGAGGTGCATCCCCACCGGAACAGCAAGCTCCGCGCCAACCGCGCGGCGCGACGTGACCCCAGATCCGCCGTCGTCTGGTGCCAGCTTGTAAACGCGCCGGCGACAAATCACCAGGGTGCCCTCCCCTGCTCGTGTACGTGCAGGCGACAGGCAACGGTCGGCGCCGTAAACAGAGTGAGGCTTGCCTCGCGAACCGCCGCCGGCAATGCTCTGCGCACGTCACAGGGAGGGAGCGATGGTCGTGGCAAAGGCGCCGGCAGGAACGGGCAACGATGGTCTGGGGGCGGTGCTTCAGAATGGAGGCTGCAGCTTTCGGGTGTGGGCCCCCTTCGCCGATCGCGTGGAGGTCGGCGGTGACTTCTTCAACGCGGGCAACATCGAGCCCCTCGTGTGGGAGGAGGTCGCGCTCGAGCGGGATGCACCAGACAGCCCGTACTGGTCGGTCTTCATCGAGGGCGTCGTCGCGGACTCGCTCTACAAGTTCAAGCTTCGTAACAACGGGATCGGCCCGGGGTCGCATCCGGGCGAGCCCGTCCCCAGCTTCAAGCACGATCCGCACGCGCGCGACGCGGTCTCGTTCGCCGGCAACTCGGTCGTCGTCGATCGCAACTTCGATTGGAGCGGAGACAACTTCCAGATGCCCGGCTGGAACGAGCTGGTCATCTACGAGCTGCACATCGGAACGTTCAACCATCAGCTCGGCCAAGGTGTGGGCACCTTCGAGGAGGCCAAGGGCAAGCTCGAGTACCTGGCGCGTCTGGGCGTGAACGCCATCGAAATCATGCCGGCCTTCGATTTCGCGACGACAACCTCGATGGGCTACAACACCGCCCTGCCGTACGCGGTCGACAACGCGTACGGGCGCACCAAGACGATGAAGGAGTTCATCAAGGCGGCGCATCAGCGCGGCATCGCCGTCATCCTCGACGTCGTCTACAACCACTGGGGACCGCAGGGTCTTCACGACAGCATCGGCCAGTTCGACGGCTGGTACTTCCCGAGCAAGGAGGGCGTCTTCTTCTACGCCGACGATCGCTCGAAGACCGACTTCGGCGAGCGCCCCGACTACGGCCGCGGCGAGGTGCGGACTTACATCCGCGACAACGCCATGACGTTGCTCGACGAGTTTCACGCCGACGGTCTCCGGCTGGACTCGACCGCCAACATCCGCCGTGTGAAAGATGACCGAGGCCCCGACATCGCGGAGGGCTTCACGCTGCTGAGGTACCTGGGCGAGGAGAAGCGCAAGGCTTCGCCGTGGAAGATCCTGATCGCGGAAGATCTTCAAAACGACGACGTGCTCACCCGTGATGCGCTGTTCGGAGGCATCGGGCTCGACAGCCAGTGGGACCCCGGGTTTCGTGAGCGGGTCCGCGGCTTGCTGTTCGCGCCGAACGACGATGCGCGGCGCGCGAGCTCGATCGCCGAGGCGGTGGGCAAGAGCTACAACGGCAGTGGTCCGTTCCAGCGCGTGATCTACACGGAGAGCCACGACGAGGCGAAGTCCCGTCGCATCACAGACCAGGTTGCGCCGGGAGATGCGGAGGGCTGGCTGGCCCGCAAGCTCTCATCGCTGGGCGCCGCTCTGGTGTTCACGTCGCCGGGGATCCCGATGCTCTTCATGGGCCAGGAGTTCCTGGAGTTTGCGACGTGGAACGACGGCACGTCGTTCGCGTTCGACTTCGGGCGGATCGGGCGCGTCCCGGGCTACGTCGACCTCTGGAGCCGTCTCATCAAGCTGCGGCGGAACTTCGACAACAACACGCGCGGGCTGCGCGGCGGCAACACCAACGTGTTCTGGACGAGCGACCCCGACGGGGTCATCGCGTATCACCGGTGGGACCAGGGCGATCCGGGAGACGACGTGGTGATCGTGGCAAACCTGAAGGACCGCACCTACCCGAGCTACAACATCGGCTTCCCGCGGAGTGGGACCTGGTTCCTGAGGTTCAACTCGGACTTTCGCGGCTTCTCTCCGGACTTCGGCGACGTCGGATACGACACCACCGCCGGCGGCTCCGGCAACCAGGGGATGCCGTTCACGGGCAACGTGGGGCTCGGCCCGTACAGCGTCTGCATTTACTCGCAGTAAGTTCTCATTTTTTTGATACTTCTCATTTCTGGCGTTTACGCTGATCCGTTGATCTGCTTTGGCCGCACGTGGGATTCACCTTTCGGAGGTCATTCTGGCGAAAGCTTCACGGCTCGCGTTCCTGGCACTGGCGCCCGTCCTGTTGTTGGCATGCGGCAATGACTCCGCGGGTCTAGCGGGCGATGCGTCCGCTGGCTCGGGCGGCGGCGACGCCACCGCGGGGACGCAAGGGACGGCGGGGACGCAAGGGACGGCGGGAACGCAAGGGACGGCGGGAACGCAAGGCGGCGCGGGAACGCAAGGCCGGGGCGGCGCGGGAGGACCTGCGGGCACGCAAGGATCCGCAGGAACGGGCGGCGGCCCTGGCGGTTCGGCCGGTGGCGGCGGCGGTGCGGGCGCGGGAACCGGCGGGCGTGGCGGAGCAAGCGGCCAGGGCGGCGCAGCTGGCCGCGGCGGAAACGCCGGCGGTACCGCCGGCAGCTCCTCG
>Ga0307280_10000141_pt1 | contig 13010 bp, 12 predicted proteins | sample ER_DNA_119_FD_194479 | JGI IMG/M metagenome (GOLD analysis project Ga0307280, IMG submission 194479) | Bulk soil microbial communities from the East River watershed near Crested Butte, Colorado, United States - ER_DNA_119 | ecosystem: Environmental > Terrestrial > Soil > Floodplain | place...
AGCGGCTGCAGGTTGCAGTGTGATCTTCTCTTTCTTTGCGATGAACTGTAAATGCTGCGCGATCAGATTCGCCGGGATGCGATGCAGATCGAATCGCTGGCAACGGCTAAGGATGGTGGCCAGAACTTTCTGCGGCTCGGTCGTGGCGAAGATGAATTTCACATGCTCGGGCGGCTCCTCCAACGTCTTCAAAAGCGCGTTGAACGCGGCCGAAGAAAGCATGTGCACCTCGTCGATGAGATAGATTTTGTAACGCCCTTTGGCAGGCGCATACCGGACGTTCTCGCGCAACTGGCGCACGTCCTCGACGCTGTTGTTGCTTGCGCCGTCGATTTCGATCACGTCGAGACTGTTGCCACCGGCGATCTCGCGGCAGTTGTCGCACACGCCGCATGGCGTAATCGTGGGGCCGTTGATGCAGTTGAGCGACTTTGCCAAAATTCGTGCCGTCGAAGTTTTGCCAACGCCGCGCGGGCCAACAAAAAGATACGCGTGTGCGAGCCGGTTCTGCGCGACCGCATTTTTCAACGTGCGCGAGACGTGAGTCTGACCGACCAAATCATCAAACGTCTGCGGCCGGTACTTTCTGGCGAAAACCTCGTAATTCACGGGCGACAATCTAATTGTCATGTCGAGCGAAGTCGAGACATCCCGTTGTGAAACGATCGGTAGCGCCAGAGGATTTGATTCGCTCACTCCCGTTCGCTCAGCCTCCGGCCTTCCCGTCCATGTCGCGGCGCCCCAGCCGCTCCATTCTCGACTTCGCTGCGCTTTGCTCGGAATGACGGCGATTGGTTGAAACAAAGAGGCCCCGCCAGTTTCCCGGCGGGGCCCTTTGTCAAACTGCCCGAATTATCGGGTCATTGTCATGCAGCAAGCGCCGGGGCAGCAGGCGCCGCCACCGCAGCAGTCTGCGTCGCTGGACGAGATCGTCGTCGCGCTTGTCAGCGTCATAACTGCTGCGATCAAGAGTAAATATTTCATGATTCTCTCCTGTTGAGATTTCGTGAATCCTCGGCCACGAACACACACGCAGTGCGCGCGTGTTTTGCGCCGAGCCGAACGGTATGGGAGAGAATCAAATCCGCGGCGGCGGAGTCGGCGGTCGTTCGATTCGTGCAGACGCGGTTGCGTCCTCGATTGCAAAAGTGTGGCCGTTAAAACGCGGCGTAAAAAATCTTTCTGAGACCGGACAGAAAAGGATCAGCGTCGAGCATGAAACGGTGCAACAACTGCGGGGCTGCGATTCGTGTCCGCAGCGATCTTGATGGGACGTCTGTTCAGGCGTCATTTTGCACCCTGACATTTTGGAGCAGCAATCGGGCGCTTTCGTCACCGTGATCATGTTTGCCCTGCCTGCCTCCGGGCAAAGAAAGGTAACGAGACAGACAATCAACAAAACACTCAGGCCGGCTCTGCGCATGACATTTTAAGCTTAAGGCTGGCCGGATTGAAATCAAAGCGTCCTTTCCATTTAAACGGATTGGTTTAGATGAACCTTCGCCGATGCGAACACTTACAATTGCTCTTTTGAGTCTGACAGTTTTGTTCGGGCGCGAGCTTTCGGGCCGCGAGCCGATTGAATCACCCCCGCCGGGAAAGCAGCTCGCCGATATCAAAGCTGTTCGCGCGCGCGATCTCGGTGTGCCGTTCGATGGCATACCGGGAAAATTGAACTCGATCACGGATGTCTCCGGTGTGGAGGTCGGTTACACGACTTTGATCGGTGGCGAAGGAAAACTGGAAGTTGGCAAAGGCCCGGTGCGCACCGGCGTTACCGCAATCATTCCGCGTGGACACAATTCTCTCAACGACCCGGTTTACGCTGGCTATTTCAGCTTGAATGGCAACGGCGAAATGACGGGCACTGCCTGGGTAGACGAAAGCGGGTTTTTGGAAGGACCAATCGTGATTACGAACACGCATAGCGTCGGTGTCGCGCGGGACGCTGTCATCGCCTGGCGAATCAAACACGGCGCGCCCGACACCACGGGGTACTGGTGGAGTTTACCGGTCGTCGCCGAAACCTGGGATGGCTGGCTTAATGACATCAATGGTTTTCACGTGAAACCCGAACACGTGTTTCATGCGCTCGACACTGCGCATGACGGCGTAATTGAAGAGGGGAGTGTCGGCGGCGGAACTGGAATGATCTGCTACGAGTTCAAAGGCGGAAACGGGACGGCCTCACGCCAGATTGACATTCGCACTCCAAGGGACACTCCGCCGCGAACCTTTGTAGTGGGCGTGTTTCTACAGGCCAACTTCGGCAGGCGATCGCAGCTCGTGGTCGCCGGCATGCCGGTAGGCAAAGAAATTCCCGGTGAAGTTTACAAAGAAGAGAGCGGTTCGTGCATCGCCGTCGTGGCGACGGATGCACCACTGTTGCCTAACCAATTAAAACGGCTGGCAAGGCGCGTGTCCCTTGGCCTGGCGAGAACGGGAACAGTTTCCGGAAACGGCTCTGGGGATTTGTTCATCGCCTTTTCAACGGCGAATCCAAACGTCACGAATCCAGATCAAGTGACGCACACCGTTCAAACAATTCCGAATGATTTGATGGATCCGCTTTTCACAGGCGTGGTCCAGGCTACCGAGGAAGCGGTCGTCAATGCATTGGTGGACAACCAATCGATGACAGGTCGCGACAATCACCATGTGGAAGCGCTTCCGCATGATCGCTTGCGCGAGCTAATGAAGCGCTCCCGCTAACAGATCATTCTGTTTCGCGAAGCTTTTGGAGTGCGTTGCGCGTCCTCGCGTCGCTTTTTCGAAAACGGCCCAGCAATTTCAAAAGCGATGCGAGGGCGCATCGCACTCCTAAAGCACATCGTGCGAAATGCTGCCTAAATCAAAGCGATCGCCACCTTCGCAGCTATCTCCAGAACCTGTATCGTCAATTTCTCGGCGCGTTCCTGTGCTTGCGCCGGCTGGCCATCCACGTACGCCCGCAGATCGAGTTTTTGATTTTCAATGAAGTAATCGAAGTCATCCTTGTCGATCTTTCGTTTTTTTAAAAGGACGAGACGTTGTTCAACATCCTCTGCATTCTGCCGGACTAACTCGCTGGTGTCGCCCTTCGCTTGGCCGAGCAGATCCTGAAATTCTTTCGTCGCGGCCGCTGCCGATTCGTCGCCGATCTGATCGAGCGCTGAATCGAGTTCGGATTTTTTCCCCGAAGGTTTTTTGTGCTTTTTCTTACCGCCCGAGGGCATGATCGTAGATTTTGTTAACGTCCTTTTTCATTTCGCTGGCCAGCGCCGGCGTGACTTTGCCGTGACTGGCTTTGCTTTTTAAATGCGCAGCATCAGCGTCGAACTGCGCCTTAAGATCGACAAGCACCGGACGACGCGCGGTGAATTTCTCCTCGGCGATGGCCTGCTGAAATTTTGCGTTACCTTCGCTGACCTTGGCGTTGAACGCCGTGGCGTTAAATTTCTTCCCGGGTACGGCAAACTCGTCGATGAACGCGAGATGAAAATTGCGGAGACTCTCGATGGTAGCATCGCTTCCGGTTTTCGTGAACGTCGCGGTGCCGCAACTCGCAATTAAGATTGCGGCGGCACAGAGGAGAACATTTCGAGACACAAGCTTCGAATTCATAGGGCGGTCCTTTAAGTTGCCGATCTTGCGCCGATTCGGCCCCACGTGTCAAGACTTGAGGACCGCGGGTTTATCGGGTCCGAATCTGACAGAGATTGGCGTGAATCTTTATTTGCCCGTAGCTGCTGAAGTCGCCTGTGCTCTCCCGCCGGTACTGGCAACGCCAAACGCCGCCAGATTCATCACGATCATGACGAGCGTGAAGAAGTGCAGGCCCCATCATCAATCCCATGGCAGCATGCATCCCAACAAATAACCGGGATCCGGTGGTACTAGCGGGTTATTCGTCGTGTTTTTGGCGGCGAGGTTGCAGGTGCATCTGTGCTTTGTTTACTTCATCGGCGGCGTGGCAAACATCATCGTCTTAGAGTCATCGGCGCATAATTACTTAACCTCTACGACTGGGAACCGGAACGCTTAAGGGACATAGATGCATTCAAGCATCATGGGTGGATGCTTGCTTGTTAGACTTACCCAACAGGGCGCACATCCAAACGGCGTCCCAGTAGGGAAAGCTACTAACGAAGCCACGATGCACGCACGTAACACAGCCAGTCCAGAAGATCCCGAGACTAGCACCGGCACCCTGTAGTTACTCAGCAGGCCTAAAGCGTCGCTGTGATTACTTTCAAGTTTTCAGTCGCCGCCTTGCTTTCGCCGGTTCCGGGCAGAACAGCCTCGACGAACCAAGTTCGACTCGGCGCGCGGCCTGCGTAAAACGATGTGGCTTTATCAGTTTGAATACTCTTCAAGGAAGGAGCCAGGGCGTTTTGGTTCTGACTGGATGCTTGCATTGCCAGAGCGCTAACTCCGACAACCGCTGCTGTTACCAGCATTGCTGCGACGATACGTATAGTGGACTTAACTTCGATGGTTTTCATAAAACCGCGCTATCAGCGGCTTGAATAACTGTCAAGCACAAACCAAAATTGCGGTGCCGGAGTTCACCCGGTGTGCGGTCAACTCAGCGGTTATTGTGGTATGCTGAATATTACCCCGGCGCGCTCCCGGCAAGAGCGTCCCGGGACAGAGAATCACCTCGTGCGAGTCCTTTTCGAAGCCTTGTAGATCCGCTTGTGTTGCAGTGCCGAATCTTATTTCGGCGCGAGGGAAGCGATGATTGCTTCAAAGCGAGCGTCGCCCCGCAATGGGTCCCAGAACGGATTGAGACGCAGATCGCCGTATGTAACATGGCTCCCTGGTAGCTTTACTGCCTCACTCAATCGTTCAATTGCGCCATCCTTGTTGCCCGTCCACGCATAAATGACCGCGAGGTATTGAATCAACCTCGCGCCTTCGATGGCATTTTTGCTAACCGGTGTCAGCTCGACCGCGCGTTTGCCTTCGCGGATGGCGTCCTCTTTGTTTCCCAGAGCAGCATCAACGACACCGATCGCGCAAAGAGCCGCTGCGTAGTCAGGTTGTTCGCGCACGATCTGATCAAGTTCTCTTCGAGCGCTGGCGAAGGCTGCGCGAGCTGCTGGTGCGTCTCCGCGAAGCCGGGCGACAAGGCCGCGGCACCAACTGTCAGGGAACGGGATGTTTTCGTCGTAGCACCCGCCTGTCGGCATAGCTGACAGCGCGCGATCGGCAGCAGCCGGGTCGCGTTCGCTAAAGGCAAGGTCCAGCCAATGCAAAACGATAAAAGGCGCCGTCTTTGGATCTTGGGAGAGGGCCGTCTCAATTGTCGCGTGTAGCGGACTTGGATCAGAACGCCATTGAAGATCAACCCAGGCGCGCCACACTTTGATCGCAACATCTTTGGGCGCTATAGCCGCCACCTTGTCAAGAGTGGCGACGGTGTCTTTGTAGCGCCGCAAGGCTTGGTAAGTAAGGGAGGTTTGCTGGAGTATCGAAAGATTGCGCGGATCCAATTCCAGCGCCCGCTTCATTTGATCGAGCGATTCCTCCCAACGTCCCTGCCGTCGATCGATGTAGCTGGCTAAAAGAGGAATTCGCGCCTCGTTAGGCAACGTGCGCCGGGCGGCAGCCAGTTCCTCGCTGGCACGGTCGTAGTTCTGATAGGCCCAATACAGATGCTGTGCGACGGCGAGGTGAGTCTCCCCAAAGGCCGGGCGCAGGTGGCGAACCGATTGGATCGCCGCGTCAGACAATTCTAAACGGGCAGCAGTGTGATCGAAACCAAGGAAATAAATGCGGTCATGCGCTCCGGCGAGCTGAGCATAGGCATCAAAGAACAAGCGATCGCGCGCAACGGCTTGATCGAGCAACTGCACCGCTTGCGATAAATCTTCTTTCTGGCGCGTACTAAAGGAGAGGTCGTTGATGAGGTCTTTTGCCCGAAGATATGCGTCGTACGCGATGAGATCTGTGGTGGGCGGCTCATCGATGGCGGCTCTTTCGGTGGATGAAACCTTGGCGCCGAGGCGATCGGCGATTTGCTGCGCGATTTGAGTCTGGAGCGCGAACACATCATTGAGATCTCGATCGTATTCCTCCGACCAAACGCGAGAATCGTCGCGCGTATCAATTAACTGGACGTTCAGATGAATTCTGCCCGCATCCCTTCGCACGGTGCCCACGAGAACATGGGCTACGTTTAATGCATGCCCGATCTCCTGCGCGTTGTGAGCGCCGCGATACTTTGCGACACTGTTGTGGCTTATAATTTTGAGGTCGGCCACTTTTGCCAGCTTGGTGGAGATACCGTCGTACAATCCGTCGGCAAAGAACGTGTTTTCTTTGTCTGGACTCAGACTTTCAAAGGGCACAATTGCAATGCCAGTTGGAGGTCCAGCGTCCTTCACAGCAACTTCGTTTTTCCAAATCAATACGCCGACAGCTATCGCCAGCGCGAGTAAGAGCGCGGACATTCCGGCAACGATCGGATTGCGTCTTGCCCATCTCCACACATGCACCGGCGGCGACACCGGTCGCGCTACAATCGAACGGCCGTGCAGCCATCGCTCAAGGTCGTCGGCCAATTCACCAGACGAGCGATAACGGGCATTTGGATCGCGTTCCAAGGACTTCGCGCAGATTGTTTCCAAGTCGCGATCCAGCGCTGGCACCAGAGTGCGCAATTTGGGAGCCGCTTTTTCGGTTGCCTGTTGAATGGTCTTTAGCGCGTTCTCACCTGTGAACGGCGTCTGCCCGGTTAACAAATAGAACAAGACGGCCCCCAGACTGTACACATCAGCTACAGGTGTAAGGGTTCCCGTTGATGTGTTCACCTGTTCGGGGGCGATGTAGCCCGGTGTCCCAAAAACGGTGGGTGTGCGCGTGAGGTGGCCGGTCGGATCAAGCCATTTGGCCAATCCGAAATCGCTGACAAGAGGTTCGCCGCTGCCGTCCAACAAAATGTTTCCGGGTTTCAAATCGCGATGCAGGATTCCCTGATCATGTGCGTATTGCACCGCCCGCGCCACTTTGGCCATTAGCGCAACAGTGCGACGCGGTTCGCTGCCTAGGGTTGAAGCCGCTTCCAGTAAGCTTCCGCCGCCGGCGAATTTCATGCTGAAGAAGGGCAACCCATCGTGGGTCTCGCCTACTTCATAGATTGGAAGAATGTTGGGGTGATCGAGGTTAGCGGCAGCCTGAGCTTCGCGCCGAAACCGCATTAGCGTGTCCTGGGAATCAGCGTGATAGGACAAAATGCGCTTGAGCGCCACGATCCGGCGCGAATGCCGTTGCCGCGCGCGATAAATTACGCCCATCCCACCGCGTCCGATTTCTTCAAGAATTTGATAATTCCCGAGAAGCCAATCCGCGTCCTGACCCTGGATGTCGCGGAGCAGGTCCTCTAGCGTCGGTTCGCTCGCCGGATGCCCGCCGTTGCCATTAATCCCCGCGGAAAGAAGACACTTCAGACAAAGACCGCGACCCACTCGTGATGTGGATCCACATTTTGCGCAAACGCCCGACTCCTTCTGGAGGTGCAGAGAAACGGTACCGCCGTGCAAGCTCATGAGCTATTAAGCATAAATCGAGGTTCAACCGTTGCCAACGCAAATGCACAGGTTATTCAAAAGTTATCCAAAAGTTGGGTGAAACCTGAGTCGGTGAACCAAAATCAGCTCGCCGCTGAGACTCCGCGACTAAGAGCGCGAAGGGTCGAGAAATTTGGGCCGAACTATTCCCCTGCGCTTAACACCGCACAGAGATAGCGCAACTCGTCGTCGACCTCATTTTCTCCGCCTACGGTTTCGGCAACTTCTTCGCGGAGCAGAGCGCGATAACGCTCGCGCAATCGGTGCACGAGGTTTTTTACTGCCGTTTCCCCCAGGCCGAGAATCCTGGCAAATGTTGCATACGACACGTCTTGCCTGTCCGCAGTAAGGCAACTGCTCAGGACATCAAAGACACGCCGTCGGCCGTGCTTTTCACACTCGTCGCCTAATCGTCGCAGCGCGCGCTCGACTACCGTCGCCGCCCAGCGAACATCGAAAATTCTTTCTGGCGACCAGTTGTCAGATTCTTGCTCTGGAATCGACAAGTGGGACGGCGCTTCCGCCATCCAATCATCCCAGGAAACGAAACTTAGGTCGCCACCGCGCTTTTGCGCATGACGTTTATCGCCTTCGTCGTGCAAGAAACGCTGCAGCGCCGTTCGCAGAAGTGATCGGAATCTCCCTCTGTTTCGGTCAGCGGATTGAAAGAGACGCCCTTTGATCACTTTCGCAAAAAACTCCTGAGTTAGATCCTGGGCGTCAGGAACCGGCTGGCCCTGCCGGCAGATGAAGGCGAAAACTGGTCGCCAGTAAATTTTGCAAAGTTCCGCAAGTGCAGCCTGTGCCTTCTCCTCACCTGTTGCAGAGTCCGAGCAGGATAAAACAATGCTCCAGCGTGTCGTCTTAAACAGCGCGTGGCCAAAGCCATCGACCGGGGTTTCCATTCTCACCGCCGCGAAACATCTCATTTCACAAGCAATCAGGCAAGCTTAGGGCAGGTCCAAGACCTCGCCCCTTCCGGAGCGATTTAGCATTACCTTCAAAGTTTTTTCGAAACTTCGACCTCAAAAATCCGAACTATATGGTGACTACAAACAGCTGTGGTCTGTACTATGAGTTGGATCACCGTTATCTGGACGATGAACGCCGGAGCATGTCTGGCGCTCGCAGCGTTCTATGGGGCGGTCTGGTCTAAACAGCGCGAAAACCGGGTGTATTTGCTGTTTTCTTGTAGCGCGGCCGCAGCGGCAGGACGTGCTTGGCTGGCGTGGAGCATCTATCGCTATCGCGCGCAGTGCATCGGTAGCTCGTGCGAAGTGCACGCCGGCCCCACTCAAGACACCATCGTTCACTGTCGTGCACCGTTGGAAGCGCAGCATTCCGTTCCGGCGATCTCATGAATCCAACAGTACAGCCTGAAACAAAATCGCACGTCCTCATAGTAGAGGACTATCCGGTGCTATCCGCCGGCCTAAAGCAGTTAATCGACGGCCAACCGGACCTCGCCTGCGTCGGAGTCGCGAACAACACCCAGGATGCCAAACAGCTCCTGGAAGAGTGCAAACCCAATCTGATCGTTCTTGACCTGCGATTAAAGGGCGGCGCCGGGCTCGATTTCATTAAAACATTGCGGGTCGAGCATCCGGAGGTGAAGGTGCTCGTCCTCTCGCAGTACGACGAATTAATTTTCGCGGAGCGCGCGCTCCGTGCCGGAGCCTCTGGTTATATTATGAAGGAAAATGCTACCGATGAAGTGTTGCGAGCGGTGCGCAAGGTTCTCGCGGGCGAATTGTACTTTAGCGAACGAGTCGCTGCGGCGATAGTGCAGAGAACGTTGCGCGAAAAACCAGACGGCTCGCGTGCCGGGGTCGAGCGCCTGTCGGATCGCGAGATGCAGGTGTTTCAGCTTTTAGGGGTCGCATACAGCCCGCGCGAGATAGCAGAGCAATTTCAACTTAGCCGCAAGACGATCGAGACCCACTGCGAAAAGATTAAGCATAAGCTAAGTTTGTTTACAGCAGGCGAGCTCAAGCGGTTTGCGCGGCAATGGGCCACTGAAAATCGGACGCCGTCTGAACCCTGGGTTATGTCCTCGTCCCAAAATGGCCGCTCCAGAAAGTAACGAAGCTATTGCCATTGTGATGAGGCCTTCGCCTCACCTTACCTGCAACATGAGGGCTTCGTGAAGAACTGCGAAGCCCTCTTTGTTGTTGCGGGTGTCGACCTGTAGACGATTCGCATTCGAACCTCGCTCTCGCCGGCCTGATCATCGAAACGCCAAGGCGTCTGACACAGAGGCCCTACAATCTCATTTCACCGCTTTCTGAAGCGAACTCGGATCGTCGAGCAGAATCCATTCGACCACGGAAACCGGGAGGCTGCCGCTCTTGATCAGGTCATCGTGAAATTGACCGAGGCGGAAATTTTCCCCCTGTTTATCTTTGTAGCGGCCCAGCAAATTCATGATCTGCCATTTTCCGGTGATATAGCTGATTTTTTGCGTCGGACTTGATGCGGCGCCGGCGGCTTCGCCTTCGGCTGCTTCGCGATCCAATCCACCGGCGTCCATGAAGTACTTCACTGCTTGCTCGAAAGTCCATCGGCCGGTGTGCAGATTCACATCAACGCCAATGCGCGCGGCCCGATACCGCGACAGGCGCAGGATTTGTCCTTGTGCCGGTGAGTTGTTCGGGTAAAGCCCGGTGCGGGACAGCATCTCCTCGCCATAAAGCGCCCAGCCTTCAACGAAGACGCTATCCTCATGCTGGCGACGGACTTCATCGCTCACGTGATTTGCGATAGAGAGCTGGAGAAAATGTCCCGGAATGCCTTCGTGTCCAAGGATTGGCCGCGGATCTTCAATTGCCGCGCGGATATAAAAGTTCTTCGACTCCGGGTTATAAGTCGGAATAAAGAAAAAGCCGGTCGCATCCTTGTCGTAAACGCCTGGAGGATTCATGAAGCCGCCGGGACTGGTTGGTTTAAATGCTTCCGGTAACTGCCGAATTTGGAACGGCCCAAGGTAACCCGGCAGCGTCACCAAATTGTGTTCTTTGAGAAAATTAATCATCTCAGTTTCACGACTCTCATACGCTTTCAAGAACGACTCCTGATCGGGTGGAACGTTCGGTGCCCGTTTCGGATCGGGATCGGCGAGCTTCGGATCTGGCAGTAGCGCTTCGAGCGCACGGTAACGTGCCAACTCGGCGCGCCCGATCATTTCCACCTCTGAGGCATTCAGCGGCAGGAGCAGAACGTGCTTGAGATAGTAGTTGTAATTCGCTTCGCCCATCGGCGTGAAATCCACCATTTTGGGAACGCGCTCCTCCAGCTCATCGGCGTAGGCGTGCAGAGCTGCCAGCGCCGCGTCGCGCGCTTTCACTAATTCCTCATGCTCGTTAGGCGAGAGATCCACATCCAGCGCCATCAGGCTGTTGTTCAAAAGCGGATCCATCGAACGGGCGGATTGAATCGCGAGCTGCGCATAAAGTTTCACCGGCTTTTGCAAATTGTTCAGACCTTGCTTCAACAGCGCTGGCATCTGCTTGAGACGCGCAGTAGCCGCGAGCGCGCGTTTCCGCGGCGTGTCGTATTCCTTCTTTAGCAGGGAGAAGATGGCGTTGGTGCATTCTCCCGTGTAAACCTCCGGATTTGTGAACTCGAACTTCAGGACGCGATCGCCGAACTCGGCGTTCTCGAGCTGCGCGCGAAAGAGAATCCAATCGATGCGTTCATCTTTCGGCCAGCTGTCGGTCTTCATGGCGCGCACCTTGTCCAGGAGCGAACGCACGTGCTGGGCGCGCTCAGCAATTTTGCCCGGTGAATAATCAGTCAGCCGATCGTCCCAGGTATGAAGTCCGGCCTCGCTGCTGCGGACCGGGTAATTCTCATTCCGCCACGCGTAGTAGTCGTCTGCGAGTTTGTGTAGCGCTGCTGCCGATGCTGCGTTCACACTTTGATTTTTGAAATCGTCAGCATTGATGCCTGGAGTCGACTTTGTGATCAACGCCTTGTTGGAGACGTCCGGGTTACGTTGTGATGGCGACTGCGCCAGCGCACTGCTCATAGCAAGGCAAAGGAAAGCAATGAGTAGAAAGTCTGCTGGCTTCACCCGCGCAATCGTAACGTGACGATCTCAAATGGCAACGCTGCAAAGCAACTTCACAGGTCTTTTCGCTCACTGTAGCCGTCGCCCTGTGGGCGACGCGCTTCGCACCCGCCTTCATTCCACTCCGGCGTGGCAGGCAGCGAAGCGGCTACAGCGATTGTTTTGGAAAATCCTCAGTCTCTCTGGTCGAGTTCGCGCAGCAATTGCTCCCTCAAATGCCGCCGCGCAGCCTTCTTGATCGCGCGACGCTCAGCGGCTACCCCTTGCTTCTCCGCCTGACGTTCGCGCCGTGTCCGCGGTTCCACAGACTGGGGCACGTGGCGGATCTTTGGCCGGCGCGCGCCGATGTTGCGCTCTTTTGGTTTTGCGTACGGATCCATTACGATAAGGAGGTCTTCGATTTTGGAGTGCGCGAACATGTCCGCGCTTCCAAAGCGGCGACATGTCGCCGCGGTCCAAATCTAGCGCTGCCGGTTGCCGAAAAAATAAGAAGAACCGCGGCGTGTCGCGCCATAACTTATGGACAGGAGGTTTGTGGTTAACAAATGAAAACGCTTGGGATCATCGGCGGTCTTGGACCGGAGAGCACACTGGATTATTACCAAAGGATAATCGCACTTTATCGCGAGCGCACCGGCGACAGGCATTATCCGGAATTTGTCATCGTTAGCGTTGACCTTAGAAAGGGACTCGACTTCATGGACGCAAACGACCTGAGCGGCATGGCTGATTATCTGCTTGAAGGCATCGACAAGCTCGCGGCGGCGGGCGCAGATTTCGGAATAATCTCCGCAAACACGCCTCACATTGTGTTCGATGACGTTGCGCCGAAGTCCCCGATTCCACTGATCAGCATTGTCGAAGCGACGCGTGCTGCGGCCAAAGCGCAAAATCTGAAACGGCTCGCCTTATTCGGGACGCGCTACACGATGAAGGCAACTTTTTATCCCAGAGTCTTCGCGCGCGACGGCATCGAGCTACTTGTGCCGGACTCGAAAGATCAGGATTACATTCACGACAAATACTTTAGCGAATTGGTTCCCGGAAAATTTCAGGCAGACACCCGCGCCGGGTTGTTAGCCATTGTCGATCGGATGAAAACAACAAAAAATATCGACGGAGTGATTCTCGCCGGAACAGAGTTACCGCTACTCCTTCGCGATCCAATGCACAACGGCATTCCGTTTCTCGACACAACAAAGATCCATGTCGCAGCCGCCGTAGCAGAAATGCTCTCGTGACGCCGCGGAAAATCCATTTGTCACTCGCGCAGCCGCGTGCGCAGTTTTACGCGGTCACTCATCACTTGTCACTAAAATTGGGCGGTGAAGGTTTCGAACCTCCGACCCTCTCGGTGTAAACGAGACGCTCTACCACTGAGCTAACCG